>JAAUYK010035923.1_pt1 | contig 12547 bp, 10 predicted proteins | sample 7278021 | NCBI WGS metagenome assembly JAAUYK01 (sample SAMN14350223, study PRJNA611818) | marine sediment metagenome | isolation source: surface marine sediment (1.8m) | place: French Polynesia: Moorea | collected 2018-08
ACAGGAAGATTGTTCAAATACGTACTGGGACAATGGGAAATTAAGTGAAGGGTCTTTCAGTTGTAGCCATTCTTTCATTGTCACGAGACTTCTTCGTCCCATTCACGTAATCCAGCGGCGCTGACTTAATTAAATCCAGGTTCGTACGTACACTATCATTTTGTTCTGCTCAACTCCATTAAACGGTACGTTTATGTATCTACGTATTTCCCAGCGAATATAATGCTTTGTATAGTATATGATTGACGTCTTCTTTTATTTTCCTGCTTTCGTTCTCCTTCGGTTGGATGCATTTACGGATCCGGGAACAAAACTTCCTGGGAGGGAAGTCATTTCATTCGCATTCTTCAGCATTTACGTAATTTGCGTAATAGCACTTAATTCACGAAATGCACAATGCACCCGTATGGCCGGCCTTGCGAATCGCGCGCGCATGGCAAATTGTGGGGAGAGGAGACAGGTGGCAGCGTGGCGGATCTGTGGTGGTGGATCTGGTAGAGAGGGAGAGATCCAACTTTGCCCCTGGGAGGAGCAGACGTCAGATGCACTAAAGACTCCGCGCTCTCGCTTTCAAAGCCGGCTCGAGCTGGAGGAGAAGAACGGCTGCTGTGCACAGTTGATTCCAACAGAAATATGACTTTAAGGGGATTCTGATCTGCACTGGCTGCAATTTAGATAAGAGTGCGATCGAGCAATCTGACAGGACTGGAGCAGTTCATTGTCTTCTTTTGCATACGAAATATTTCCTTATAGAGATCTTTTCGTTGACGTTTCATTCCTTAGTGATCCACTTTCGGTCCTGAGCAAGTAAGATGAGGTCCTCTGCGGCGAAGACCGGCTGCCAACTTCCTCCGTCTAGTTCCTCCCTCCCCCGAACGAGCGAGAGCCATTTCGTACCACTACTCGTAGCGGCGGAGAGGAAAGTGAAATTTAATAGATTGCCGGCCGCCGGCTGCAAAAAAGTTTCAAAAAAAGGGCGCCGCCTCGGAAGCCTGTTGGATAGACTTTCCCAGTTCAGTTCGATCGGCCGCCGCACGCCATTCTTAACTTGGTGCATTTCACAAAAGAGGCATAAATATATCGAGCCGTATTGCGCATGCGAGCGACGATCGAACGCGTCCCGATTTTTCAGCAGCCGGGGCGGTGTCGAGTACGAGTACGAGATCTGCCGTCACATGCTCTCCAAGGAGCACCTCAGCGTCTACTACACGAAGGACGGCGACGTCGTCTCGTCCATCATATGCAACGGCGGCGGCGGGAAGAGCGAGTCCGCCAAGGCCAAAGACCCCGCCGGCGACGACTTCGACGACGACGCCGGCTCCGGCGACACGACCGTCGTCTCCGCCACCTGCTTCATGACGGCGGCCGCGGAGAGGACGGAGCCGGACGGCGCGGAGGACGCGGGAAACGGCGGCAAGTCGCCGAGCACGATGAGCGTCGGAAACGGCGGTGGCGGCGGAGGAGGAGGAAAAGGAGGCAGAGACAGGATGATTTCCGCGAGGAGCGCAGAGTGCATCGTGTAAAAGAAGAACGAACTAAACTACATAATGAGATCAATTAATAACCCCCCTTTGGTGTTGCATGTCTACCCAAAGACCTGAATAGGGCATATCGAACCCAACCCTGTGATTTCCCTATAACCCCCTACTACTTAACCTTCTACGAGTCGAATGTGCCAACGAGATTCTTCGGGTATGTGTAGCTTCCTTCCATGACTTGAGGCCAGCCAGCAGACATCGGACTGTTGCCTCCGAAAAGAGCCAATTACCCGACTAGCCAGACCGACCATGATCCCAATTTGTATAAGGGCGCTGCTGACGCATTAGGCCCCGTGAAGACCCATTGTACTACTACGTCGGAAGAGAGAAAACGACTAGCTGGACATACGTATATTTATAGCTGAGTGTGTATCGTACCTGAAACGACGGGAAGAAAAGAGCAACTGTTGCCACAGTACAACCTATAAAACCTACATGTTGGTCATTAGGCCGATGTTTGCACACAGTACGAATACAAAGACTATTAAGGCCAGAATGGAATTAAAAGCATTTAAAGTAAGTGGTTTTGTGCGTAACTGTGTAGCTTCATTGAAGGCGCCACTGACGTAACGGAAGCGCCTTTGACAAAGCAGGACGGACGCGACGCCGCCTCCAAACGGACACTGACTGACTGACGACGCAATGAACTTGTTCCGACGGTAGGTAGCCCTAGCGGTTTGGACGCAGCAGGCAGGCTAAAAAAGTCCAAAGTAGACTCCATTGCGCACTTACGTCACTGGAAGGTGGAGCTAGAAAAAACTTTGCGCGATCACTCCACGTACGTCTTCATTTGCGACGGAGAATTACGGGATAGGCCCGCACGCGTACGTCGCCGCCGCGCAACCAGAGTTCCGTTAGGAAATGAAGTCATGAGTAATGGCTGCGGCGAAACGAGGTCTGCATGTCCAGAATAACGCAGCTACCTACAACACACTTTTTTTCACCATGAATGTCCACTCCGCCAGGTCGAGGAGGTCGGCCAAAAAGCACGAGGACGTGTGGTACGAGTGCAAAACGAGCAACACAGGTATGAGGCCGGATATAGCTAGTTCATAATCTACTGTAGTGTTTCCATCAAGGCCTGTTCAGCTTCCTTGCCGTGCCCCTGCTCCTCATGAACCTCATGCTCAACTTCATGGCTATGATCGACATCAACATCAACATCATGGCCACGGTGACGGCCAATACAACGACGGGAAATACCGTGGTCGTCAACAACACCAACACCAACACGAACAACAACAATAACAACAACAACAACGGCGGCAACGCCGGCGGCGGCGGGAACACCGGCGGCAACAACAACAATAACAACAACAATAACGGGCGCAGGAGGAAGAGAGACCTCGTCGCGAGCACTCTCGGCGATCTGGACGACCTACGCATGCAGGAGGTCATGGGTAAGGTGTTCATATGAAGTGCGTGCTTTTCGGAAAAAGTAGACCATCCTTCCCGATTTCAGAATACAACGTCCGCCTAGATTCGGCCCTTAGCAACGGCGACAGAAAAGATGAAGACATCGGCTTGGCGGCGGAATTCGCCAGCGATGACGTCCCCTTGGTTCTCGAGGAGGGCAGCGAGGAACCGGAGTCTGGCGTGGAAGAAAGGATGATTAGGGCGTCTGAGGCGGAAATGGTCAGGGAACTGGAGTTCGCCGGCGCCCCCGAAGAGGCCGCCGTCGCCGTTATGGCCGAGATGATGGCGAACCTGGACCGCGTTAAAGACACCCACTGCGGCCTTCATCGAAATCGGCCGCCGCAAGGACGCCGCCGCCAGGGACAGCAGCAGCCAGAGATTGGCTCGTCGATTCGGAAATGGATCTGTCAGGCGGAGGTGGAGTTGGACGCCGGCGCTAGGAGACTGCTCCGAAAAGCCTTGGATAACGGCTAATAATAGCCACCGTCCACCGACGTGCATAAAGAAAGTTCTCAGTTCCGATTCACCGTACGTATATTTATTTATTTAGCAATCGATCAATAATATAGCAGTGATTTCCGTCACATTCGATTTCACTCTCGCACCATTAGATTCAGTGTTGTTACTAGCCGGAGCTGTGTAGCATGTACGTAGTACGCGTACGACAGAATAACTCTCTTTGTGCAGACTCTACGTCAGATTTTCCCCCTCTAGCCACTATGTCATTCTCGCCCTTTCCCCAACTTTTCCCTTTCTTTCTCTCTCGCACTCCGGCCGCGGATCACATATCTTTCTCTTGCCGTCCGGGAAAAAGAGAACAAGTAGCTCTCTAGCTCGCGCGCTGCTGTAATCGTTTTGAAAGCTTTTTATCAACATCGATCTTCGTCGACTCCTCCTCTCGATCACACGACGTACGCGGAGGAGTTAAGTCTCCATGGTGGGGGATCGGATCGAGCAGAGAGATATCGGGTTGAGGATAGAATGAACGAAAGGCAATTCTGGATTTGCGGCTTGCCGTCATAGGATATCTCCATCTCTCTCTCCTTTCTCAGACTCTCTCGAGACTGGCTGACTAGTGCAGTCTGTGTTTTGTGTGAATGGGTTACTTATTATGCACGATTCTCTTCTCTACAACTATAGCTACTACGTGTGTGATGTGTGAGTCAATCTTGCCTGCGATTATGTACATTATAGTTACATACATTGTATCTCAAAGATCTCCGTTCGGACATGTGGGTTAAAAATAAATTGATCCTAGCGTATAGCGTCCGTTCACGTGGCCGCCCTCTCCACATAGTTCCCGGGGAAGGTGCCGAATATTCCCGTCCTCTGGCTCGTCCCCACGAACCATCCGTCGTCGCACTTCTCCATTACGTAGACGAGATCGCCCTCCGCCAGCTCGACCTCGTCGTCGTTCTGCGGCTTGTAGTTGTACAGGGCGCGGTACCTAAAACACATATATAATTGCTTCACATAAGCTTCTTGGATACTAGGTAGCTATAAATCTTCATACGGTTGGGGCTCGCTCCTGGCGTCGACGGTGTGCACTTCGGACGAGCTGTGCTGGTGCTGTTGCTGGCGCGTCGTCGTCGTTTTGGTCGTCGTCGTCACCGAGCTGGCGAACTGCTTCTGCTGTTGGGATTCATGCTGCAAACGGAGTTGTTAAGCGCGAATAATACGAGACAAAAAGAAATCGCATATTGACCATGTAGGGGCTTGTGATGTTCAGGTTGGGAGGGACGTAGTTGGAGTGGGGCGCGAGTTGGCCATCGCGAACGAGGCTGTGTGCGGCGGGCGCGGAGACGGGCTTCGGAGATTTTGCTGAGAGCAAAAACGTAGTTAAAATTTTGGCTCCCAGCATCCTCTAATGTTACACACCTTTCGTGACTCCCGGCTCGACGATGACGTCGACGTACGAGACGGGGAAGATTCCCTTTCGGCTGCCGATGCGGCCATCGAACCAGTTCTTGTCAATTCGGCGAATTAGAGTCACCATTTCGCCTAATTAAGATAAGACATCATATGATAAAGGAACTGGTTTTGCGGCCACTTTTAACACCCTACCTTTGACGAGCGACAGCTCCATCGGCGTCTGCGCGTGGAAGTTGAACTTGACCTTTGCCTGTCCCTCCTGCTGCCCCGAGTGCATCGACGACGATGCTCCCGCCGTGGCCGCGGAGTAGACGGCCCTCCTGTTCGTCCTCAGCGACCCGACCTCAGCCTCGGGGATGACCTCGACGTAGGAGACGGGGAAGATGCCTAGGGTGGCGTTCCTCTCGCCCTCCAGCCAGTTTGCGTCCACCTGCCGCCTCACGTAGATGATGTCGCCCTTCTTGAAGCCGAGCTCGCGATGGTTCTGGGGCTGTATCATAAGTTCAATTATTGTCAATTCGATTTCGTACGTATTATCGTCAATCCGTACTTGGAAGTTGTACAACGCCCTGACGACCATCTTGTAGCCGGCGTCGGAGCGCAAGGTCGAGTTCGGCGTCCCTGCCGACGGCGTGATCATCTCCTGGTGGCCGTTCACGTCTTCGTAGCGGTTCAGCGGCACAGGCGACTTTTGGTTCGGTCTACAATAATTTAGGAGATAGTTAACTAGGTGATCAAGTCATGCATTGCATGGGTCTGTGACTTACAGTAAAGTGTCGTGGTGCATCCTGGCCATCCTGTCCTCCCTCATCTGCTCCTCCTTCTTCTGCTCGATCTGCTGGTAGAACTGCCGCATCTGCTCCTCCTGCCGCTTCCGGAGCTCCTCCTCGGGCACCGCCTCCTTCTGCTCCGCGCGGATCGGAGTCCGGAAGTGGATGTTCACCTCGGACTCGGCGTAGCGGGCCACGGCCTGAGGGTCTAGGTGGGGAAGGAACGGACGTTCGAGCGGACATGGCATGACAGCGATCTCATTTGTGGACAGGTTAAAAAGTAAGCCAAAACCGAACGTTAGAGAAGGAGGGGTAGACGGTTTGTGAGCAATATATTTCAGAGGTGAGGATTGAGGTACAAAATACGTACAAGTTTCGGTGCATGAATTATAGAGTAGGACTGCTCTTTGGAGAAAGACTGTGCGAGATTATACATCTTTACCACGTAGACGTCATAGATCTGCTTGGCAGCGTTGTAGAGGTGCTCGGTAGTTAGTCTGTACAAGTGCTTCGATCCGTTCATTTTACATACAACTGACTGACTCGATCTTCGATCTCGTTCCTCCGTCGATCGGCTGTCTAGCCCTGCTCCTTACCAGACTTCCTTCGGATGGCCCCAGTCGCCGCTGACGGCTCGTTCAGGTCGGATGGCAGCGACCTCGGCTCTCCGTCGTCTCCACCGGCGTCCGGACTCATCGCCCTCCTTTCCATCTGCTGCCAGTGCGCCGCCATCATGGACTTGGGCCTAGTGGGCGACATCGGCACCTGCGACGGCTGGTAGCCGTAGTAGTTGGAGAACTGCAGGTGCCTCTGGGCGGAGTTGTACTTGGGCAGCGGCACCTCCTCGCCGAACCGCCTTGACCAGCTGAAGGTGTTCGGCGGCTCGTAGGGGTATCTCTCTTCGAGCTCGGTGAACGGCGACGAAGCCCTCTTCTCATCCTTCTCATCCTCCTCCCCGCCGCCCGTCACGGCCAGGTGCTCGAACTTGCTCACCTTGGACTCCACCTCGCCCGCCTTGTATACCCTCAGATATTCGTCCTCATTCTTGGCCTTCTCGAAGAGCTTCCTGGTCCCCTCGTCGAGCTCGGTCTGCGAGGCACTGTGCTGCAGCTCCAGCATCTTGCCAAGGATCTTGGTGTGGCCGACCTTCTTGCTCAGGTGCTTCATGCTCTTCGCGGTCGGGCTGCTGTCCCTCTTCTGGACCACCTGCTGCCTCTGCGCCCTCCCCTCGAGCCGGCGCCGGACGCCCTCCAGGTCGCCGATCTCCTGCGTCTTGATCACCGGCCGGGAGAGGTCAGTCAGGTGCTGCGAGATGAACTCGACGTTCACCTCGGGCATGTTGACGGCTGTGTCGGACCCCTTCTCGATCTTGTTCCTTTTCGCCAGCACCTCGCCCGACTTGATCATGGCCAGGTAGGACCTGGAATACTTGGTCGGGTCGCTCTTCATCCTCGCCTGTTGCTCCTGCCGCAGCCTCTCCCTGCTGGCCGAATGTTGCGGTCTCTGCTTCCTGAACCTCACCCTGGCCAGGTCCGGGTTCGAGGTGGACCTGCTGGGCGGCAACGACGAGCCCTCGCCTCTCGGACTCTCCTCGCTCGATGATCTTTGCCTGTAGCTGGCGGCGGCCGAGGCGGCCCTCTCAAAAGAGACGGACCTGCTCGCCGGACTGGCGCTCGCGATTCTCTCGTAAGACTTCCTTAAGTCATTCACGCTTTCGGCTCCCTTCACCACAGATTCCGAATCGCGCGTCCTTCTCACAGGGGATCCAGACTTGAGGCTCTCGAACGATTTTCTCAGCTCCTCGACGCTGACCTTGGTGGCATTCTTTGTCATGTCGGTAGAACTTTCTTCTTTGGCGGTCTTTGTCTCGACTGCTTTTCCCTCATCTTTCTTCGCTTTCTTGTCCCTGGCAATGATCTCTCTCATCCTCTCGATGCTCCTCTTCATCTTCCGCTTCCTGTCTGGGTCCGCGTCGGAGGAACTGACCTTTTGGATCACGGTGTTGGTCGACGCGCCCGATGAGCTGAGACTCTCGGAGCTCTTGTTGGCCGCAGCTTTCTTGGCCTTGGCTGGCGCCCCTTTTCCCTTACCGCCCTCATCGTCGTCGCGACCGGCCCAGTTGTCGACCACAGTCTTGACCTCATTGATCTTCCTGTGGTCCTCGTGGTTGTTGAGAACAAGCAGGAAGTCATTATTCTCGTCTCCGACTGTTTTGATCTCCTCCTTGTTGGCTTCTTCCTCGGCTTCGAGCGAATAGCAGGTCCGCGGCGACGTTTCCCTCTTCGGCGACTGACGCTGCTGAGGCTGAAACCTGATCGGCGTCTTGTTGTCCCTGAGGTCGAAGTTGCGGTCGCGGTCGGCAGCGTCCCCTCCGCTCTGGCTCAAGTAGCGCTTGAGTACAGGCGAGTTGCGCTCCCGAATCTCCTTCCCGATCTTGAAGAAGTTCATCCTAGTAACCCTCTCAGTCTCCTCCTCCTTCTTCTTCCTCTCCTCCTCGCTCAATTTGGTCTTCTTCTGAACCTCTGCGACCTTTTTGGGGCCGCTTTCTTTCTTGGGGCTGGCCGGCTTCACTTCCCGGCTTTTCTTGACTGCCTCCGGCAACGGTTTGACGAAGAGCTTCTGGCTTTCCAGATGATTCTTGATGTTGTTCATCTTCGCGGGGCTCACGTTCACCTCGTAGTTGTTGCCGTTGTCCATTCTGGAGGGCGACCTCGACGACTTGGCCGAGCCGGCCAGACTGCTGTGCGACGAGAGAATCTCGTTCAGCTGTCCCTTGAGGACGCTCACCTGCGCAGAGGTCAGGGAGCTCCTCGATCTTGGCGCCATCAGGCTCGTGGACGCCGCCGGAGACTTGGAACGCGATGGAAGCGTGGACGACGTGATGCGAGCTGTCGCGGGTCGGTTAGTGGCGAGCGGCGGACGAGAGGTTAGTACAGAAGCGGTGGAAGCGGAGGCGGCGGTGACGGCGGACGGCTTGTCAGCAGCGGAGCAGCAAGACTTACCCCTCTTCAGATTGGTCCTCGAAGAGACAGTTGCGGCGACGGGCTTGACGTCCTCTTGGTTGATGTCTTCGGCGACGTCGGTGACGGACCGAGCCCTCCACAGAGGCTTGTACACGTCCTTTCTCTCCCTCAGCGTCTGCACCCTGCTCGCGTTCTCCGCCGTCTCGCCGTTCTCCTGCCCGATCCGGACGAAGTGGTTCCTCAGGTGCTCCACCGACCTGTCTCTACCACGAAGGCGCACGTCGCCCCTCCACCTCACCGAGTCGACGTCCTTGGGCCGGTAGTGGAACTCGCGCTGCTTCTGCGCCCTGTTCAGATTCTCGATGAGCAGGTCGAGCTCCACCTTGGCCTTCTCCTTGCCGCGCATCTTCTTCCACGTCTCGTAGTCGATGACCTCGTCGCTGCGCAGCTTGTGGATCTCCATACTGGCGGAGCGCTTCTCCAGCTTCATCGCGCGGTCGAGAATGTTGTAGTAGGCCTGCAGCTGCTGGAAGCGGGGGCTCCGCTGGGTGGCGTGCAGCAGCTCCAGGATGTAGTTCTTGTACTCTTCCTGGTCGACGAGAGAGCTGTGGGAGGCCGCGGCCGACGTCGGGCGCCGGATGGACCCGCCGATCGAGTCCTGCGACATGGCGGACACGGGACGGCCGGGCGAGGTCGAGCTGGGACGGTGGTGCAACTCGCCGTAGTTCCTCAGGTTCCTCCCCTCGAGGTTCGACACCGATCTCGGGTAGGTGGCCAGCGGCTTGGAGCCGTTCTCGAAGTGGCTCCTAGTGTCGTAGAAGTGCTCGCCGAGAGCCACTCCCGGGGGCAGGGTCCTCGATCCGAAGCTGTTTCGGCCCGTCAGCTGGCTGGCGTCGTTCCACTTCCTGAAGATGGAGTCGCTCACGATCTTCTTCTCCATGAGGAAGGTGGACAGCGTGGGGACGGTGCTCTTTCTCGCGGGACTCAACCTGCTCTTGCCGGTGGAGGACTTCTTCGCCGTGGAGCGGGACTGGCGCTCCCTTCCGCCGCCTCGATGCTGCTGCTGAGCCAGGACGTGGCGATCCTCGTCGCGGAGAAGCAGAGTCTGGTAGAACTTGTCGCCGCGCGCCGTCCCCTTAGTCCAGTCGGCGTTTTGGTCCTTGGCCGGCGGTGGCCTCTTCGGTCCTCCGTTCATGATGGTCACCTGCTTCTTTTGCTTAGATCCCGACCTCGACTTATCTCCCTTCTCTCTCTTGGACGAGCGCTTCTTCTTGCCCTCCTTGTCGCTCGAGCTGCCCGCGTTGGTCGCTGAGGCTGAGGCCTTCTCGCGTCTTTTCTTCTTCTTCTCCTTGATCCGGTCCGACTTCTCTGAGGACGACTTCTTGCTCCTCTTCTTTTCCGAGTCGCTCTTCTTCGAGGCGTCGTCCACTCCGGACTCTGGGGAGGTCGTCGAGTTCTCCGGCTCCTCCTTTCTCTGCTTCCTCGCCCTGGCCGTCAGCTTCTCCAACGACGAAACCTTGTTCAACGAGGACCTCGAGTCTTTCAGAGAGGTCTTCGATGCCCTAAGGAGGCTGGTTTTGGATGACGACCTCATAGCCTCTTTGAGGAGGGTCGGCGATTCCAACTCCTGCGACCGTTCGAATTTCCTCTTGATGCTTGATAGCGTGCCAGGCGAACCGACTCGGTGACCCCGAGGGGGCGCCGGGCTCCAGGGCGCGGCGACGGAGTCATTGATCTTCAAATCGGATTTTGACCTGGACAATTCACCGCCTCCTATGCGATCGAGAATCTTGAACCTGGACTCGGAGACCGCGCGGCGCTCCCTAAGGAAGACGGCGAGCTCGCCTTCAGTTAGCTTCTCCTTGAGGGATTTGCGCGATCCGTGATCGCTTGCCTTGATCGATTTCGGCGGGGAATGATGCTCCTGCTGTTGACTCTTGGTCCCCGGCAGCGAGTCCTTGATGATCTTGGACCACCGCTTCAGACGCTGGTTGGTCGTTGAGGACCGCTTCGGCGGCGACGGAGCGTTCGAGTCGCGGCAGATCTGCATTACCTTCTCGGCCGCGTCCGCCATGAGCGCGCGCTCAATGTCCAGGCCGGTCTGCTCGTCGGAAGAGTCCTTCTTATCTGCAAGAGACCATTGCGTTGTTGCTCCTCTGCTCTCTCTGGGTTCTCTCCAGCTCCAACCACCCGCGGTGTGCTCATCCCGCAGGCGATCCCTCGATCCGGTGCCGTTGATATAGAACCATGCTTGTCCGTTCTCTTCGCCCATAGTGTGCTTCATGCTCTGCTGGCGTGGTGTCCATCACTAGTTGTGCGAAGCAATTCATATCCTTTGCACTAAGTAAGCACTTCACCTTGACCCATATACGTAGCACTTTTGTGTGACTACAAGTGTATCTATTTGTACAGTACAGGTGCGCGGCATGCATCGGCGGCGACACGGGCAATGACCTATTAGCGTTTATTTCCTACGTACCTTTCGCCCTGTCTGGCGCGCTCATTCTCAGCCCGTAGATGGGCACGTCCCCGCCCCTCTGGATGCGGTTGTAGTCCGACTTGGCCTCGTCCGGCGTCTGAGTGCGCGGGCTGGCCACGTCGTCGCGCTTGCGGATCAGCACTGAGGAGTCGCTCTCGTAGCCGTCGCGAAGGGCACTATACGTAGTTAGAGATAGTTTCATAATCCTTGCTATTGAGATTCAGTCGTACAAACGAACCTTTGCATATGAAACTTCTTGATGGACGGGGACGCCGGGATCGAGCCCTGTAACGCATTGACGTTAGTTAGATTTCTTAAAGGGCAAATTGTAAGAATTTGGCGTAATGGTGAGAGCAAACGCGGCGAGCAATTTATTTTAAAGATGTCGTGGAATGTCCGTCTCGGAAATTTCAAGCTCTTCCTTTACATTTTAGCGTTAAAGTAAGTCTATATCTACAGTACGTATAATCTGCCATGCGACGTCGAGCGATTAACAGGCACACACGAAGGACCGCGGTACCTCGGAGACCATGAGGTTGTGCGCCGACTTGGAGCTCGTCAACGGGTTGTAAGAGTGGCTGCCGGAGTACTTGGTGATGCTGCAGCCGGAGCCCTGCAGCAGGACGTGCTAACATCAATCCAACTTGCCATAATTACGCTACTAAATCTATAATCATGCATCATAACGACGGATACAGGCTACAGTATTCGCATGTACGACAGAGAGGAAAAGACGGCTACTATAGGCTTACAGCATTGTTGCTAGAGACTGCCGCGAGGTGTCCCAAATAGCGGCCCGACTCTGAGGACTGAATCTGCTGCAAACGATCGATGCGTTTCGAACAATGTAGCGATTTTTTTCTAACGTTGCCAAGACACGGACAGAGGATTCAGAATATGATGCGAGAGCACGCACCTTCGTTCTCTCCTGGTTGGCGAGCGCTCCTCTGCCCAGCGAGTAGTCCTTGACGCGGCCCGGCTCGATCTTGAACCGCTCCCTCTCGTACTGGCGCTGCGCGGAGCTCACCGAAGGCGCGGGAACCACTCTGTAGTAATTAACCACATCAGGCGAGTTCAACATTTTAGCGTTGTGTCCATATTACCTATCTCTGTCTCCCTCGAGGCCGATTCCGCTCCCGGGCTTGTACGAGTCGACCGGCCCGACGCGGATCCTCTGCTCGCGCTCGAACCGCGACTCGTGCTTGTTGAACGGCGGCGGAGAGTGGGGAGGGGTGACGGTTCTAATAGTGAGGAACACAGAAGCTAAGTAATTAACTTAACAGACATCCAACGGCCCGCATTCCGTACCCGTCCGCTCCGCTGTCGACGTACTTGTGCGGGCCGAGCTTGGTCTTCGTGTAGCCTAGCTCGGGCTCGGATATGTAGCCGCTTGAGGAGCCTGGGAAAAATAGCACATATGTGAGTACTTACTATCATCATTCAGCTTAAAATCGTGCTATATACAATTAAAGCTATCTTAATTAAGCTGTAAACTAAGTATGTGCAAGC
>JAAUYK010162934.1_pt1 | contig 12546 bp, 14 predicted proteins | sample 7278021 | NCBI WGS metagenome assembly JAAUYK01 (sample SAMN14350223, study PRJNA611818) | marine sediment metagenome | isolation source: surface marine sediment (1.8m) | place: French Polynesia: Moorea | collected 2018-08
CCCGATCCGCCCCGAAGGGATCGCGGTCGGGTCTTGCGTCCCCCGCGTGGAGTCGCGGGGAGCGAGAGCTTCGCCCCGCATCCACTCGAGACTAGCGGATCGCCCGCTCGCGCGAGCTGCGTCCCCGTCGGCCGGACGGGTTAGCATGGGCTCCGGCTTCGGGAGCCGTACGTGTGCGCCGCATCCGGGAGCCACGGGGCGCGGGAGCTCCCCGCGCCCAGAACCCCACGCGTCCGGAAGTCCACGCGTCCGGAAGGCCGGAAGGGAGGCTCGGCGGCCCTGTCCCCCGACAAGCGCGATGCGTTGGCTCGCGCATTTCGCGCGCGTTACGGGCGCGCACCGGCCTGCGGCGCGCGTGCGCCGGGCCGCGTGAACCTGATCGGCGAGCACACCGACTACTGCGAAGGCCTGGTGCTGCCCCTGGCCATCGACCGGGACACGCAGGTGCTCGCAGCTCCACGTGACGACGGACGCTTTCGGCTCTTCTCGCTCGAGCTGGGCGAGGCTCCCGACTTCCATGCGAAGGCTCTGGTGCGGCGCGGCCACTGGAGCGACTACGCGCAGGGGGTGGTGTTCGCGCTCCGCGAGAGCGGATCCGGCTCGAACGGGCCTCCCCGGTCGTGTGGCGGCGCCGATCTGGCCATCGCCAGCGACGTGCCGCTCGGCTCGGGTCTGTCGAGCTCCGCGGCGCTCGAGCTCGCGCTGCTCACGGCCCTGGATCGCTGTCACGGGCTCCGGCTCGACGCGCGGGAGTGCGCCCGGCTCGCGCACCGCGCCGAATCGGGCTTCGTCGGCGTCCCCTGCGGCGTGATGGATCAGCTCGCCAGCGCCCTCGGGCGCCGGGACGTCGCGCTGCGCATCGATTGTCGCAGCCTGGAGGTCACGCCGGTGCCGCTTCGGACGCCGCGTCTGCGGCTGCTGGTCGCGCACTCGGGGGTGACCCGGGCACTCGTACGCGGCGGCTACGCGCGCAGGCGGGCCGAGTGCGAGGAGGCGCTCGCTTCGGCGCAGAGCCTCGGCCTCGCGGCGGGCGCGCGCGCGCTGCGCGACCTCTCGGCGGCGGATCTTCCGGCGCTCGAGGCGAGGCTCGACCCGCGGCTCGCGCGTCGCGTGCGGCACGTGGTGACGGAGAACGCCCGGGTCGACGCCGTCTGTCACGCACTGCGTACGGGGGATCTGCGCGCGGTGGGCTCGCTGCTCCAGGCCGGGATGCGCAGCCTCCGCGACCACTTCGAGGTGAGCACGCCCGAGCTCGACGCCCTGTGCGAGATCGCCGACCGTCTTCCCGCCGTCTACGGATCGCGGCTCACCGGCGCGGGTTTCGGCGGCTGCACGCTGCACCTGGTGGACCCGGGCGCCGCGTCCCCGGTGTCGACGGCCCTGGCCGAAGGCTTCGAGCGTCGCTTCGCTCGACGCCCTCCGATCTGGACGGTCGCGCCGGCGGACGGTGCCTCGCTCGTCCCGCTCTGAGCGCTCCGGCGACGTCGAGCCGGCGCGTTCTGCCGTCCGACCGGGCGCGTTCCGACGTCCGACCGGGCGCGTTCTGCCGCCCGACCGGGCGCGTTCTAGCGTCCGGGCCGCACCCGCCTGGCCCAGACGATCACGAGGCCGAGCGTCGCCACGCCGGCCGCGGTGAGAAACGCCTCAGCCTCGACGAAGGTCATGAGGCCGAGGCTCCCTGCCGCACCGAGAACGGGAACCGCGCGCGGAATCCGGAAACCCGCGTCCGCGCGCGGGCCGACCTTGAGGAGCGACACGTTCACGGTGACGAAGACGGAGAGGACGAGTGCGGCGGTCGCTCCCGCGAGTCGGGCGAGGGTTCCGGAGAGCGCCAGCGCGGTCGCGGCGGCGAGGATCGCCCAGACGGCGTGATGGGGGGTCCGACGGGTCGGGTGCAGGGTGGCGAACCAGGCCGGCAGCAAGCCCTGCCGGGACATCCCGTAGAGGAGGCGGGAGCCCATCACGAAGTTCACGAGCGCGGTGTTCGTGACGGCGAAGAGCGCGACCCCGATGAAGGTCACGCTCGGCACAGCCGGGGCCGCGCGATGGACCACGTCCAGGAGCGGAGCGGGCGTGTCGGCGAGCGCCCGCGCACCCAGCACGCCCAGCGAGACCCACGCCACGGACACGTAGAGCACGCCGCAGACCGCCAGCGCCACGAGGATCGCCACCGGAACGGCGCGCTCCGGGTTGCGGGCCTCCTCGGACGCCTTGATCAGGTCCTCGAATCCGATGAACGCGAAGTACGCGATGGCGCTTCCCTGGAGCACTCGCTTCCAGCCGACGAAGGACGCCGCCTCGGGCGCGGGAGCCGAGGCCGGCACCTCGCCGCCGAGGAAGATCAGCCCCGCGACGACCACCAGCAGCAGGCCGCAGACCTCGACGAGTGTGCAGACGATGTTCGCGAACGAGGACTCGCGCATCCCGCGGTAGGCGATCAGCGCCAGCCCGAGGAGGAAGCCGATCACGACGGCGGGCTCGGGCACCGAGGGGGCCAGGGCGCTCACGTAGCCCGCGAATCCCCAGGCCACCGTGGCGCTCGAGACCACGCCCGAGGCGAGCACCAGCCAGCCGACGAACAGCGCGGGACCCTCGCGTCCGAACGCGCGCTGGACGAACCAGGCCTCCCCGCCGCTGCGCGGAAAGCGCGATCCCAGCTCCGCGTACGAGAGCGCCGTGAAGGCCGCGATGCCCGTCGCGATCGCGAACGAGAGCCACGCTGCGGAGCCCGCCCGCGCCGCGACCTCCCCGACGAGCGCGTAGATCCCCGCGCCGAGGATGTCCCCGACCCCGTATGCGATGAGCGCCCCGACACCGAGGACGCGCGGGAGCGCCCGGTCCGTCACGCGCTCACGATAGGCGATGCGCGCGAGATTGGAGATCGGGCGGGTTCGGCGAGCCCGGCTACCGCTGGGGTGCCGCGTGCTGCTGGCCCGTCGCATCGAGGGCCTCTCGCAGGGCCCGCGTCGCCGCCCGGGGATCGGCGGCCTGGACGATCGCGCCCGTGACCGCCACGCCGGCGGCCCCGGCCTCGACCACGTCGCGTGCGAGGCGCGCATCGATCCCACCCTGGGCGAGCACCGGGAGCCCCGCACGAGCTGCCCGGGCGAGCGTCTCGAGCCCGAGCGGAGGGCGCGTCGCGGCCTTCGAGTTCGGGGCGTAGATCGGCGCCAGATGCGCGTAGCTCGCCCCCTCCGCGGCGGCCCGCTCGACCTCTTCGACGGCGTGGGCGGAGACGCCCACCAGCGCCTGCCTGCCGAGCAGCTGCCGGGCCTGCGCCACGGTCATGGCGTCGAAGCCCAGGTGCGCGCCGTCGGCGCCCGACGCGAGCGCCACGTCCACGCGGCGGTTGACCACGATGCGGACCGGCCGACCCGACTCGGCCGCGGCCTGCCGCAGGGCGCGCCCCAGGGCCGCCACCCATTCGTAGAGCGCCCGGTCGCAGAGCGCACGCTCGCGGAGCTGGATCCAATCCACCCCGTCGCGGACCGCTTCGGCCACGGCCTCGACGCCGTCGCCCGCGACGGCGCTGCGGCCCACGACGAGGCTCAGGATGGGCGCGGGCAGGGGGGCGCGCTCAGAAGCTCGCCATGCCGTCGAGCGGGCTCGATGCCGACGCGTACAGCCGCCTCGGCATCCGACCGCTCTCGTAGGCGAGCCGACCCGCCTCGATGCCGAGCTTCATCGCGCGGGCCATCTTCACCGGATCCTTGGCACCCGCGATGCCGGTGTTCATCAGCACCGCGGTGCTGCCGAGCTCCATCGCGATGGCGGCGTCGCTGGCGGTCCCCACGCCAGCGTCCACGATGACCGGGACCTCCACCGTCTCCAGGATGATGCGCAGGTTCGCCGCGTTGCGAATCCCCATGCCCGAGCCGATCGGTGCGGCGAGGGGCATCACGGCCGCGCAGCCGAGGGCCGCGAGCCGCTGGCAGGCCACCGGGTCGTCGGTCACGTAGGGGAGCACCGTGAAGCCGTCCTGCACCAGGATACGCGCGGCCTCTAGGGTGCCCGCCACGTCCGGGAACAGCGTGCGCTCGTCGCCGATTACCTCGAGCTTCACCAGGTCGGTTCCCAGCAGCTCGCGCGCCAGATGGGCAGTGGTGACCGCGTCCTCCACGGTGAAACACCCGGCCGTGTTGGGGAGGATCGTGAAGCGGTCCGGAGAGATGAAGTCCAGGAGCCCCTCGCCCTTCGGGGCGTCGAGCTTCGTGCGCCGCAGCGCGACGGTCACCATCTCCGCGCCACTCTCCTCCGCACAGATCCGGTTCTGCTCGAACGAGGCGTACTTCCCACTGCCGATGATGAGCCGCGAGCGAAAGCTGTGGGGACCCAGGGTGTAGGTGTCGGACACGTTCAGCCTCCTCCCACGGCCTCGAGGATCTCGACCCGATCCCCCGCCGTCAGCTCCCGCGCGCCGAACGTGGAGCGCGGCACCACGTCGCGGTTGACCGCCACCGCGATGCGTCGTCCGTCCGCGCCGATGCGATCCAGGAGCTGCTCGACGGTGCAGCGCGGCGGCACGCAGAGGGGCTCGCCGTTGACGGTGAGCGGAAGTTCGCGGAGGGAAGCGTCGTTGGACACGGCCGTGGACCGGCTCCGGGCCGGACTCGGAGGCTACCCGAGCGGCACGGGAGGGTCAAACCGGGAGCCCGCGCCCGGAGTCGGTGTTTGGCGTTCCATTCCGCCGGGTTGTACACGCGCCGGGTCGTGTACGGCCCGCGGCCCGGTTTGACGGACCCCGTCCGCCTTCGGTACACCTGCCGCGAGCTCCCTCCCAGGCCTCTCGCTCCGACGGTGCGAGGAGAATCGATGACCCCCCAGAACCCGACGCACGTCGTCCGGCGTGCGCTGCTCTCCGTCTCGGACAAGACGGGGCTCGTATCCTTTGCAGAGCGGCTGGCCGCGCGCGAAGTCGAGCTGGTCGCCTCCGGCGGCACGGCGCGGACCCTGCGCGACGCGGGGCTCGAGGTGGTGGATGTGGCGGAGCTCACGGGCAGCCCCGAGATGCTCGGCGGCCGCGTCAAGACGCTCCATCCCCGCATCCACGGCGGCATCCTGGCGCGCCGCGAGCACGACGGCGATCGCGCCGACCTGGCCGCTCACGGGCTCGGCACCATCGATCTGGTGGTCGTGAACCTCTACCCCTTCGAGGCCACGGTGGCGAAGCCGGACGTGCGTTTCGAAGATGCGATCGAGAACATCGACATCGGCGGCCCCTCCATGATCCGCTCGGCGGCCAAGAACCAGGCCCACGTCGCGGTGGTGGTGGATCCGGCCGACTACGACGCGGTCGCGGACGAGCTCGACGCCGGGGCCGGTCTGTGCGACGACACGCGGCGTCGGCTCGCCCTCAAGGCGTTCGAACGGACGGCGCGCTACGACGCCGCCATCCACGCCTGGCTCGCAAGCCGCCAGGCCCCGGACGAGCAGCCGTTTCCGTCGCGCATGGGAGTCGACCTCTCCCGTGCGGCGACGCTGCGCTACGGCGAGAATCCCCACCAGCGCGCCGCCCTCTACGGGCGCTTCCTGGAGATCGCGGAGCCGCTCCACGGGAAGGAGCTCTCCTACAACAACCTGGTGGACGCCCAGGCGGCGCTCGCCCTCGTGCTCGAGTTCTCGAGCTGGCCGCAGGCGGCCGTGGGCATCCTCAAGCACAACACGCCCTGCGGCGTGGGTCTGGGCCGCACGCCTGCCGAGGCCTACCGCCGCGCCTTCGAGTGCGACCCGGAATCGCCCTTCGGAGGGATCATCGTCTCGAGTCGTCCCTTCGACGAGGAGATGGCCCGAGCGGTCGACGAGATCTTCACCGAGGTGCTGATCGCGCCGGGCTTCGACGACGCGGCGCTCGCGTTGCTGCGCAAGAAGAAGAACCGGCGGCTGCTGCACTTCCACCCCGAGCGGATCGACCGGTCGGAGCTCGACGTGCGGCGCGTGTTCGGGGGGCTGCTCGTCCAGGAGCCCGATGCCGCCATGGAGGACGTGGCCTGCGGCCGCGTCGCCACCCAGCGCAAGCCGGGCGAGAGCGAGCAGCGCGCGCTGGCCTTCGGCTGGAGCGTGGTCAAGCACGTGAAGAGCAACGCCGTCGCCTTCGTCTCCGCGGACCGCACGCTGGCCATCGGCGGCGGGGCGACGTCCCGCGTCGACGCGATCCTCCAAGCGCGCGAGAAGGCCGCGCGGGTGGGGGTCGACCTGCGCGGCTCGGTGCTGGCCTCGGACGCGTTCTTCCCCTTCCCCGACGGGCTCGAGGCGGCGGTGCAGGCCGGCGCCACGGCCGTCGTGCAGCCCGGCGGCTCGGTGCGCGACGACGAGGTCATCGCGGCCGCCGATCGCCTGGGCGTCGCCATGGTCTTCACGGGGATCCGTCACTTCCGCCACTAGAACGTCCACTGCGGCGTACGCCTCGTCCGGAGCGCGTGCCGCGCGGAAGGGGAGCGATGAAGATCCTGGTCGTGGGTTCCGGCGGGCGGGAGCACGCGCTGGTCTGGAAGACCGCGCAGAGCCCGCTCGTGGAAGAGGTGCTGGCGGCGCCCGGAAGCGACGGCATGGCGGCCGACGCCCGCTGCTTTCCGGACGTGGCGGCCGACGACGCGACCACCTTGCTGGAGCTGTGCCGCGCGCAGGGCGTCGGGCTGGTGGTGATCGGACCCGAGCAGCCGCTGGCCACGGGGGTCGCGGATCGACTCCGCGAGAGCGGGATCGCCGTCTTCGGTCCCTCGGCGGCGGCCGCCCGGCTCGAGGGCAGCAAGGCCTGGGCGAAGCGCTTCATGGCGCGCCACGGGATTCCGACCGCGGACTTCGAGATCTTCGAGGACCTCGAGGCGGCGCGCGCCCACGTGCGCAGCCTGCCCGGAGGCTGCGTGGTGAAGGCCGACGGCCTGGCGGCGGGCAAGGGGGTCGCGGTCTGCGCGAGCTCCGAGCAGGCCGAGCGCGCCCTGGAAGAGATCATGGCCGAGCGCCGTTTCGGCGCGGCGGGCGATGCCGTGGTGATCGAAGCGCTGCTGCAGGGCGAGGAGGCGTCCTACTACGCGATCACCGACGGCGAGCACGTGGTGACCCTGGCCGCCGCGCAGGACCACAAGCGAGCCCTCGACGGGGATCTCGGCGAGAACACCGGCGGCATGGGGGCCTACGCACCGGCGCCCGTCGTGACCGAGTCGGTCGAGAAGCAGGTGCTCGAGCGGATCGTCCATCCCGCGATTCGCGGCATGGCGGCCGAGGGGTGCCGGTACGTGGGCGTGCTCTACGTGGGACTCATGATCGACGCGCAGGGCCGACCGAGCGTGGTGGAGTTCAACGTCCGCTTCGGCGACCCGGAGACCCAGCCCCTCGTGGTCCAGATGGACGGCGATCTCGTGCCGCTGCTGGACGGCGCGGCGCGCGGCACGCTGGATCGGGTGTCGCCGCCGGGCGACGCGCGGGACGACCGGAGCTGGGCGGTCTGTGTGGTGCTGGCCTCCGGAGGCTATCCGCGCGCCTTCGAGAAGGGAAAGGCGATCCGAAGCCTGGAGGCCGCCCAGGCGCTGCCGGGCGTCGTGGTCTTCCACGCCGGAACGCGGCGCGGGCCCGACGGGAGCTTCGTCACGGCCGGGGGCCGCGTGCTGGGAGTGACCGCCCGCGGCCGCTCCGCGTCCGAGGCGCGCGATCGCGCCTACGCGGCGGCCGACGCCATCGAGTTCGAGGGGCGCCATCTGCGGCGCGACATCGCCCATCGCGCGCTGGGACCGGACGCCGCCCGGTGATGCCGGATCCGCTGGGAGAGGCGGTGGACTGGATCCGCCGGGGCGGCCTGCTCGCCTACCCCACCGAGACGGTCTGGGGGCTCGGTGCCGACGCCCGCTCGGAGGACGCACTGGCTCGGCTGCGCGGCTGGAAGTCCCGGGACGAGAGTGCGCCGATCTCGCTGCTGGTGGAGGACGCGAGCGCCCTGTCGACCGAGGGCTTCGCGCCCGGCCGCCAGGCACTGCGGCTGGTGGGCGAGTTCTGGCCCGGCCCCCTCACCCTGGTGCTGCCCTGCGAGCGGCGCTTCGCCCGCGGCGTGGCGCGCGAGGACGGCGCGGTGGGCGTGCGCTGCTCCTCTCATCCCCTTGCCGCCGCCCTGGCGCGCCGGCTGCGCCGCGCCGACGTGGGGCCCTTGACGGCCACCAGCCTGACCCGCAGTGGTGACCCTCCGGTCGCGACGCGGGCCGCGGCCCGCGCCGTGTGTGGGCAGGCTCTCGACACGCCGCGGCTGCTCGAGGTGGAGGGCGCCGAAGCCGGCGGAGATCGGGCGAGCACCGTGGTCGACCTCACCGGGGAGCGTCCCGTGGTGCTGCGTTGGGGCGCGCTGCCGGAGCCCGTACTCTCGCCGGTGCTGGAGGAGATCGCCCGCGCATGACCGTCATCCGTCCGTTCCGGGCCCTGCGCTACGACCCAGACCGCGTGGATCTCTCCCGCGTGCTGGTACCGCCCTACGACGTGGTCGCCGCAGAGGATCGCGACGGCTTCTACGACCGGGATGCCCACAATGCGATCCGGCTCGAGCTGACGCGCGATGTCCGCGACGAGGCGGGAACCGATTACGCACAGGTGCGTCGTACCCTGGACCAGTGGTGCGCGTCCGGCGTGCTGGCGCGCGACGCGGAGCCCGCCTTCTACGTGCTGCGCCAGTCCTTCACCGCGCCGGATGGGTCGCGCCAGTCCCGCGAGGGCTTCTTCGGGCTGCTGCGTCTCGAGGATTACGAACGGCGCGTCGTGCGACCCCACGAGCGCACCCTGGCCGGACCCAAGGCCGACCGGCTCAAGGTGCTGCGCGCCGCGCGCGCCAACCTGTCGAGTGTCTTCCTGCTCTACGAGGATCGGGAGGACGCGCTCGGCCCGCTTCTCGCCTCCGCGTGCGACCGCGCCCGCCTGGTCGCAGCCGCGGACGAGACCGGCGCGGTCCACACGCTGGCCCGGATCGGGGAGCCCGAGGAGATCGAGCGGATTCGCGCGTTCCTCTCGGATCGCCCCCTGGTGATCGCCGACGGGCATCACCGCTACGAGACCGCGCTGGCCTTCCGCGACGAGGAGAGGGCGCGTCTGCCGGGCGCCGGTCCGGAAGCGCCCCACGAGTGGCTCCTCGTCTACCTCGCCAACGCCTTCGCTCCGGGCAGCCTGCTGCTCCCCATCCACCGCCTGGTGAAGAAGGGCTCGATTCCCACGCAGGCGGCCTGGCGCGACCGACTGTCCGACTGGTCGCAGCAGACCGTACCCGTGGACCGCGCCGAGCTGCTTCCGGAGCTCCTGGCGCAGTACCTGGAGCCGCTCGGCGATCGGCACGCCTTCGCGGCGGACGACGCGTCCGGCACCCTGCGCATCTTCTCGCGGCCCCGAACGGGGGAAGAGCTCACGGTTCGGGTGATCCACCGCGAGGTGATCGAGGGGGTCTTCGGTCTCGACGAGGAGGCGGTGAGAGAAGGCGCCATCGCCTACCCGAAGTCGGCCCTCCAGACCGCCCGCGACGTGCGCGCGGGCCGCGGCATCGTGGCGCTCTACCTGAACGCGCTGCGTCCGGGTGACGTGTTCCGCGTGACGGCGGCCGGCGAGGTCATGCCCCAGAAGTCCACTTTCTTCTTCCCGAAGCTCCCGACGGGCCTCGTGTTCCGCACGCTGGCGGACGCGTGAGGCGGCGTCCGACGCGCCGCGATCCGGAGCGGGTCGGCGCGCTGGTGCCGCGGGTCCTGGAGGACCTCGGCTTCGCGGAGTCGGTGCGGGTGCTGCGCATCGCCGAGCGCTGGGAGGAGGCGGTGGGGGAGGCGATCGCGCTCCACGGGCAGCCGACGGCACTGCGGGGAGAGGTTCTCGAGATCACGGTGGACTCGAGCCCCTGGTGTCAGCAGCTTCAGCTGCGTCGGCCCGAGCTGCTGGCCGCGCTGCGGCGGACGCTCGGCGACGAGGCTCCCTCCGACATCTGGTTCCGCGTCGGGACGGGGCGGGCCGGGTGATGGGGTGGCGTCCCGCTGCGCCGGGCCAGGCGTCGGGCGCGGGGGACGGAGACAGCGGGAGGCACTAGACTGCAGGCCGTGAGCGAAGCCGAAGCGGATCCGGAAGCCCCGCAGGGGCTCCGATGTGACTTCTGCGGACGGGAGGCGCCTCGCGTCCGGCGCGTCGCGCTGGACCGGGACTACGACCGGCTGCAGGTTCCGCACACCGTTCGCTACGCCTGCCCCGAGTGCTCGGAGGCCAAGGAGCGGGAGCGCCGCAGCCGCTCGGCTCCTTGACCCGATCCCGTCATTTCCCTAGATTCCGCGCCTATTTCGGCGGGGGGCGTCCGCCCATCGCAGCAGCGATCCGCAAGTAGCGATTCACAACTAGCGATCCACACGTAGCGATCCACAAGTAGCGATCCACAAGTAGCGATCCACAGGTAGCGATCAGAGTAGCGATCCAGGGAGGATGATCCGGCTTATGGTCAAGATCCGTCTGGCGCGGGCCGGTGCCAAGAAGCGGCCCTTCTACAGAATCGTCGCGATCGACGAGCGCCGCCAGCGAGACGGCCGCGCGCTCGAGTTCCTGGGTACCTACGACCCGAAGACCGACCCCGAGCAGGTGACGCTCCGTTCGGAAGCGATCGACGCGTGGGTGAAGAAGGGTGCGCAGCTCACGCCGATCGTGAAATCGCTCATGCGCCGCGCGGGCCGTCAGGCCGCGGCGGCGGGCGAGGCGGGCTGATGGCGGGCGCGCATGCGGAGCTGGTCGAGTTCATCGTGAAGGCGATCGTCGACAACCCCGACGCCGTCAAGGTGCAGGAGGCCGACGGGGGGCGTCTGCTCGAGCTGGAGACGGATCCGTCCGACCGCGGCCGCGTGATCGGTCGCCAGGGGCGGGTCGCGAAGGCGATGCGCGCCGTGCTGGGAGCTTCGCGCGATGGAGCGGACTGCCGGCTCGACATCGTCGACTGAGAGGCGCCGCACGCCGGCCCAGGCGGTCGGCGGCGTGGCGCTCGGGCTCGTGGTCGGATCGCACGGTCTGCGGGGCGAGATCCGGGTCCGCGTCCTCGTGGACGACGACAGCAACCTGTGTCGAGTGCCCCACGTGAGGCTCGGACGCAGCGAGGAGGACCCGGAAGCGGTCGAGTACGAGGTGCGGATCGTCGGGTCGGGACGCGGCGGCGAGGTACGGATGGCGCTGGCGGGAGTCGAGAGCCGCGACGCCGCGGAGGCGTTGCGCGGGCGGCTGGTGCTGGCCCGCAGCGCGGATCTCGAGTCGCTGGGGCCGGGCGAATACTACGGATTCGAGCTGGTCGGTTGTCGGGTCGAGGATCAGGCGGGACGGCCGATCGGCGTGGTGAAGGGCATCTGGGGCACGGGCGCCCCGGACGTCCTGGTCATCGAGTCTGAGGGAGGTGAACAGAAGCTGGTTCCGGCGGCCGAGTCGCTGCTGCTGGAGGTGGATGTCGAGCGGCGCCGGATCGTCGTGGACGCCCTTCCGGGACTGCTCGACCCGGCGTGACCCACGCCGAGGCGCACGTGCACCGGATCGACGTCGTCACGATCTTTCCCGGGCTCTTCGAGCCGTTCCTGCGGGAGTCGCTACTGGGCCTGGCGATCCGCGAGGAGCGCCTCCAGGTGATCGTGCACGACCTGCGCTCCTGGGCGACGGACCGACACCAGGTGGTGGACGACGCGCCGTACGGGGGCGGACCGGGGATGGTGATGAAGCCGGAGCCCCTGGTGGCGGCGATCGAGGGCCTGGCGGGGCCGAAAGGGCCCTCGCGCAAGGCGCGCGTCGTGCTGCTGACGCCGCAGGGAGAACTCCTCGATCAGGGCCGGCTGGAGTTCCTGGCCGGAGCGGAGCACCTGGTGCTGGTCTGCGGTCGCTACGAAGGGGTGGATCAGCGCGTCGTGGACGTGGCGGTCGACGAGGAGATCTCGATCGGCGACTACGTGCTCTCGGGTGGCGAGGTTCCCGCCATGGCGTTAATCGAGGGAGTGAGCCGCCTGCTGCCGGGGGTGCTGGGCAATCCGGAGTCGAGCCGGAAGGATTCGTTTCAGGAGGGTTTGCTGGAGGGCCCGCAGTACACGCGGCCCGCAGAGTTTCGAGGTCTACGGGTACCCGAGGTCCTGCGCTCGGGGGACCACGGGGCCGTGGAGACATGGCGCGCCGAGCAGGCGTGGGAGCTGACCCGGTGCCGACGGCCGGACCTCTTCGAGCGCGCGGCGCGGCGTCTGGAGGGAACCGGGGAATCCGGCGGCGAGACCGGGCCCCGGCAACGCGGCGAGCGACCGGAGTGCGGGCGCGTCGCGGAGAGAAAGGAAACGGAATGAACCGCATCGATGCCCTGAACCCGACGACCGCGCGTCGCGATCTGCCGCCCTTCCGGCCCGGCGACACCGTACGCGTCCACGTGAACATCACCGAGGGCGACAAGCAGCGCATCCAGGTCTTCGAGGGCGTCGTGATCCGACGCCGCGGAGGCGGGCCCTCGTCGACCTTCACCGTGCGCAAGGTCTCCTACGGCGTCGGCGTGGAGCGGGTGTTCCCCATCCACTCCCCCTCCGTGACCAAGGTGGAGATCAAGAGCCG
>JAAUYK010220583.1_pt1 | contig 12546 bp, 13 predicted proteins | sample 7278021 | NCBI WGS metagenome assembly JAAUYK01 (sample SAMN14350223, study PRJNA611818) | marine sediment metagenome | isolation source: surface marine sediment (1.8m) | place: French Polynesia: Moorea | collected 2018-08
ATCGACAAGACGCTCGAGCAGAGCGATCTCGATTCCGCAGGCCGGCAGCAGCTCGAGAAGGAGTTCGAGTTCTTCCAGGAGGCGCTCGGCGGCTTCCAGTTCGCCCTCACCCGTCCCCACTACACCCTTCCCGAGAAGGACGAGCCCGGTGGCGGCGGACTGCTCTCGATCACCGTCAATCCCTACACCTGCAAGGGCTGCATGGAGTGCGTGGAGGTCTGCGACGACGACGCGCTGCGGCCGTTGCGCCAGACCGACGAATCCGTCGCCCGCCTCCGCGAGCACTGGAACTTCTGGCTCGACCTCCCGGATACGCCGAAGAAGTACATCCGGGTCGACGACCTGGAGGAGGGAATCGGCGCCCTCGAGACCATCCTGCTGGAGAAGGTGAACTACGAGTCCTTCACCAGCGGAGACGGGGCCTGCCTGGGCTGCTCCGAGAAGACCGCCATGCACCTGTTCGTGGCGACGGTCGAGGCGCTGATGCAGCCGCGGATCGCGCGGCACCTGGAGCACGTGAGCGAGCTGATCGAGAAGCTCGAACGGCACGTCCAGCTGAAGCTGGTCTCCGAGATCGACGTCGGCGACCCGGCGAGGATGGCCGAGCTCGTGTCGGGCTCCGAGGACAAGGATCTCACCCTGGCCGGCATCGCGGGGCGGATCGAGTCCCAGAGCGGCGGCCAGCCGATCGACCAGGAGTGGCTGCGGCGGATGACCCAGCTGGTCGCGAAGCTCAAGGAGCTGCGCTGGAAGTACCAGGAGGGGACGACGGGGCGCGGCCGTTCCAAGCTCGGCATGATCAATGCCACCGGCTGCACGTCGGTCTGGGGGAGCACCTACCCCTTCAACCCCTACCCGTTCCCCTGGACCAACCACCTGTTCCAGGACAGCCCCTCCATGGCGCTCGGCATCTTCGAGGGCCACATGGCGAAGATGGCGGAGGGCTTCAAGGCCATCCGCGTGGCCGAGCTGGAGCTCGAGGGGAAGTACAACGCGGCCGAGCACGACGAGTTCTTCACCTACTTCAACTGGCACCAGTTCAGCGACGAGGAGTGGCACCTGTGCCCGCCGGTGGTGGCGGTGGGCGGCGACGGCGCCATGTACGACATCGGCTTCCAGAACCTGTCGCGCGCCATGGCGTCGGGAAAGCCCATCAAGGTGCTGGTGGTCGACACCCAGGTCTATTCCAACACGGGAGGACAGGCCTGCACGTCGGGCTTCGTCGGACAGATCTCGGACATGGCCCAGTACGGCAAGGCGATCAAGGGCAAGGAGGAGCCGCGCAAGGAGATCGGCCTGATCGGCATGGCGCACCGCACCACCTACGTGCTGCAGAGCACCATCGCCCACCCGAGCCACATGATCGAGGGCTTCATCCAGGGCCTGAAGGCGCGGCGTCCGGCGCTGTTCAACCTGTACAGCTCGTGCCAGCCGGAGCACGGAATCGGCGACGACATGAGCGCCGCCCAGGCCAAGCTGGCGGTCGAGTCCCGCGCCTACCCGCTGTTCCGCTACGACCCCGAGGGCGGCAAGACGCCGGCCGAGTGCTTCGACCTGGAGGGCAATCCGGCCCTCGACCAGGACTGGCCCAGCTACAAGCTCCGCTACCGGCAGGGCGGTCGCGAGAAGGAGATGGAGCTGCCGCTCACCTTCGCGGACTTCGCGATCAGCGAGATCCGCTTCCGCAAGCACTTCCGCGTAGCACCTCCCGACACCTGGAACGAGAAGATGGTGCCCGTGGCCGAGTTCCTGGACCTCCCGGAGGACGAGCGGGAGGGCCTGTTCCCCTTCGTCTGGAGCGTGGACCGCAAGCAGCAGCTCAGCCGGCTGCTGGTCGCGAAGCCGATGATCGAATCCTGCGAGGACCGCCGCGACTTCTGGATCATGCTCCGCGCCCTGGCCGGTGTGGAGGAGGACGTGGCGACGACGGAAGACGTCGAGGCGCGTGTCCGGCAGGAGATCGTCGGACGGATCGCTTCCGGGCTCCTGCAGCTCGCCGGCGGCGGGGGGGAGGCGGTGGCCGCCCTGGCCGGCGTCGAGACTCCGGTGGCCGCCGCGGCGCCGGCCGTGCCCGAGGCCGCCGCGGCGCCGGCGGCCGGGGATGCGATGGCGCCCTGGATCGACACCGAAGCCTGCACCTCCTGCGACGAGTGCATCAACCTCAATCCGAAGATCTTCGCCTACAACGCGGACAAGAAGGCCTACATCAAGGATGCGGCCGGAGGTCCCTACAAGGACGTGGTCAAGGCCGCCGAGCGCTGCACCGCGAGGGTGATCCATCCGGGACTCCCGCGGGACCGGAGCCCGAAGGACATCGACAAGTGGATCGCGCGAGGCGAGAAGTACAACTAGGCATCCCGGCCGACGAGCGGGCTCGATGAGACTGTTGGGCTTGAAGACCTTTCGTCACGGCGTCCACCCGCCCGAGGCGAAGGACGAGACCAGCGGGATGCCGATCCGGCAGTTCCCGTTCGCGCCCCTGCTCGTCGTGCCGCTTGTCCAGCACCTGGGCAAGCCGTCCCTGCCGGACGTGAAGGAGGGCCAGCGGGTGGTGCGGGGGCAGCGCATCGCCCGCCCGGACGGTTTCATGTCGGTCTCGATGCACGCCCCCGCGGACGGCGTGGTGCGCCGCATCGCCCTCACTCCCACCATCTCCGGCCGCATGGTGCCCGGGATCTTCCTGGAGCCGACCGCGGGCTCGACCCAGGAGGTGGCGCAGGGGCCGCCCTGCCCGGTGGAGTCGGCCGAGCCGGAGGCGATCCTCGCCGCGATCCAGGAGGCGGGCCTCGTCGGGCTCGGAGGCGCGGCCTTCCCCACGCACGTGAAGCTCAAGGTCCCGGACGACAAGCCGGTCGACACGCTGATCGTCAACGGCGCCGAGTGCGAGCCCTACCTGACGACCGATCACCGCGTGATGCTGGAGCAGCGCGAGGACGTCCTGCTCGGCATCCGCTACCTGCTGAAGGTCACCGGGGCCTCGCGAGCGATCGTCGCCATCGAGGCGAACAAGCCGGACGCCGCCGCGCACCTGCGGGACGGGGTGCCGCCGGACCTGCCGGCCTCCATCGAGGTGCTGCAGGTCAAGTACCCCCAGGGTGCCGAGAAGATGCTGATCACGGCGCTGCTCGGTCGGGAGGTTCCTTCCGGGGGTCTCCCGCTCGACGCGGGCGCCCTGTGCATCAACGTCGCGACCAGCGCCGAGATCGGACGACTGCTGCCGAAGGGGCGGGGGATCCAGGAGCGCGTCATCACCATCACGGGCCCGGCCGTGCAGCACAAGGGGAACTACCGCATCCCGATCGGCACGCCCCTGCGATTCCTCCTCGAGCAGGTGGGAGTGCGCGAGGACGTGAATCGGGTCTTCCTGGGCGGACCGATGATGGGCGCCGCGGCCCCCAGTCTGGACGTCTCGATCACGAAGGGAACTTCGGGAGTCGTCGCCTTCACGGATACGGAGGCCGAGCGCACGCATCGCAAGGTCTACCCCTGTATCCGCTGTGGCTACTGCGTCGACGCCTGCCCCATGTTCCTCAATCCGGCCCAGCTCGGGGCCCTGGCCCGGAACGAGGAGTACGAGCACATGGCCGGCGAGTACAACCTGATGGACTGCTTCGAGTGCGGCTGCTGCTCGTTCGTCTGCCCGTCCCACATCCCCCTGGTCCAGCAGTTCCGATTCGCCAAGGCGGCGGTCCGCAAGGCGGCGGCCTCGCGATGACGGAGCTGGCCCGCACCCTCGAGATCCGCACCTCGCCGCACTTCCTGAGCGGCAACAGCGTCGACACGATCATGTTCAACGTGGTCCTGGCGCTGCTGCCGACCAGCGCCTTCGCGGTCTACGCCTTCGGCCTGTCGGGCCTCCTGACCCTGACGACGGCGGTGGCGTCGTGCCTGCTGGCGGAGGAGCTGGCCTGTCGGCTCTCCGGCGTCGAGTCGACGCTCTCGGACTGGTCGGTCGCGATCACCGGCCTGCTCTACGGCCTGACGCTGCCTCCGGGACTGCCCCTGTGGATGGTAGCGGTCGGGGGCTTCGTCGGCGTGGCGCTGGGCAAGTCCCTGTTCGGGGGCCTGGGCCTCAACACCTTCAATCCGGCCCTCGTCGGCAGGGCCTTCCTGCAGGCCGCCTTTCCGGTGGCGATGACGAGCTGGACGCCGGCATTCGCCGCGGACCGCTTCGCCTCGCTGCCCTCCTCCACGCTCGCGGCGCCCTTCAGTGCGCCGGTCTACGACGGCGTGAGCGGCGCCACGCCGCTGGCACTGTGGAAGTTCGACCGGGAGCTGTCCCAGGTGGGGGACATGGCCCTGGGCTTCATCGGCGGCTCGACCGGAGAGACCTGCTCGGTGCTGATCCTGCTCGGCGGCGCCTACCTGGTGGCGCGCAACATGATGAACTGGCGCATTCCCGCCGCCATCTTCGCCGTCGTCGCCGGACTCTCGGGCCTGCTCTACGCGATCGATCAAGAGGAGTACGCCTCGCCGCTGTTCATGTTGTTCTCCGGCGGCCTCATGCTGGGCGCCGTCTTCATGGCCACCGACATGGTCGCGTCGCCCATGACGAGTCTGGGCTGCTGGCTCTACGGCGGTCTGATCGGCGGGCTGGTGGTGGTCATCCGGGTGTGGGGCGGCATGCCGGAAGGCGTCATGTACGCGATCCTGTTCGCGAACGCGGTTGCGCCGCACATCGACAACCTGGTGCGGCCCAGGGCCTACGGCAGCGCGGACCGCGGGGCGCGGCATGAGTGAAGCCCTCCCCGTCGAGGCGCCGCCCAGCGTCTGGCACATGTACCGCGCCATGGTGGGGATCGGACTGGCCTGCGGGCTGCTCATCGTGACGGTGTTCGAGCTGACCCGGCCCGTGATCGAGCGCAACCGCGCCGAGGCGCTGCAGCGCGCCATCTTCAAGGTCCTTCCGGACGCCCGCTCGAGCCAGACGTTCCGCCTGGTGGACGGGGAGCGCTTCGAGAAGCTGGAAGGTGCGGCGGCCGGCGAGCGGCTGGCCTACGCCGGCTACGACGCGCAGCGGCGTCTGGTGGGCCTGGCGCTCGAAGCCCAGGGCATGGGCTACGCGGACGTGATCGGCATCCTCTACGGCTACTCGTTCGCGAAGGATGCGATCGTCGGGATCCGCGTGCTGGAGAGCCGGGAGACGCCCGGCCTGGGGGACCGGATCGAGAAGGACCCGGACTTCCTCGCGAACTTCGAGCGGCTCGACGTCCGCCTGACCGAGGACGGGACGGCGATCGCGAATCCGATCGAGACGGTGAAGCACGGAGAGAAGGAACATCCGTGGCAGGTGGACGGGATCACGGGAGCGACGATCTCGTCGGTGGCGATCGGGCGCATGCTGGCGGCGAGCAGTGCGGCGTGGCTCCCGACGATCCGACGCAACCTCGACGCCTTCGAGCTGGCGGAGTAGGCGATGGAACCCGGACCGCGCGGCACCGCGACTCCCAGCACCGACGAATTCGTCAAGGGCCTGTGGCGGGAGAACCCGGTCTTCGTGCAGGTGCTCGGGATGTGCCCGGTACTGGCGGTGTCGAACACCGCGCTCAACGCCCTGTCGATGGGCCTCGCCACGCTCTTCGTCCTGGTCATGTCGAATACCGTGATCTCCACCCTGCGCCACTTCATCCCGAAGCAGGTGCGGATCGCGACCTACATCCTCGTTATCGCCACCTTCGTCACGGTCGTCGACTACGCGATCCAGGCGATCAGCCTCGATCTCCACAAGGCGCTCGGCGCCTTCATCTCGCTCATCGTCGTCAACTGCCTGATCCTCGGACGCGCCGAGGCCTTCGCGTCGAAGAACTCCATAGGCCGGGCGGTGCTCGACGGGCTCGGGATGGGGGCCGGATTCGCCTTCGCCCTGCTCTGCCTGGGCGCCGTGCGCGAGATCCTCGGCGCGGGGAGCCTGTTCGGCTTCGAGCTCTTCCACGACGCGTTCCAGGACTGGGTCGTGATGATCCTGCCGAGCGGCGGCTTCTTCACATTGGCGGGTTGGCTGCTGGTGTTCAACGCGATGCGACAGCGCCGCGAGCACCGCGAGCGAGCCCGGCTCCTCGCCGCGGAGGCCGCCCGATGAGCGACGCCCCGCTCTGGTCCGTCTTCGTCGACGCCTGCCTGATCAACAACTTCGTGCTGGCCTACTTCCTGGGGATCTGCCCCTTCCTGGGCGTCTCGGCAAAGCTGGCCACGGCGACGCGGATGGGCGGCGCCGTCATGTTCGTGATGCTGGTGAGCTCGATCTGCGCCTACGGGATCCAGCAGCTGCTGGTCGCGATCGACGCGCCCTACCTGCGTCTGATCTCGTTCATCGCCGTGATCGCGTCCACGGTCCAGCTGGTGGAGATGTTCATCAAGAAGGCGAGCCCCGCGCTGTTCCGGGCGTTGGGCATCTTCCTGCCGCTGATCACGACGAACTGCGCCATCCTGGGCCTCGCGCTGTTCCAGACCAACAAGGGCTACGACTTCCTGCAGTGCATCGCCTACGCGCTGGGGGCGGGCGTGGGCTTCACGCTGGCCCTGGTGCTGATGGCGGGCCTGCGGGAAAAGCTCGAGCTGGCGACGATTCCCGACGTGGTGCGGGGCACCGCCCTGTCCCTGATGCTCGCGGGGTTCCTCTCGATCACCTTCATGGGCTTCGCCGGGCTCGGGGGCTGAGGGAATGCTGGCAACCCACGCGATGGCGCTGATCGGACTGCTGGTCGTGCTGGCGGCCTGGGTGGCGGTCCAGTCCGCGTGGCGAAGGACCTTCCCGGGGGCCTTCTCGGACCCGGACGTCCTGGCCGAGCGCATGGGCTGCCGCGATTGCGGCTGTACGAAGGTCTGCGAACGAGGCGGCCCCGACCGGGCGGGCCCGCCCGAGGAGGAGAGGACATGACCGAGGCAACCAGGCACCTGTCGGACTACGACACCGGCTCGCGCTACCGCGCCACCGTCGTGTCGAACGAGCGCATCACGCCGTCCGAGTCCCCCGAGGAGGTCCGGGAGCTGGTGCTCGACATCGATCGAGCCGACTTCCCGTTCCAGATCGGCCAGAGCATCGGCGTCATCGCCCCCGGAGCGCCGGATTTCGGTCACGGAGACCACTTCCGCCTCTACAGCGTCGCCGACCTCCCCGAGCGCGGGGCATCCGGCAGCCCGCGCATCAAGATCGCGGTGCGGCGCTGCAGCTACATCGACGAGTACAGCGGAGAGGAGTTCCAGGGCGTCGCGTCGAACTTCCTGTGTGACCAGCGGCCGGGCTCGAGCTTCCAGGTGACCGGGCCCTTCGGCGTCGCCTTCGAGGTGCCGGACGAGCGGGACGCCACCCTGATCCTGATCGGCAGCGGGACGGGGATCGCGCCCTTCCGGGCCTTCGTGAAGCACCTCTACCGCGACGTGCCGGACTGGTGCGGCCGCGTGTGGCTCTTCTACGGCGCGCGCAGCGGGCTCGAGCTGCTGTACATGAACGACCAGAAGGACGACTTCACCCAGTACTACGACCAGGACACCTTCGAGGCCTTCCGGGCGCTGTCGGCGCGGCCGGGATGGGACGACGCGATCGCCTGGGACAGCGCCATCGAGGAGCGCGGCGAAGAGCTGTGGCGGCTGCTGGGCGAGGCCAAGACCTACGTCTACGTGGCCGGCCTCGAGAAGATGATCGCCGAGCTCGATGCGGTCTTCGCGCGACTCGCCGGGTCGAAGGAGAAGTGGGAGCGCCGCAAGGCCGAGTTGATGGCCGGCCGGCGCTGGGTCGAGCTGGTCTACTAGGAGCGCGACCCACGACGGTGTGAGGGATCGCCCGGAAGACGGTGAGCGAGGGCCCCAGCTGCCCCGGTGGCCCCCGCTCTGGTACGGCGCCGCGTCGGCGCCCGTCTTGCTGTGACCCTGCGCAGCTACTCGATCAGCACGCCGTCGATGATGTGGACCGTGCCGTTGTAGGCCTCCGCCTGATCCCCGACGAAGGGGATGCGGTTGACGCTCGTCCTCGAGAAGAAAAGACGCTTGCCGCCGATCGCCTTGGTTCCCCGCAGCTCGTCGCGATCGTGCTCCCCCGTGATGACGTGGTCGAGAAGGATCGCGACCAGGGTGGCGCCGTCCACGTCGTCGAGGCTCGTGAGACCGAGTGCGGCGAGTAGCCGCCCGAAGGCTGCGTTGGTGGGAGCGAAGACGGTCAACGGGCCAGCGTCCATGAGGACGCCGTCGAGACCGGTCCGCACCACGGCTTCGACGAGAATCGAGAGATCCGGCGTCGCCACCGCGATCTCCGTGATGGAGGGCCGCGGATCGGGGTCCAGCAGCACGTCGTCGATCACGTGGACGACCGCGTTCGACGCCAACAGTCCTCCGATGAGTATGGGAATGTCGTTGACCTCGAGCGGATCCGCGTCGAACTCGAGGGTCAGTCCGCCGAGGGCCGTCAACGTCTGGTCGTCTTCGTCGAGGGTCGCGAGGAAACGGTCGCCGAACTGACCGGGGACGACGTGATCGAAGAGGATCTCGGTGAGGGTCTCGTCGGGAACGTCGTCGAGGCTGGTGAGTCCCAGCTCGTCGAGGAGCGCAACGAAGGCGTCATTGGTAGGGGCGAAGACGGTGTAGTTCCCCGCGACCAGCGCGTCGGCGAGGCCTACCCGCCCCACGGCCTCCACGAGAATCGAGAGCGTCGGCGCGCTCTGGGCGAGCTCGACGACGTTCAGGCTTTGGGCCCGCGCAGGCGGCGCGAGGGCAGCCGAAAGGGTTCCGGCGAGAAGGCCGGCTGCGAACAACGGTGCCAAGGGTCGAATGGTCATGGTCCTCTCCGGGGAGCGTCTGTGTGTGTCGCTCCCTACGAACTGCAGTGCGGATGTGTGCGTTTGGCACCGCTCGCTTTGCCAAAGAGCCTCCGCTCGGCTTCTCCGGCGGGCCGTCCCGAACCGGGTGCGGTGCGGGAAGGAAGGTAGAGGTCACGAAACGTGTGTCCAGAAAAAAATGTGACAATCACGGGACAACTACCCCGAGATTCACGGTCGAACGCCGAGGTCGCGACGTTGGCGCCGTCCAAGACCTCGGGGGTCCCGTGTGACTCCACGGGACCGCCTCGGCGGCTCCAGCTCCGTCCGGTTCCCAGCCGAGCTGGTGCGCCGCGCGCACCCAGCGCCCGACGCTGCTGCTGTGCAAGGGCTTGCCCTCGATCCGGACCGAGGGCGCCAAGCCGGCGTTCCGGAGGCTGTTTCGGGAGGTGGGACTGCCCGAGGCGATCCGATCCGACACCAGCGCCCCGTTCGCCTCGATTGGGATCCATGGTCAGGAGACCGCGCTGTCCCTCGAGCTGCGGCAGGCCGAGGCGGAGCTGCAGGAGCGAGCGCGGGCGATCGAAGCCATCGGGCGGCTGCAGACGCTTCCGGGCGTGGGCCCGCTCACGACCACGACGATCCATGCCTGGGTGGGGAACGTGCGGCGCTTCCCGGACGCGAAGGGGTGGCCGCGTACGCGGGCCTCGTCCCGTCGGTGCGGCAGAGCGGCGACGCGCAGCGCCTGGGCTCGATTGCGAAGACCGGCGCGAAAGCGCTGCGCTCGACCCTTGTGCAGGCCGCGCACGTGCTCATGAACCGCTCCCGAGGAGCCGAGGCGACGCCCTGCAGGCGATCGGCCGGGAGCGGAAGGGTGATCCCCCACGCGCTGCGCCTCGCGGCGCCTCTGACGGCGGCTGCGCTCGCGGTCCCGGTGGTCGAGGCGGCCTTCGGGGCTCTGGCGGTGGCGCCGCCGGGCGCGGCGCAGGCTGTCGCGGCGCGCGAGCTCGGAGCACGGCGGCCCGCAGTAGACGTGGCCCCGGTCGCAGGCGCGGCAGATGCCGAAGAGCGTCTGGCAGCGCGGGCAGCGAGCCAGCCGCCCCAGCTGCGCGTGCTCCGCCACCCCTCGCCCCCCGGACGGCAGGCGCCGAGCCCCTCCGAAAGCCGCGAGAACGTGCGACAATCCGGGTCGGGTGAGCGTTTGCCGTAAACGACTTGGACTCGTCCACCTGAGGGCTCGGAGCCGTGAACTCCGGGCCCTCGCTTCGTTGTGCGCGCAGCCTACGCGATCTCGCGCGAAGCCGTGCAGCAGGGCCTCGAATCCCAGCCCCGTGACCAGAGTGCCCGAGTGCCAGAGCCGGCGCTGCGCGCCGGGTCGGCCTCCGGCCGAAGGGGCCCGTTGGGCCCCGGGTCTCATCGACCCGAAGAAGGGAAGAAGAAAGAGAAGGGGCGGCTCCGCCGCCCACCCTCGGCCGTCAGCCGGCGAGAGATCGAGATTTATTCGGTTTCACGTGATCGTTAACACTCCTCCCACGAGATGTAGGCCGGATGCGCATCGCGAAGGAGCGTGTGCCACTGATCGCGCGGCAGGATCTCTCGGTTCGTGCCTCCATCCGGTTGCTGCCGGGTACGATGTCGGCCGAAGAAGAAGGCGCCGGCGTACCGCGGATTGTGCACCACCTGGAGAACACGCCAGTGGGCGAGGTGCGTCCAGGTGAGCTCTCCCTTCCGCGGTCCCTGACGAACGCGAGTGGGGAAGAGCACTGCCTCTTTCCGGAACGCCTTGACCGTCGCCCGGGCGGCACAGGTGCGGAACAGGTGATGGATGGCCTCCTGGACCTGGCGATCGGGATCAAACTCCACCCGTCCGCTCGGGCTGTAGACGAAGCCGACCGGGAGCGGAGTTCGGAGCTCACCGCGCCGCGCCTTGTTGAGGATGCCGCTCCGCAGACGTGCGCGCAGGACATGGAACTCCGCCTCGCTCATCGTCCCCTTGAGTCCGAGGAGCAGGCGATCGTTGAAGTCGCAGGGGTTGTAGATGCCGTCCTCGTCCAGGATGAGCGTGTCCGTCAGGGCCGAGATCTCCAGCAGCCGATGCCAGTCCGTCGAGTTGCGGGCCAGACGGGAGACCTCCAGTCCGAGGACGATGCCGACACGGCCCATGCTCACCTCGGTCACGAGCTTCTGGAAGCCCTCCCGGTCGGTCGACGCGCCAGACTGTCCCAGGTCGGTGTCGATCACGGTGATGCGCTCCAACGGCCAGCCGAGGGCGACGGCACGCTGACGCAGGGCGTACTGACGCTTGGTGCTCTCCTGGTTCTCGAAGACCTGTCGGACCGTCGACTGACGGACGTACAGGTACGCGTCGCGCTGGAGATGACGCGCCGTGATCTTCTGATGCGGCTCGGATTTCATGCGGCTTCTCCTTGGATCTGGGCCAGCGCCATGTCGGCCAGAAGCTCGACGAGCTCACGGGGAGCGCTCGCGAGAAGCTCCGACTCCGCCGGGGCGGACGGGGTCTCGGGCCGAGCGTGCAGCGAGGCGGGACACGCAAGCCAGGCGTCCATCCACGCCCGCATGCCCTCGCGGAGGAACAAGGCCGGGCCCAGCGGACTCGGGACGCCTCGTCCTCCGACGACTTCCTGGCGGAGCTCTTCGTAGCGCGCCATGAGGAGAGACGACGGCGCATCGGGCAGCGAATCGCTCAGCGCCGTTTTTCTTCCCGCCGCGCCAGGGCGCGCTCGATACTTCGCGGGTGAACCGACAGGCCGAACCGCGCTTCGGCGAGCGTCGCCAGGTCGGTCGACGTCACGTCGGGATCCTCCGATCGCTGCTGCTGCAGGAAGTCCACGATCTCGTCGCGGAGCTTGTGCGCCTCGCGCGGCCCGGGCTTCTGGGGCAGCAGGGCCGCCAGCCCCCCCTGCTCGAAGGCCGACTGCGCCGCGTAGAAGGTCGGCCGCGAGACACCGAAGGCCGCGGCCACCGAGCGGATCGTCTGCCCCTCGCTCTGGACGCGGCGGAGCATCTCGTACTTGACCTGCAGGAGGTCCCGGGGGTCGAAGAAGTCCTCGCTGAGGAACGCTTCGTCCCGGACCCGCTCGGGATGCCGATGCAGGGTGCCCTGCTGCCGCAGGGCCTCGGCCTTGGGATCGGGGCGCGATCGCGCCATGGGCCTCTCCCTTGCGGAGGAAGGCTCGGGGGCGTGTCAATCAGTTTATGACAATGAGATTTCGCCTGTCAACCGTCTTAGCTCGCCAACCTAAAAGCCGAAATCGACCAATCTGATGCTGTATTCAACGGGTCTCTACGATAGTCAGTGACAGAATCTGCTTGACAAACTTCGCAAAATTCACTTGACACGTTCCCCTGGCACCCGATGTCCGCGCCCTGCCCGCTCACGATGCCAGCCGCGCGATCAGCTCGCTGAGCTCGCGAAGGTCCTCGATCCGAAAGGGCGATCGCCCCGCCGCCACCACCACGAAGGGATCCTCAGGAGAAACGCTGGTCCAGCGCGCAGGTAGCGACTTCCGCACCTGGTCGCCGTCGTGGAAGAAGACCCGGTCCTCACTCCAGTTGTGCCGGTAGGTGACCAGCTCGAACTCCCGCCCGGCCAAGGGGATGGAAGGGGTGGGTGACGCGGAAGCGTTGTTGTGCACCGTCCTGATCCGGTGCATCCGACGACGTCGTCCAACGCGGTGATCGAGAGCTTCTTCGGGACGCTGAAGCAGGAGCTGCTCTACGAGCTTCCGCTCCAGACGCGCGCCGGGACCCGAGAAGCGGTGGCAGAGTACATCGAGGG
>JAAUYK010030299.1_pt1 | contig 12545 bp, 18 predicted proteins | sample 7278021 | NCBI WGS metagenome assembly JAAUYK01 (sample SAMN14350223, study PRJNA611818) | marine sediment metagenome | isolation source: surface marine sediment (1.8m) | place: French Polynesia: Moorea | collected 2018-08
ATGGAATTCCAATCAGCATCAAAGAGTCATTCCAAATTGGAGGTAGGCGATAAACTGCTGAACCAGAACGTTCTTAATTTCTGAACAAATTATTTTTAGGCTACAATTACACGGCGGGCCTGACACGCTTCCTCGAGTGCCCGGCGGACGAGGACGGCCCGTTCGTCGCCTGGATCAAGTCGTCTGGCGGCATCCCCTTCTGCACGACCAACGTGCCTCAGACGCTGAAGAGCTACGCGTGTGGCAACCCCATCTACGGCGCCACCTGCAACCCGCATGACAAGACGCGCTCGCCGGGAGGCAGCACGGGCGGGGAGGGCGCGCTCATGGCCTGCGGGGGCAGCCTCATCGGGATCGGGTCGGACGTCGGCGGCAGCGTGAGGACGCCGGCGCATATGTGCGGCGTGGTCGGAATGAAGCCCACCAACGGGAGGATCTATCAGGGAGGAAGGCGAGTCGCAACTGTGGTATGTGTGTAGGAACTGCTTTCGGCAAGGCGACCTACCGACTCCTAGCCTTTATTCCACACAGGGCCGACTTCTCGAGGTGAACTCCAACGCCGGCGTGATGTCGTCCACCACTGAGGGCGCCATCATGATGTACCGGGCGATGCTCTCAGACGCCGAGAGAATGGCCAACGAGGATCACATTGTGGTGCCGCTCAAGTGGAACGACCAGCTGCACAATCCGGGGAGGAAGCTGAAAATCGGATGGTAAAACATCCCATTTTTGCAAGCGGTTAGGTTAATTAATACCGAAACTGCCTGCCAGGTACGACTATGACGGCGGCTGGATCCGTTCCTCGCCGGGTGTGGTTCGGGCGGTGAAAGAGGCCGTCCGCCTGATGCGCCTGCGCGGCCACGAGATCGTCCCGTTCCGCCCGCCCGGCATCGAGGCCGGCTACAGGCTGTACTTCGAGCACATGCTGGCCGACGGCGGCGCCAACTGCACGCCGCTCATCGACGGGGAGCCCATCGACATCTCGATCGCGTCCAACACCGTCTCCTGGAGGATGCCCCTCTGGCTGAAGAGCGTCGTCTACAGGGGTATCATGAGGTTCCTGTCACCGGCGACCGCGTTCGGCGGACTGGGCAGCTACAAGTCTAAGGTTGAATCGTAGCCTGGTCTGTTAACAAACATGAAGCTCATACTTCTTTATACGTACATACAAAAGGATCTTTGGGTCTCCGCCAAGGAGTTGAGCGACCTGGCCGCCAGCATCTCCGCAGCCTGGGTCTCGCAAGACATCGACGTCGTGATCGGCCCCGGATTCCCGTTCGTCGCCCCTCCGATCAATTACCCCGCCGCGTACCTGGCCGCCGTGCCCTGCGTCGGCGTCTACAACTGCCTCGACTTCCCCGTCGGCTCGGTGCCGGTGACCAACGAGAACGCCGAGGACCAGGCCAGGCTGGACGACTACCACATCTCCGATCATTTCGACATACTGGACGCAAAACTTCGTGACGGACTTCGCGGCGCCGAGGGACTTCCGCTCGGCGTGCAGGTCGTCGGACGTCGGTTCCAGGAGGAGATGGTGCTGCACGCCATGAAGGAGCTGGAGGCGAGCAGGAAGGAGAATGGAAATTTCACCACTAAAATTTCCTACTAATAGCTGTACGAATATTCTGTGGCCTGATTTAAATAACCCGTTAAAAATGCATCCTAACCGCGGAATCGAATCCTTATCCCCTGTGTTTTGCGCGTGAAACTATTCCGGCTGCACCCAGACAGTAACTCCCCCAATTTGGGAGTCGACTGACATGAGAGCGTCGGAGGAAACCGCATTCCCAGTCAGTCTGTCGGCCGGTTCGCGACTCGTTGCCCCTCATTAGCGGAGTGTCGCCAAGCAGATAAGAGAGCTGTAGATCCGTTGACGGACGGGCCAGCGGCGGATCGGATTATTTACCGTCGGGCAGTCGCCGGAGGCGGAAGTACATTAGTGAATATGGTTGGCGGATCGACTGCCCTCATTTTGGCAGCGCTCGCGGCCACCGCCGTAATCTCCGATGCAAAGACTTACGAGCCCACATGGCCGGACCTGGACTCGAGGCCTCTGCCTTCCTGGTATGATGAGGCTAAGGTCGGAATATTTATGCACTTCGGACCGTATTCTGTGCCAGGTAATGAAATGAGCAACGTCCAATGCGCAGTACAATCATTTTGACATCACATAGCGCACACGTTTACCTCAATCGTGTGACGTATCTAAAACTTTAGGCGTGCAGTCCGAATGGTTCTGGATGGACTCGACGAACGCGTCTTCGGAGGCGGCGCAGTACCTCCGCGACTACTTCCCGCCCAAGTGGCGCTATCAGAACTTCGGCTCCGAGCTCACCATGGAGTTCTTCAACGCGTCTCAGATCGCGGACATCGTTGCGGGCAGCGGCGCCAAGTACATCGTGTTCACGAGCAAGCACCACGACGGCTTCTGCAACTGGCCGTCGACCTACACCTACGGCTGGAACTCGATGGCCGTCGGCGCGCAGAGGAACGTCCTGGGGGAGCTCTCCGCCGCCTTCCGGTCGAGGCACCCCGATGTCCACTTCGGTCTCTACTACTCCCTCTTCGAGTGGTTCAACCCGATCTACCTAAAGGACAAGGGGAACAAGTTCGCAACGAGGTGAACGTTCGAATTATTCTACCCAAATGAAATGCGTAATATAACGCTGTGGATTATGCAGAGATTACGCCCTGCACAAGATGCAACCCGAGATGAAGGAATTGGTCACGCTGTTCTCACCCGACGTCCTCTGGGTGGACGGCGACTGGGAGGCGACTCCGGAGTACTTCGGATCCAAAGACTTCCTCGCCTGGCTCTACAACAGCAGCCCTTCGAAGGACACGGTGGTTACGAACGACAGATGGGGTCAGGGCACGAGCCAGAAGCATGGCGGATATTACTCCGGCCCCGACCGCTTCTCTCCCGGCACCCTTCAGGCGCACAAGTGGGAGAACGCCATGACCGTCGACTCTGTGTCTTGGGGCATCAGGCGGAACATCAACCTCGACGACGTGCTCACCATGGACGAGATGATCCTGCTCATCACAAAGACCGTCAGCTGCGGGGGCAACATACTCATCAACGTGGGGCCGACCAAGGAGGGCACCATCATCCCCATATTCCAAGTAAAACAAAATGACTTGACTTGCAGAACAAAGTTTCTAAATTCCAACCCCAATTAAACAGGACCGCCTGAAGAGCATCGGCGGCTGGCTGGCCGCCAACGGCGACGCCATCTACAAGAGCAAACCGTGGAAGCACCAGAACGACACCCTGAACGGGAATGTGTGGTACACCATGAGCGCGGACGGCGCCACCGTCTACGCCGTCGCTCTCGGCTGGCCGGACAGCGACGTGCTCACAGTGAGGGCTCCGGCGGCCGCGGCAGTCGCCGGCACCACCAAGATGAGGATGCTCGGAATACCCAAGGGCGGGGAGCTGTCCTTCCAGAAGAACGGACACGGCGACCTCGAGATCAAGTTCCCCTCCATGAGCTTCGTGAGGAAGGAGTGCGGTCCTGGCTGCGACTGGGGATACGTGGTGGCCATGACCGGCCTGCAGATGACCGACGACCAAATCGTGCCTAACGTTGTCGTTGTTAACGACAATTGAAATGCAGGGTGTGAAGGATCGAGTGTAATTAAACGAGCAGATTGAGCTCTTCGATGTCCTTGGCCAGGCCGAGCAGCCTGTTTCTGATCTCCTTGACGAGCGGGTTATTCTCCTGTGTCGGGGGCGGCGGGTGGAAGCTGGATGATGGCCGGCGGCGCTTGTTGGCAAAGTTCAACGGGATCTTGACTGGCGACTTGAGGAGCAACGAGCTCTGCTGTTGCTGCTGCTCGAGCTCCTGCTGCTGTTCCACGTCTTTGGGACTGAGGATATCGGGAATGCACTGAAGGAATTATATCATTAATAGCGATGTTGCAGTTTGAAAAATTTGTAGATTAATTACCAGAAGCGCCCTCAGAATTCCCAACTCCCTTCGCTCTTCAAACTGCTTGGCAAAGTCATCAAAGGATAGCTCCAGCTTGCAGTCGACGTAACCCTGTACGTTTCAAAATGCCGTCGTCACCGCCCACGCAATTCGTTCACTGTGTTTGTTTGCTATGAGATCTTTTTTTGCACGAATGTTGCGTAAGCGTTTCCAAGTTCCTTGAGCACGGTGAAGTACGTCCGCAGGCAGAGGTCCAGGTAGATGTCCCTGAAGCCCTTTCCGGTGCTCGTGTAGAGGAAGTATGCGATGTCGTCGGCGGGGTGGCCCTTCGCCATGGCGTGCAGGTTGGTCAGCTTGGCCTTGAGGGCGTTGCCGAGGCCGTCGGTGCGGTAGAGCACGTTGCCGTTCCACACGTCGCCGTGGCAGATAGTCGAGAGCTACATAGCAACTAGCCGTGCTCGACTTTTCCCTTTCAAACTCAATGCGCACTCACCTCTGACGACTGAGCGGATCTGCAGTGATGTTTGATCCTCTTTGCGGCGTCGCAAATCTCCAGCCTGGCTGCCACCCTCTCCATCTTCTCTTTATCTTCATCTTCGCAACACTCCTTGATTAGGGCGGCCGTTTCTTTCGGCCGAATCCTGGCCGCCGACCGGAACCCGCCGCCAAGCAGCCCCCCTCCTCCGCCTCCGCTAGCTGCTCCTCCCCCACCGCCCACACTCATCTCCAGTTCCATGACCCCGCCGTAGAACGCCTCCACCTCCCTGGCGCTGAGCGACGTGCTCCGGTACCTGAACTGCCCCTCTGCGTTCAGGTACTGCCACCAGGCGCCGTGGAAGTGCGCCAGCGCCTCCAACACGAGCTTCACGTGGCCGAAGGAGGGCACCGCGGCTCTGTCAGAGATCGCCCTGAACTCCTCCATCTTGGGGTCCTCGAAGATAACGACGCCCTGCCTCGACCTGATGACCTCCGTCACGGCCAGCTTCCACCTCTTGCCGCCCTCGGCGCGGTCGGAGCCGTGCAGGCAGGTAGGGAACAGCTCTGATAGGACAGCGTGCCGCTTGGAGAGGATGGGCAGCGCGCGCGTGTACCAGAACGACTCCTTCAGAAACTCGGACCTGGTGCCGGGCCGGCCGAGCACGCCGCCCACGTTCCTGTTGTTCGCCGCAGGAGTTTCGATTAGCAGGTGGACTTTTCTCGTAGACGATGCCCTCTTCTCCTTGTTATGTTCGTCGCCGTTGGCATCGGCGCCATCGTCATCGTCGTCGTCGTCGCTGTCATCGCTGTCGTCCGACTCGTTGGCCACGGTGAGCGTGATGCTGTTGAGCGCGATGCCTGATAAAAAAGATCTAAATTCCGCAACTTTTGCGTATGGATAGTTTTCTAACCTGAGCTGTGTTTTCTGAGTCTTCCCGTGTCCGCCGAGACATCCCTGAGCGAGCCAACTTCCTTGATGACGACCTCCTCGCCGTCATCGCCCCCGCCACCGTTCCTCCACCTGTTGACGTTCCTCTTCTGCAGCACCTCCGCCCAGGCCTCGTGGCTGAGGTGGTCGACGCTGCGCACGTCGGCCAAGCTCCGGGCGCGGTTCATCGCGTATGGCGCATATGTGTGTACACTGAACTGAACTGAAGACGAGCTAGGCGCTGGCTGCACGGGTGCGTATAGCTACAGGTCGCCCTATTCTATAGACTCGACCGCTTAGGTAAGATGATGTTGGACGTACGCCGACGGACGGACGGGCAGGCAGGCAGGCAAAACCATCCAGAGGAGTGCGCTCACGCACCACTGCCAGAGAGTCGCACGCGCCCAAACTTCTTGGGCGGACAAGTGCAGGGTTTTCGCTGCATTTATATATATTTGACGAAAAAGTGCCTCAACATTGCTAAGGGTAAAAAAAGCGTTTCTGCGGCCTATCTTACTCAGCAGAATTTAGCAACGCTAAAACTTGCCAATGTATCAAGTTGGGCTTGCCCCCAAAAATCTGCATACGTACCTTAATCTCTGCAGGACGACATTTCACCAGAGGGGCGACTTATTCCCTCGCATTTTCCTTGTCCACGTACTAGTCTTCCGGCCTGTAAAACCACTGTGCTGAGACGTCAGGGCCATAATGACTGGCTGGCCGGCTGTGCGAAGGAGAACGTTAAACTCTGTCAGAGTATAGATCCGCAACCAAACCCCATATGGTACACATTTTATCTTATTCTATAGCAACCCTATGCACTGAATGTATGGCGGCTTCATGTTGGCCCGACTGATCGACGGTGAAATTATCTCTCATGCGTCCATTGTGAGAAGCCCCCCGCTGAGGTATGCCAACCGCGGAATCTTTATAACGCCCATACCAAGTATCCCTTTGCCGCATTGCTTCTCACCGACAACAGACAAATTAGTGGGATCGCGGCAGATGCGAAATTCAACAGCGCGCTCCGATCGTGATCCGAATGCCTGCGTCTCGACTTAATGATTGATAAAGCCAAAGACGGACGGCATGGCAGATGTAAATTGGTCGATCGTGGCAACAAGCCAAGCGACTGAGTGGAGAAGGAAAAGAGATTGATGCCGCGATCGGGCGACCGATAGAATGCCAGAAATTTTGATTGGACGAAACGATCGACTCTGCCACTTCGGCTGTAGTAATAAATCGGGAATCGTCTCTTGTCTTAAGACATCGTAACGTGTTTGGACAGAGCTGTTGGCCGGCCATGTTGACACTCCGAATGGACGATCGAGTGCTTGGCGGTTTCCAAAATAGAGGCGGCGCTGACCGACTACATTACGACGCAGATCTCCGCCGCCACCGCCGAGGTTTTGTTCCGGCGAGAGAGACGCGGGACAAAAACTGTTTGTGTATCCGCCCCTCCCACTGTCCGTCCAATGACCTCATTTGCCACATTCTTAATAGGGCTCGGCTATTGATTCGACCATATCTTCATTTGAGTGTAATTCCTGCTTTCTGTAGGCCCCCAAGTTCCAAGAAACCATAGTTGTCCTCATTCCACCCATGTACGTACGGCGCTAGGAATCGTAATTTCCCATTTCGCGCAGTCATCGCCGCAAACAAAATCTGAGGCAAAAACGAGAACAAACTTCTTCGACGCCTGACTCGATGATGTCTGGCATGGATTGGATTCAGTGTGGCGGCGATCGTGCTGCGCGCAACATCCAACCATGAATTCGAAAGGCAGGATAAAGGTTCGTATAATAGCGAAATCGATTCGGTCCGATCCAAGAGTAAGTCCAACATTGCTTTCAGCTTCCGGCATTGGTCGCGGTCACGATCGCGCTCATCTACGCCAACTCCGACCTGACGGCGGCCAGACCGAGCGCGCTGCTATTGTGCGCTAAACGAGGAGAGGTAATAGCAATGCGCAAATGAAGTTTAGAGTATAGTTTCCACTAAATACGCATGGTTTTCAGATATCTGGGTTCCATACGTGTTTGCAAGAATACCTCTACGGAAATCCTCGGCGTCAGAATGAGGTGAGCGAAAATGTTGTCTCATTATATTAAAGTTGACTTGAGAGAATGTTCTGCTAGTTGGAGGTCTCGACCGACAAGCAAAAGGTGTCCGGGTACAGTCTGGACGAGCTCCGGAACCGCATGAAGGAAATCGACAGCTCGGAGCTAATCTGGGCTAGCACGGAAAGCGACGAAATATTCGACACTCCAAGACTTCTCAGGCACGAATAAAAATGAAACATGTCAGGAAAGAGTGTTTAAATAGTTGCTTAACAATTCAGGCAGAAGCGATCTCCGAAGAAAGGAAAAAAGTCCAAGAAGAGGTCGAAGGAGAAGAAGAAAAAGAAGTCCAAGTCCAAGAGTAAGAGCAAGTCCAAGTCCAAGTCCAAGTCTAAAGAGAAGACGACTACGACGACAACGACCACTACAACTACGACAACAACCACGACTACCACCACCACAACAACCACTACAACCACTACAACTACCACCACGACCACTACGACTCCAACCACCACAACTACTCCGACTACTACAACAGTGCCGACTACAACGCCGACTACTACCACCACCACACCAACAACCACAACAACACCGACTACTACCACAACCCCAACAACAACCACAACAACACCGACTACTACCACAACCCCAACAACAACCACTACACCAACCACTACGACTACCACCACTACAACCACCACCACCACAACTACTACAACCACGACCACCACAACCCCTACCACCACTACGACGACCACCGAAGACTTTACAGGTGAAGACACCACTGAGGGAAACTTGGACCCCGGCCTGCCTGAGAGCGCCAAGCTCAAAAAGAGCTCCACTCGATAATTTATCCAATTTGTATTACTGCTACAGTACGTTATACGAAAACTTTTTTCTTCTTTCAACTTACAACAACGACCAATCAATCAATCATATTTTCGTGCTTCCTTCGTCATCTCCCTTTCCCTCCACTGCCTCGTCCTCCTCCTCGGACGAGGTCTCCTCCTCACTCTCATCTTCCTCCTCCTCCTCAATCTCTTCTTCCACGCTTTTCAGGCTAGACACGGTCTGGATGACCTCGGCGCTCTCGTTGAACGAGATTTGACGCTCCGCCGTCCCATAGTCCGTGCTCGGAATCTGCAAGAACAACATACTCCTACCTCCATAACCTTTCTCGCGGCGTGTATCACATGCCCAAACTCACCGGTGGCGGTTTCGGCGCTTGCTTCTTCGGCCTCCTAGACTCAATGGAACTCTGAGGAGCGACACTTCAAGTTAATATTAAAAGTTCTTTTGTCCTCTGCTTTTGAATTCATACCTGGGAGGAGAGTGCTGGCGGGGGCGACGAGGCCGCGTTCGTGGTTGTGGGCATCACCGCCATGGGAGGCGGTGGAGGCGGAGGCGGCGGCAAAGCGTCGGACGTGCTATCGCTGAGTGTCTTCTGGAGTTCCTCTCGAAGCCTCGCGAAATCATCCCTATATAGCGCAAACTTTCCCATTAGGGCGGCTCATATTATGCTAAGTTTCACCCACCTCGCCTGGACTCCCGTAGAGTCCGTCCGTGCCAGCCTGCTCGCGTTGTCGCTGGGACGAGGCCGGACTGGCGCTATAGAGATGTCGGTCGGATCCGAACGCGGTGACGTAGCTGCTGCCGGTGGGGAACTGCGCAGTTCAACGTCCCTACGGCCACCGCCATCCAGACGGTCAATGTCGGATGTCCTGTTCTTTGGTGAGTTCACTCTGGCCGCCATCGAGCCGAACCGGGACCACGTCGACAGCTCTGAAGAGCTCCTGCTCCGAAAAGTAATTGCATGAACGATACGGACGACCATTGCATTGTCGGTTTTCATACTTTTTCCGCCTGTACACGGCGAATCCTACCACGGCAGCGATGGTCAGCGCGTAGAGAATGCTGACAACAATGAGTCCGACGAGCAGGCCGGTGCTGGAGCCGCCACCTCCGTCGCCGCCGGAACCGTCGTCGATCACAGTGTTCACTTGGATCTCATCGCCGATGGTGACGACCTCGTCTTCGAGGAAACTGAAGAAATTAGAAATTTTAGAAAACGAAGGCGGAAACCAGGAGGGACGTACCTAACGTCGTCCAAGTTGAGAAATCCTCCGTCTTTCTGCAGCACCGTGACGTAGATCGTCGGCATCCCCTCGTTCGCTTTTGCGCTCGGCGAAGCCGGCTGGAAGAGCACCTGCCTGACGGTGTAGTCCGCGTGCTCCCGGTTCAGGCCCTCCACAACAGCGTCGGGGTTCGTCTCGGAGTCGCCGTCGACGACGACCAGCGGAATGATCTGCTTGCTCGAGACGGGCAGGATGCGGACGTTGAGCGGCTCCGACACGGCCCCGTTGTCCGTGGCGAGCGCCGTGAACTCGCAGGCGTCTCCGCACAGGCCCTTCAGGGTGGTCTTGTCCGACGGGTACGGGTAGACGAAGCCGAGCGAGGAGTCCACGTAGAACTTGTTCGACTCGTCCTCGATAGAGTAGGAGAGGCTCGACCTGTTTCCGATGCTGTCGGAGGGAGTCGCCACCAGCTCGGCGACCGGCATCGCGATAAACGATTCGAGGTAGAGGAAGTTGGGGTAGCCAACAGTCTAAGAAACGTTCAGACTAAGTATTTGGAAGATTTCAGGCCTCCCCTATCATACCTGCGTGGTGCCCTCGTAGAAGTCGCTATTCTCGAAGGTCGGCTGAGTGCCGGTGGTGTCCTTCACCGAAAATATCACAATGGCATCGTCACTGAGGATGCCTAAAGTACATATACGATAAATTTAGGTTACGACAATGAGAGCATGGCTTTAGATTTACCAGCATCTGCCGTCACGGTGAGGAAGATTTGGGACGGGACGAGGAGAAGGTTGGTAAACTCGGAGCAGGTCACTTGGCCCGTGGTGCCGTCTACTTGGAACAGGTCCTCCAATTCCACAGGATCAACGGACACTTTGCTGTAGGTGATGCCCGTCGCGCCCTGCGCGGCGACCTCTGCGCACATCACTCCGTCGTCGTGGTCAGCCTCGAGGTCGGTGGGGTAGGAGGACTGTTCGAAGTACGGCCTCGACGGCAGGTCCACCACAGTGAAGACGACCACGCTCTCGTCCTCGGTGGTCTCGCCGCCGCCTCCAGTGGAGGTCGCCTTGACTGTCAGCAGGATGGTCTCTGGGGGCACCTCGCCGTCGAAGGAGAGGCAGTCGACCTCGCCGTTGTCCTGCACCTCGAAATAGGCGTCCATGGACTCGGGCTCCACGGAGACCTTGGCGTAGGTGATGGCGCCGTCGCCCCCGCTGGCGGACACCGTCACGCAGCTCTCCTCGCCGCCGTGCTCCACCGTGAGGTTGTGCGGGTACGACGCCTGGCCGAAGAACGGCCGGCCGGAGTTGTCGGGGAGGCCGGTGATGCTGAAGATGACGACGGACTGGTCCTCGGCCTCGGTGTCGTCCGCCGTGGCAGACACCGTGACCACGACGCTGTCGGGGGGAGTGACGTCATCGGGGAACGCGGTGCACTCAAGTTGGCCTTCAGAATGACAGTGAATTAAAAGTCTACCTAATCGCATGATTTTCAAGAGTAAAGTGCCTGCCTGTTCTTTGGTTGACATCGAAGTACTGGTCCATGTCCGCAGGTTCCACCCCCACTTTGGAGTACGCAAGGTTGCCTGACGCGTTGGCGATTACTTGAGCACAGTTCGTCGACCCTTCGTGGTCGAAGGCGAGATCGGCGGGGTATGAGGGTTCCTCGAAGGCGGGGATCAGCACGATCGCCTTGTTTATGTCTACCACGGCCACTGTCTAAAGGCGTAAGCGAGGATATTTTTAATGCGATCCAGGTTATACTGAATTAAAAGCCTGTTTACCTGGTCGACCTCGCCCGTAGCAGTGTTGCTTGCCTGGACCGAGATCCGAACCTGCTCGGGAACGTTGACGGGATCCTCGTCGGTGAACGGCAAGCACGTTATCGAGCCTGAAACACTCGATCATATTGCCGACTACGTACATTACCTTAACTAATTCAACTCTTGAACCTGTGGCTGCGATAATGGAGAAATATTGGTTTCCGAACTCTTCCGGCTCTACACTGGTAATGCTAAAGTCGTCGGCGTTTCCCTCGGCCTCGATGGTGGGCACCACGCAGTCGGCGACGGGGTCGGATATGTCGGCGTCGATGGTTTGGCTGAAGAGGGGAGACGTGAACGTGGGCCTCGTCACCGGCGGCGTGACGAACACGTCCACCACCACTGAGCAGCTGGAGCTCCGGATCGGGTAAAAGGAATTCTCCGTAGCCTGAGGAAAAACATTTTTCATTATGGGACCACAATTTATGATATGTTTTAGCAGACTTACAACTAGGGTTAGCGTCTCAACTTTGGACTCGGTGATTCCGCCGATGTAGGTGATCTTCTGCGATCCATCCGGGTACTCACTGAGCTCGAATCGCGGCACAACGCCCTCCTGCATCAGCTCGTAAGTCACATGCTCGCCGGTGCCGGCGTCCACCACGACGATTTCGCTCTCTGTGGTGACCTCCTGGCCCTCCTCGGGGTCGTTCAGCTCGTAGCTGATGGAATCCGAGGCGAAGATGGGTGGGTCGGTGTTATAGGGAAAGTCGAGTACGATCAGGGAGGTGGAGGATCGATCAAACGTCGCGGAGACCTCGGTCGCCATCGCGTTGAACACGATGGTGGTGCCAGGAGTCAGCGTTTCTGGGTCGAAAGTTTCTATTGTTTCAAGGTTTCCGTCCTCCTGCCGAATGAACAGTTCGCTGCTGGGACCTTAAGAAAGCGACTTTGAAGGGGATTCTTATAGTGCGCAAACAAGAAAAAAAATCTTACCCAAGAGGGTATACTCAATGTCCGACATTCCATCAGGATCCGCAGCTACAATAAGCTCGTCTAAACTTATTGTTCCATCCTATAGTACATACATATACCTATTGCATCGAAATGTGCTTTCAACCACAAAGTTCATCTCATATCTACCACTGTCATAGTTCCGTTGTATTGTGACTGGCTAAACACCGGGTTCTCGGGATTCTCCGTCACCTGGACGCCGATGTTGACGGGTGCCTGTGCGGATTTCTGGCCGTCAGTCTGAGTCGCCTGTTGGGATGAATTTACATTAATGTGGTCAAACTTAAG
>JAAUYK010036565.1_pt1 | contig 12540 bp, 11 predicted proteins | sample 7278021 | NCBI WGS metagenome assembly JAAUYK01 (sample SAMN14350223, study PRJNA611818) | marine sediment metagenome | isolation source: surface marine sediment (1.8m) | place: French Polynesia: Moorea | collected 2018-08
GCCAGCGGGCGAAAGAGCCCTCCTCGGTGCACTTCGAGCTTCGCGAGTCGCATGGTACTTCGACGCCAGAATTTCTGGGACAGGACACCAACGGCCGCTCTACGCGAGCGGGAAGACCGGCTCGGCCGGGCAGACGATTCGAGCGTCTCATGATCTTCGGACTCCGCTTCGACTGTCGTAACCCGCGCTTTGCGGGCGTCGACACGGGCGATCGCTACCGCGCCCTGCTCGACATGTGCGAGTGGGCCGATCAGCGGGGCGCCCTGTTCGCGGGGCTCTCCGAGCACCACGGCTCCGACGATGACTACCTGCCCAGCCCGCTGGTCATGGCAGCCGCCATTGCCGGCCGAACGAAGCACCTGCGCATCGGGATCAACGCCCTCATCGCGCCGTTCTACGATCCGCTTCGCCTCGCCGAGGATGCCGCGGTGGTCGACCTACTGAGCGGAGGCCGGCTGGATCTGACCATTGCCGGCGGCTACGTGAAGGACGAGTTCGACATGTTCGGCGTGGCCCTCTCCGAGCGTCCCACGCGGGTTCGGGAGGTGTTCGCCACGCTGCGATCGGCCTGGACCGGCGAGCCGTTCGAGTTCCGGGGCCGCAGGGTGCAGGTTCGGCCGAAGCCCGCCCAGCCGGATGGGCCGAGGCTGCTGCTCGGCGGCAGCTCCGAGGCCGCGGCGAGACGGGCCGCGCGCATCGCCGACGGCTTCCTGCCGTCGGAGCCGTCGTGCTGGCAGTTCTACCGCGACGAGTGCCTGAAGCTCGGGAAGGCGGATCCGGGACCGGGGATGACCGGGCAGGGCGACGTCGTGGTCCTGGCCGAGGACCCCGAGGCAGCCTGGCCCGAGCTCGGACCGTACTTCCTGCACGAGACGAACGCCTACGGCGCCTGGCAGGCCGCCGCGAACGTCCAGGCGACCTACACGCCGCAGGCGAGCATCGACGAGGTTCGCGCCAGCGGTCAGTACCGCATCCTGAGCCCCGACGAATACGCGGCGGAGCTGAAGGCGGGGGGGCGCTTCGCGATCGCGGCGCTCCATCCCATGGTGGGCGGCATCCCGCCGCATCTCGCCTGGCGTCACCTGCGCCTGTTCGAGTCGGTTCTGCTCTAGACTGCGTGCAATGAACACCCTCTCGAAGGTCTTCCTCGCTCTCTTCGGAATCCTCGCCGCCGCCGCGATCGCCGGCTACGCGTACCGCGTCGAGCTGCTCCTCGCCGCGGTGGAGATCATGGCGGACCGCAGGACGCCGGTCGCTCCGAATCGGGCGGTCGAGTGGGACTCCGGAGGGGATCCGGCCGGGCGGCCCAGGAGCGAGCGGCCGCCCAACATCGTGCTGCTCCTCGCCGACGACCTCGGTTGGAACGACGTCACGTTCGGGGGTGGAGGGGTGGCCGGTGGCAGCGTCGCGACGCCCCACATCGACTCGATCGCCCGGGAGGGCGTGGCCTTCACCCAGGGCTACGCGGCGAACGCGACCTGCGCGCCGTCTCGCGCGGCGCTCATGTCCGGTCGCTACGGAACGCGCTTCGGCTTCGAGTTCACGCCGACCCCCCCGCAGATGATGCCCATGCTCCGGATGATCATCGAGTCGCGGGCCGGGGAGCGACTGGAAGCCCGACCTCCCATGGTGGTGGAAGAGGACGCCGAGGCGATCCCCTACGAGCGCATGGGAATGCCGCCCTCGGAGATCACGCTCGCGGAGCTCTTGAAGGAGCGCGGCTACCACACCGTCCACATCGGGAAGTGGCACCTGGGGCGCGAAGGCGGGATGGCTCCCCACGAGCAGGGATTCGACGAGAGCCTCCTGATGGCGAGCGGGCTGTACCTGAACGAGGACGATCCGGGTGTCGTCAACGCGAGACAGGACTTCGATCCCATCGATCTCTTCCTGTGGCGGGCTCTCAAGTACGCGGCCTCCTTCAACGGCAGCGACGCGTTCGAGCCGGCCCGCTACCTGACCGACTACTACAGCGACGAGGCGGTCCGGGTCATCGAGGCCAACCGGGAGCGGCCCTTCTTCCTGTACCTGGCGCACTGGGCTCCCCATACCCCGCTGCAGGCCACCAGGGAGGACTACGACGCCCTCTCGCACGTCGGGCTGCACCGCGAGCGCGTGTACGCCGCGATGATCCGCTCCCTCGACCGCGGAGTCGGGCGGGTCCTCGAAGCGCTGCGCGCGAACGGGCTCGAGGAGAACACGCTCGTGCTGTTCACCTCGGACAACGGGGGCGCCGCCTACATCGGCCTGCCCGAGGTGAACGCCCCGTTCCGAGGTTGGAAGATCACGCTCTTCGAGGGAGGCATCCACGTCCCCTTCTTCGCGAAGTGGCCGGCGAGGCTCGCGCCCGGCCAGACCTACGACGCACCGGTCCACCACTTCGATCTCTTTGCCACGGCCGCGGCCGCCGCCGGCGCGCCGCTGCCCGCCGACCGGGAGATCGACGGGGTCGATCTCGTCCCCTTCGTACGGGGCGAGGCCGAGGGCATCCCCCACGACACGCTGTTCTGGCGCAGTGGCGCGGCCCAGAGCGTGCGCCGGGGCCGGTGGAAGCTGAACGTGAGCGATCCGCCCGGCCTGGATGCCCGTCGCGAATGGCTCTTCGATCTCGAGGCGGATCCCGGCGAGCGGCACGACCTCGCGGCCGGGCGGCCGGGGGTCGTCGCCGAGCTGCGAGCCGCGCTCGACGCCCACAACGCCGAGCAGGTCGACTCGCTGTGGCCATCCCAGGTCTCGACTCCGATCAACCTCGACCGCGCCCAGCACGAGATCGACCGGGCCGGAGACGAGTTCGCCTACTGGTCGAATTGAGGTCGAATTGAGGTCGAATTGAGGTCGAATTGAGGTCGAACGGAGGTCGAACGGAGCGTCGGAGGGAGCGCGTCGCCGACGAGCCGCCGCGGCTCCTCCGCGAGATCGGCCAGAAGTCCGACTCGAGACGGGTCGGCCGACGCAGCAAAGCACTCGCCGCGAAGCGGCGAGCGCGCAGCTAGTGGGGCAGGTTCATCGCCCGCGGCGGCCGCACGACGATGTCCGCGATGTTGACCTCGATCGGCTGCGTGACGGCGTAGAGGACGGCCCTCGCGACGTCGTTCGGATTGCCGAGCAGCTGCTTCAGCTTCGCCTGCACCTTCTCCAGGGCCTCGGCGGGCAGGCGTTCGCCCTTTCGGACCTCAATGTCCATTCCGGACATCTTCACGATGCCGTTCACGAACTCCTCGTCGAAGTTGCGGGCAAAGTTCGTCGCGATCGCGCCGGGCATCACGTTGGTCACGCGAATCGTGTCCTCCTCGAGCTCGTCCCGAAGGCTCGCGGAGATCACGTTGACCGCGTGCTTGGTCGCGCCGTAGACGCCCGAGTTCCTGCGCTGGGCCGAGACCGACGAGATGTTGACGATCTGACCCTCGGCGCCACACGAGCGCATCGCCTCGATCGCGGCCTTGCAGCCGACGAGCAGGGCGAGGACGTTCGTCTCGAGCATCTCCCGCCACTCCTCGGGATCGCCCTCCAGGATCGACGCCGGGTATTCCAGGCCCGCGTTGTTGACCATGATGTCGAGGCGGCCCGTTGCCTCCACGGCGGCGTCGATCAGCCCGCGCACCTGCGAGACGTCGCGAAGATCGGCCACGATCACGCTCGCCTTGCCGCCGGACTCGTCGATGCGCTTCTTGCACTCCTGCATGGCCGAGGCGGTTCGTCCGGAGAGGAAGACGTGTGCGCCGGCGGCGCCGAGATGCTCGGCGATGGCGCGGCCGATTCCGCTGGAGGCACCGGTGACGATCGCGGTGCGTCCGTCGAGAGGCCTGGAGGCGTTCATGAGGGGACTCCGTGTGACGAGGGGAAGAGGCGGGCGCTGCGCGGAGCGGACGTCGACAGTCTTCGTACAGAGTGTCAGCAAGTCAAGGTCGCGGTCCACGGCACTGCCGCTGCAGGCCCTTTCCTGACGCGACTCAGGCTCTCCCGGCCTTAGCGGGGAAGAGCTCCTCCCGAGCGCCCTGCGAGATCGCCAGGACGGCCGGGTGACGCAGTCGCCGCTCGATCGATATGGCGTAGAAGCGCTCCCGCACCTCTTCGGCCCGCCCCACGGGCTGAACGTTGTACTGGCGCACCACTTCGCTCTCGATCGCGCTCGGCGCGGGGAATACGCCCGTTCCAGTCGCTCCGAATACCTTGAGAAGAGCCGAGTCGTCGAAGGAGGCCACGGTGCGCGGGCGGATGTCGAGGTCCTGGAACCAGTGCTCGAGCGACGTGCGGACGGCGGCATGCGGTGTCGGGAGCAGCATGGGAGCGCCGTCGAGGCTCTGCGGGAAGCCCCGGCGAAGCTTCCGGGCGAGCGCTGCGGAGGCGAAGAAGGTGACGCCGCATTCGCCGAGCTTGTGGTCGAAGGCGCGCACGGCCACTTCGGCGCCGCGGGCCGAATCGCTCAGCACGAGATCGATCGCGTGCGTGGCCAGGCCGGCCAGCAGCGCGTCCGGCTTGTCCTCGATGCATACCAGCTCGACCGGCTGCTCGAGGGCGAGGGCGGGCTCGAGCAGCCGGTGCGCAATCAGCTTCGGGACGGCCATCGACAGGCCGACCGTCAGCCGCGTGCTCAACACCTCGTGACCCGAGCGGACCACACCGCGCAGCTCCTCGGCGAGATCGAAGATGCCGTCGGCGTAGTGGAGCACGGTCCGGCCCAGATCGGTGAGCACGAGCCGTCGCCCCGTGCGAATGAAGAGCGCGTCCCCCACCTGCTCCTCGAGCTGCTTGACCTGTGCGCTCACGGTCGGGGCGCTGACGTGGAGGCGAGCCGCGGCGCGTGCGACGCCTCCCTCCCGCGCAACGGCCCGGAAATACAGGACGTGATGCAGGTTCAGGTACTCGAGCGACATGAGCCCTCCCGGCCTCGAGGGACGGGGCCTCCAGGGCCGGGCCTCCAGGGACGTTCAGGAAGGCCGGCCTGCCTATGTTAGGCAAAACCTAAGCCGCACTTCCATATTTCGTGATTGTCTATTTTCTGGGTCAGAACGACCCTGCGCCCACAGGATTCCTACGCAAAGCCGCTCCCAGCTCGATCCGCCGGCACGCCGGCCCGAGTAAGGCGACGAGGAGTCACATGGCCCTGGATTCGATCTATTCGGGGATCCGCCTGTTCCGGGAGCGCGAGTTCCCGAGTCGGCGCGAATCCTTCCGCGCCCTCCGCGCGGGACAGCAGCCCGAGCTGCTGCTCGTCACCTGCTCGGACTCACGGATCGACCCCGCGCTCCTCACCCAGACCGAGCCGGGTGAGATCTTCGTCGTCCGCAACGCGGGCAACCTCGTCCCGCCCGCCCAGGCCGGTCCCGGGGGCGAGGCGGCCACCATCGAGTACGGCGTCGAGGCGCTCGGCATCCGCCACATCGCGATCTGCGGTCACACGCACTGCGGGGCGATGGCCGCGCTGCGCGACCCGGAAGCCGCCGCCGGCCTCCAGTGCGTCCCCCGCTGGCTCGAGCACGCCCGCCCCGCGCTCGAGCGGAGCGTTTCGGTGGGCGACGGCAGCGACGCGCTGACCAACACGATCGGCGCGAACGTCCTCGCCCAGCTCGACAACCTGCGGACCCACCCTTTCGTGGCCCGGGCCATCGAGCGCGACGGGCTGCAGCTTCACGGCTGGCTCTACGACTTCGTGGCCGGCGAGCTCCACGTGTGCGACGACGCCGGCAGGTTCCGCGTTCTCGGCACGCAGCCGAATCAGGCGAATCAGGCGAATCCGGCGAATCGGGAGGTCGCGTGATGGGTGGCCTCGCGTCGCTGTGGAAGGAGGAAGCCTCGGTCCTGCGCCAGAGCTGGCGCCGGGACTTCCTGGCTTCGATCGTGGTCTTCCTCGTCGCGCTACCGCTGTGCATGGGCATCGCGATCGCATCGGGCGTCCCGCCCGCGGCCGGCCTCGTCACCGGGATCGTCGGCGGGCTGGTCGTCGCGCTGATGGCGGGCGCGCCGCTCCAGGTCAGCGGGCCCGCCGCGGGGCTCGCGGTCATCGTCTGGGAGCTCGTGCAGACGCACGGTTCAGGGGCGCTGGGCTGGATCGTGCTCGTGGCGGGAGCGATCCAGCTCGTCGCCGGGCTCTCCGGGATCGGCCAGTGGTTCCGCGCGGTCTCGCCCGCTGTCATCCACGGCATGCTCGCCGGTATCGGCGTGCTGATCTTCGCCAGTCAGTTCCACGTGATGGTGGACGACGGGCCGCGCGGCAGCGGGCTCGCGAACCTGATGGCGATCCCCGAAGCGGTCTACAAGGGGGTGGTCCCGGCAGATGGCTCCCTGCACTTCCAGGCCGCGATGGTCGGTCTGCTGACCCTGGCCGTCATGATCGGCTGGCGCCGCGTCGCACCGGGCGGCCTCAAGATCGTCCCCGCACCGCTCGCGGCCGTGGTGCTTGCGACTGCGGTGGCCGCCCTCGCCGGGCTCGGTGTCAAGCGCGTCGACATCCCGGCGCAGCTCACCGATGCGATCCTCCTGCCGACGCTGGCCGATCTCGACGCGCTGGGCCTGGGCGTGCTCGCGTCCGGTCTGGCGCTCGCCTTCGTGGCCAGCGCCGAGACGCTCCTGTGCGCCACCGCCGTCGACAAGCTCCACAACGGCCCGCGTACGCGCTTCAACCAGGAGCTCACCGCCCAGGGCCTCGGCAACATGCTCTGCGGGCTCCTCGGCGCCCTGCCGATGACGGGCGTGATCGTGCGCAGCAGCGCGAACGTCGAGGCCGGCGCGCGAACGCGCCTGTCGGCGCTGCTCCACGGCGTCTGGCTGCTGCTCTTCTGCTCGGCGCTGCCCTTCGTGCTGATGCAGATCCCGACTGCCGTACTCGCAGCCGTGCTCGTCTTCACCGGCTACAAGCTGGTCAACGTGGGTGCGATCCGAGAGCTCGCGCGCTTCGGCCGTCAGGAGGTCTTCATCTACGCCGCCACGCTCGTGGGCATCGTGGCCGTCGACCTGCTGACGGGGGTCCTGCTCGGCATCGGTCTGTCGGTGGCGCGAATCGTCTACGACGTGTCGCACCTCCACGTGCGGGTGCATCGGGAGGAGGATCCGTTGCGCCACGTCCTCGAGCTCCACGGCTCGGCGACGGTGCTGCGTCTGCCGACGCTCGCAGCGGCGCTCGAGCGCGTTCCGCAGAGCGCGGAGCTCCACGTGACCTTCGATCGCTTGAGCTACATCGACCACGCCTGCCTCGATCTGCTGATGAGCTGGGAGAAGCAGCACGCTTCGTCGGGGGGAAGCCTGACGATCGACTGGGAAGCACTGCAGGCTCGCTTCCGACGACCCCGGCCCGTCGCTGCCGGGGCGCTCCCGCGGGGCCTGCGCGAGGCCGCCTGAGAAGCTCGATCGGCCGCGCGCCGCCGTACGGGTGTACCCTCACGGTCGTCGTTGAGGAGATGCCTTGCCCGGCGAGCAGCGCACGTGGGCCGACCCCGTCGACGGACACGAGATCCGCGGCACGCTGCTGCGGGCCCTGGCGCTGCTGGTGCTGCTCCTCGGCGGGGGGCTGCTGACCCTACAGCTCCTCTCGGCGCGAGGCGCCGTCCAGGAGCTCTCCGCGTCACTGATCCGCGCCACCGCCGAACGCGTCGAGACCGAGCTCGACGGCTTCTTCGGTCCCGTGCGCACCCAGCTCGCGATCCTGGGCCGGTGGGGCGAGAGCGGCCTGCTGCAGGTCGAGGACGCCGACTCCATGGCCCGCCTGCTGGCGCCGCTGCTCGAACGCCATCTCCCGCTCTCGTCTCTGATGGTCGCCGACGAGCGCGGCCGCGAGTACATGCTGCTCCACACACGCGAGGGCTGGCTCTCGCGCCAGACCGGCCTCGAGGACGCCGGGGATCGCTCGCGCGAGCTTCGCTGGAGCGATACCGACAGGACGCCGCGGGAGACCTGGAAGGCGCTCGACTACGACCCGCGTCAGCGGCCCTGGTTCCGCGGGGCCGCCCCAGCGACGGAGCCGTCGCACATTCACTGGACGGCACCCTACGTGTTCTTCACCGCGCGGGAGCCCGGCATCACCGCCTCGATCGGCCGGCGCGCCGCGAAGGACGGGACCGTCCGCGTGGTGGCGGTCGACGTGCTGCTCCGCGACGTCTCCGACTTCACGACGGGCCTCGAGGTGAGCCCCCGCGGCCGGGCGCTGGTGCTCGACGAGGACGGACGCGTCATCGGCCTGCCCCGCGACGAGCGACTGCACACCGACGCCGTGCGACAGGAGGCGCTGCTCTCGCCCGTGGAGGCGCTGGGCATTCCGGCGCTCACGCGGGGCTACCGGTCCTGGCGGGGCGAGGCTTCCGACGAGCGACGCGTCTTCGCCTACGAGTCCGAGGGCGAGGTCTGGTGGACCGGCTTCCGTCGCTACCCCCTGGGCGCGACGCGTCATCTGTGGATCGGGGTGGCGGTGCCGGAGGAGGACCTGCTGGGTGCGCTCGAAGAGCGGCGCGACCAGATCCTCGCCACCACGGCCGTGGCTCTGGTCGTCTCCGTGGTGATGGCCCTCGCGCTCGACCGCGCCATCCGGCGGCGCCTCGACCTCGCCATCTTCCGCGCGAAGAAGGCCGGGCAGTACACCCTCGAGTGGAAGATCGGAAGCGGGGGCATGGGAACGGTCTACCGCGCCCGCCACGCGATGCTGCGGCGTCCGACGGCCGTCAAGCTGTTGCAGCAGGCGAGCGAGCTGGACGTGGCGCGCTTCGAGAGGGAGGTCCAGCTCACGAGTCGCCTCACCCACCCCAACACCGTCGCGGTCTACGACTTCGGCAGGACGCCCCGCGGAGACTTCTACTACGCGATGGAGTACCTGCCGGGCATCAACCTCGAGACACTGGGCCGCTTCCTGGGGCCCGTGCCGCCGGAGCGCGTGATCGCCATCCTCGTCCAGGTCTGCGGCTCTCTCGCGGAGGCGCACTCGCTCGGACTGGTTCACCGGGACATCAAGCCCGCCAACATCATGCTGTGCCGACGCGGCGGCCGACACGACGTGGTGAAGGTTCTGGACTTCGGGCTGGCGAAGGACCTGGACAGCGAGCAGCAGCTCACCACCAGCCAGACGGTCACCGGAAGCCCCTACTTCCTGTCCCCGGAGGCGGTGCGCGGGGCTTCCTGCGTGGAGCCGCGCAGCGACCTCTACTCGCTGGGCGCGGTGGGCTACTTCCTCCTCACCGGGAGCCTCGTGTTCAAGGGCAGCAGCGCCTTGCAGATCGCGCTCATGCACCAGCGCGACGTCCCGCGCCCGCCCTCGGAGGTCTCGAAGGGCCCGGTGCCGCAGGATCTGGAGAAGGTGCTGATGGACTGCCTCGCCAAGGACCCGGCCGACCGTCCCCGCTCCGCGCTGGACCTCGCGGCGCGCCTGGAAGCCTGCGAGGACGCGGGCGGCTGGACCGAGGAGCGCGCCCGCGAGTGGTGGCGCGACAACGCCGAGCGGCTCGAGCGCCACGGCGCGGAGAGGGAGGAGGCGCCCGGCGCCACTTCGCAGCTCCTGGAGGTCGACATCGCTGCGCGCGAGGGCAGCGCCTGAGCCGCTGCGTTGCGCCGGTCGGCGGCGCCGGGGTCCGACGCGGAGAGGGATGCGGCGATCGACGGCCTAGCTGAGCAGCGCCCGGAGCAGGAAGTCGATCACCGTCTCGCGCGCCTCGGCCGGATCGATCGCCTCGGGCGCGCGGTCCCAGTGGATGTGGATCGCCCAGGTGGTGAGGGTCTCCTGCACGATGCGGGCGGCGAGCCGCGGGTTCGGTTGGTCGCGGAGCTGGCCCGCGGCGATGCGCGACTCCAGGTAGCGGCGCAGCGCGACGCGGAAGGCCTCGCGTCCGGCCGTCTGCCAGAGCACCCCGAGCTCGGGGTGGTCGACGCAGCGATCGATCAGCTTGATGGCGCGCCGATTCCGGTCCAGGGTGTGGTAGAGATCGTAGAGGACGGCCTCGAGCTCGCTGCGCGGCTGCTCGGCGCGCGCGCCGGAGCGCTTCGGCGAGAACGGGCGGCACGGACTCCTCCGCCAGGCGCCGCTTGATCTCCGCCACGAGCTCGCCCGCGCGGGGCGTCTCGATCGGGAGCTGCGCCGGGCGCGGAACGGGGCCCGGGTGGTCCGCGTGCTCCAGGCACAGGGCGAAGAGCGCCTCCTTGCTCTCGACGTAGCCGTAGAGGGTCCCCTTGGCGACGCCCACCGCGGCGGCCACGTCCGACATCTGCGTGCGTCGATAGCCGCGCTCGATGAAGACCTCGCCGGCCGCGCGCACCAGCTCGTCGAAACGCTCCTCGGGGATGCGCCTCACGGATCCGAGGGCGCCCGCGGCACGGGCTCGAACTGCTGGAAGCTCATGAACGGCAGGAAGTCCCAGGCCCCCGTGCGTTCGTAGCCCGCGGTCGACATCTCGGTGACGATGCCGTTCGGGTCGCTCACGTGGCTCCCCTGCACCCAGCGGATGAAGAACGGCACATCCGCGTGATCGTCCAGGTGGACGAGCCGTCCTCCCGGCGCGAGGTCCCCTCGCAGGCGCGCGAAATAGGCCTCGCGATCCTCGATGTGGTGGTAGGTGAGGGAGGTCATGGCCAGATCGATCTCCCCATCGGGGAGCTTCGGGTCCGCGTACTCGCCGAATACGACGACGACGTTCGCGAGCGACTGCTTCGAGACCCTCTCCTCGAGCTCTCGGACCTTGTCCTCCTCGACCTCGACGGCGTAGACGACGCCGCTCGTGCCCACGGCCGCCGACAGCCATGGCAGCCAATAGCCCTCCCCCGCTCCGATCTCGGCGACCCGGTCGCCGGGCGCGAGAGCGAGCGCCTCGATCACGTCGGCGGGTCGCTGCCAGCCGTCGCGTCCACCCGTCACCAGCTCCGAGTAGTCAACCTTCCCGAGCGGTGCGCAGCCCGCGGTGACCAGGAGCGGGAAGAGCACGAGGCCCCTTCGCATCGGGCGGATCATCGGATGACCTGCTGGTGGATCGCGACGAGCATTCTGGCCTGGCGGCGCATCCCGGCGTGACGCGCCTCGTCCAGGTCGGGGCGCGTGAGCAGGCCGATCGACAGCAGGTGGCAGCCCAGCGGCTTGGGCATCGGGACCTCCAGCGGAACGAGAATCTATAATAACTGACTAAGTCGGTCAAGTACACTCCGATCCCCCCAAGGAGGTCGAAATCGAGACCGTGGCTTGGACCGAACCCCGCGCTCTCGCGCCACGCCTCAGCCGAGCGGACCGAACGACTCGCTGTGGATCTGCTCGGGGGCCACGCCGCGCGCCTCGAGTTCGGCCGCGAGCCCGGCCATGAATCCGACGGGTCCACACAGGAAGTACTCGGCATCGAGATCCGGCAGGATCCGTTCGAGCAGCGCGCCGCCTGCTCCGCGTCCCACTCGATCTCGGTGCGGCCGGTCAGCTGCAGCAGGGATCCGCCTTCGAAGTCCACGATGAGCAGCCCCGCACGCGGATCGAGCAGGAGGTTCCCGATCGTGTTGGGTACACCAGATAATGTGCGCGAGCCCGGAGCTGCTCGATCGGACGGGGGAGCCCCGTCATCCGAGCGAGCTCGCGCAGCAGCCCACGATCTACTTCCAGGGCGCCACGCCTGCGCCGCTGTGGACGTTCGCCGAGGCAGGCCGCACCTTCACGGTCCCGATCGACGCCGCCTTCGCGTGCAACCAGGCCGCTGCGTCGGTCGAGGCCTGCGCGGCCGGGCTGGGCTTCGGGCGCTTTCTCTCCTACCAGGTAGGTCGAGTCTTTGATCGCCCAGGGCCGGCTGCGGCGGGTCCTGACGGATTTCGAGCTCCCCGCGGTTCCCGTCCAGGTCGTCTTCGCCCACGCACGGCTCATGTCGCCGCGCATTCGCGCCTTCGTCGACTGGATGAAGGAGGCGCTGCCCCGCTCGCGCGAGCGCCGGCAGTCGCCCGCTCGGGCTCGTCGACCACAGCGGACATGAACGGACTACGGATGTCGCCACAGCCCCATTGAGCTCGGGGCGGGTGCCGTAACTCCACGCGACCCGTCCGACCCGATCGTCTCGATTGCGTGACGCGCAGGTCGCGCGCAGTCCCGGGCGCATTCGTCACGGCCCGGGTGTGCCCGGCCACCCACTCCGGGGAGCTTCGCCTCCCGCGGTGCCGCGGAGTGGCAGACGTGAAGATCCTGAAGGTCTGGGACGACGACTACCCCTGGGACATCCGAGTCGAGAAGATCGGGATCTCCCTGCGCGGGGCCGGTCACGAGGTCCACCTCGCCGCGCGCAACCGTCTTCGCGCGCCGGCCTGCGAAGAGGTCGGCCCCTTCCAGGTGCACAGGTTGCCCACGCTTCGGGTGGCCAACGGGGTCGCGGGCTTCCCCGCCTTCCTCAATCCGCGCTGGGTGCGTCACCTGGACTCGCTCGTCGAGCGCCTGTGCCCCGACCTGATCCTCGTGAGGGACCTGCCACTGGCGCCCACGGCCATCCATGCGGGACGGCGGAGGAGCGTTCCCGTGGTGCTCGACATGGCCGAGAACTACGCCGCAATGATGCGCGACCTCTGGCACTGGCCCGGCTTCCACTGGCCCAATCTCCTGATTCGCAACCCGGC
>JAAUYK010187625.1_pt1 | contig 12538 bp, 8 predicted proteins | sample 7278021 | NCBI WGS metagenome assembly JAAUYK01 (sample SAMN14350223, study PRJNA611818) | marine sediment metagenome | isolation source: surface marine sediment (1.8m) | place: French Polynesia: Moorea | collected 2018-08
TGGGCTTGTTCATTGGTTCTATTGAACGGTGAAACAGTTTAAGTACTGCTCGCAAGAGATAGTTGATTGTAAGGTTTGTCGAGGAAAGAGAAAACCTTAGAAGTGATTCTAGGAAAGAATCTCCGCACTGAAGTGCCGAGAGTATGTCAATACCGCTGATAGCCTGATAAGAAAAACTGCGCGTGAAAGATTATTCTGTTACATCAGATCAGTCAAATCTCAAAGAGCTATTTCCTTTTGAACTGGATGCTTTCCAGAAAAAGGCGATCGCCGCCCTCGATCGAGGGAAATCAGTGGTTGTCTGCGCCCCTACGGGTTCTGGGAAAACCCTGATTGGGGAATATGCCATTTACCGCGCCCTGTCAGCAGGAAAGCGAGTATTTTACACTACTCCGCTCAAAGCTCTATCCAACCAGAAGTTCCGGGATTTTCAGGAGCAATTTAGCAAGAAAGAGGATCAAAGCCCCGCGTCTGTCGGGTTAATCACAGGGGACATAGTGATCAACCCAGAAGCACCAATTGTGGTGATGACCACGGAGATTTTGCGGAATATGCTCTACGAAACTCCGATTGGGCAAGTGGGGACTTCCCTGGAAAATGTAGCAACTGTAGTTTTAGATGAGTGTCACTATATCAGCGATAGAGGACGGGGAACCGTCTGGGAAGAATCTATTATCTACTGTCCCCCGACAATCCAGTTAGTTGCCCTTTCTGCCACCATTGGCAATCCAGAAGAACTGACCAACTGGATTAACCAGGTGCGCGCTTGGGCGCAAAAGAACAACGGGCAAGATTCGATTTCTACCTGTGAATTGATTAACTCCGACTTTCGCCCGGTGCCGCTGCAGTTTCACTTTAGCAATAATCAGGGCTTGTTTCCCCTGCTCAACCAAAAGCAAACCAGGCTAAATCCCCGCCTCAAGCAAAAGACTCCCAGAGGCAATCGGCGGCGACTCAGGCGCGAAGATTGCCCTAGCACGATCGATATCGTCGAGCAACTACGGGAAAGGGATATGCTCCCGGCAATTTACGTTATTTTCAGTCGCCGAGGCTGCGATCAGGCGGTAGAGGAACTGGATTCACTGACTTTAGTTGATGAGCAAGAAGCAAAAGAGTTGGAATACAGACTGCTTGAATTCTTTCTCGCAGACAATTTTAATTTACAAGAAAAGCTGCTCGAATTCTCTTTAGAAGAAAATCCAGATTTACATAAAAAGCTGTTCGCCTTTTTAAGAGAAGAGCCCCACGTACCGCAAGAGCTGCTCCAATTTTTAGCAGAGAATCGGGATGCCTGGGCAATGCTATTCCAATTTTTAGAAGAGAATTCTGATGCGGTAAGAAGGGGACAACTTGAACCCTTAACCCGCGGCATTGCTGCTCACCACGCTGGGATTTTACCAGCCTGGAAAGAATTAGTGGAAAAATTGTTCGAGCTGGGTTTAGTCAAAGTGGTATTTGCCACAGCCACTTTGTCAGCAGGGATTAATATGCCTGCTCGCACAACCGTCATTTCAGCCCTTTCCAAGCGAACTGACGACGGACACAGCATGCTCACTCCTTCGGAATTTTTGCAAATAGCAGGTCGAGCAGGGCGCAGAGGGATGGATAAAGTCGGTCACGTCGTGACTGTACAGACGCCCTTTGAAGGGGCAAAAGAAGCAGCTTATCTGGCAACGTCACAGGCAGATCCCCTCAGAAGCTGGTTTACGCCCTCCTACGGCATGGTACTGAACTTGCTCCAGAAACACAGTATCGAAGAAATCAAAAATTTGCTCGAGCGCAGCTTTGCCGAGTATCTGGCACAGCTAAAACTTGTACCCGAGCAAAAGGCGATCGCCGATCTGACTGCGGAACTGGCGAAACTGGATGTTGAGCTAGCACCGATCGCAGTGGAGCAGTTTGCCAGCTATGAAAAACTCAGAGAACATCTCAAAGAAGAACAGCGCATCTTAGAATATCTTCAACAGCAAGCAGAAGCGACAAGAAAGCAAGAAATTGCCCCGCTCCTCAGTCAGCTCCAAGCTGGGAGAATTCTTTATTTGAAAGGAAAGCACCTGCGGGTGGCTTCCCCTGTGACGGCTGTATTAGTTGCCAAAATCCCAGGATCTGGTCAAGCTCCTGAGCTAGTCTGCCTGGGAGTTGATAACCGCTGGTATGTCGTCACCAATGCTGATGTGGCGGATATCAACGAAGGTTCATTACCGGCATCCGAGCTAGACAGATTATCTCTGCCAGAGTTAGAAAATGTCCGATTGGGGCGATGGCGTAAAGGAAATGAAATAACTGCTGTTGTGAGCAATCAAATTGCTCAGTGTGAAGTTGCAGCAGTGCCAGCTCCAGAAGTAATTGAACAGCAGCAAAAAGTCGATGATCTGCAAGGAAAGTTGGATCGCCATCCCTTACAGCAGTGGAATAATCCTGGTTATTTAATTAAGCGCCATCAGCATCGGCTAACGCTGCGCAAACAACTGCACAAAAGTCAAGCTAAATATCAGCAGCATAAGTCCCACAGCTCATATTACTGGGAAGAATTTCTCAACTTGATCGAAGTCCTGCGGCATTTCCAGGCGCTGATAGAATTTGCGCCAACACCCTTGGGGGAAGCAGCAGCAGTGATTCGAGGGGAAAATGAACTCTGGCTCGGTTTAGCCTTGATGTCAGGAAAATTGGAGCCTTTGGAACCCCATCACCTGGCAGCGGCAGTCAGTGCTTTGATTACCGAAACTCCCCGCCCCGATACTTGGACGGACTACCTACTGCCAACAGAAGTACTCGAAGCCTTGGGCGTGAAAAAGCGGGTCATCGAGCGGGGTGGTGAAACCTTGAGTTTGTCTGAAATCCGGCGTCAGCTAAATCAGATCCAGAATCGGCATGATGTGGCTATGCCCGTATGGCTGGAGCGCAACTTGATTGGTCTAGTTGAGCAGTGGGCATTGGGGGTTGAATGGAACGAGCTGTGCGAAAATACCAGTCTCGATCAAGGGGATATTGTCAGAATATTGCGCCGGACAGTGGATATTCTCTGGCAAATTCCTCAAATCCCCGGCGTTTCAAAATCTTTAAAACTCAATGCCAGAGTCGCGATCGCTCAGATGAAACGCTTTCCAGTTTGAGCAAATGTAGGGATGAAACTTTTGCTCTCGGGAGTGTTACCTTGATTTGAACCATGGCGATAATTACAATTGACAAAGAACAAGCGTAAAAAGGAAAAAGGATAAGGAGAGATTTGTTTTGAAAATTGGTGTGAACTGCGATCGAGCGCGATTCTCCTTCTCGACTCTTCAAAATCTCCTCCGGGGAACCAGAGTTTTCGCCCTAGAAAAGCGCAATCAAAAAATATTTTCTCTTCTTTTGTATCTTTTACCTTTTACCTGTTATGTTTCTCCGGCAATTGCCCTAACGGAGAAATTAGGAGTCGTCAGAAGCCAAGAAAATGCCAAGCAATGGCAGGAGATTACTGACCGCTTGCAGACCGTCGGCGTAAACTACTGTATCGTCGATGCGTCTGACTGGCAACAGGAGGCGGATTTAAGCAATGTCAAGGTGCTATTTTTGCCGAATGTCGAAACCTTAAATAGAGCCCAGGCGATCGCTTTAGGTAAATGGATAGGCAGCGGCGGACGAGTGATTGTCACTGGTCCGACTGGCAACCTCTCCCAGCCCGAAGTGCGCTCTCAGTTGCGATCGCTGTTTGGGGCATACTGGGGATTTCCGATCGCTGGTCCTTCAAAGCTAAAACCTTTACAAGTAGAGGAACAGCAGTGGTTGCCGCAATCGGGACTTTCTGGCACTGCGATCGGAGGTGCAGTTATTCCGGCGGGAATCAACAGTCAAACGGCTGCCGTTTGGCGTTCTGGCAGCACCCACTCAGCCGTTGTGGTGACAGACCAATCTACATTTTTAGGCTGGCGCTGGGGAACAGATGCCTTCTCCTCCACCGCTCTAGACACTGCCTGGTTGAAAGCTGCTCTCAGTCGCTATGGGATCGAGCGCTATCGGCAATTCCCTGCTGCGGGCGACTCAAAACCAGCCCCTTGCAACTCCGAGGGTCCGATCGCCAATCAAAGGGGACTCCGCCTGCCCGACCAACGAAGAGAACGTGCCCTATTTCCCCTCAGACCCAGAGTTGTGCCGGGTATTTCCCCTGCCGAAGTCACGGCGATGAGTGAAGAACTAGAGGGTCTGATCGCTCGCTTTGAAAGCACTCTCCTGGCTGCCGATGCCACCAATAGCGGCATTGATTTGCCCACAGAAGAGGCGATCGAACAGTTTCTGGATGCCCTAGACAAAGGTGGCGACTCCCAAGAGGATTATTATTTGCAAGCCTCCAGGCAAAGAATCTCAAACCGTTCAGCCCGGCGAGCAGTGATTGAGGCAAGGGAGAAACTGCAAAACTTTCTCCAACTAGTTGACCAGCGAAAGTACGACCAGGCAAGGCAGCAGTGGATGCAAGCGCGGCGCACCCTCTGGAACAATTATCCCACTGACCGCCAATTTGCCCAGCCAGAAATTCGCGCCATGTGGCTCGACCGAGGCACAATTGTTAAAGCTAAGTCAGAGTCAGATTTAGCTGAGATTTTCGACCGCATGGCAGCAGGGGGAATCAATACTGTCTTTTTTGAAACTGTCAATGCCAGTTACCCAATTTATCCCAGTCGAGTTGCCCCAGAGCAAAATCCCCTAGTTAGGGGTTGGGACCCCCTCAGGGCAGCGGTCAAGTTAGCCCACCAACGGGGCATGGAGTTACACGCCTGGGCATGGATTTTTGCCGCAGCGAACCAGCGTCACAACCAGATACTCAACCAGCCCGTTGAGTATCTCGGTCCCGTCCTCTCTACCCGTCCCGACTGGGGGATTACTGATAAGCAAGGGAATTTATTTGACTACAGTTCTGGCTATAAAAAAGCCTTTTTTGACCCCGCCAATCCAAGAGTACAGAATTATTTGCTGTCGCTTCTAGAAGAAATTGCCACGAACTACGACGTTGACGGCATTCAACTAGATTATATTCGCTACCCTTTCCAAGACCCAAGGGTCAATCAAACATTTGGTTACGGCAAATCATCCCGCTGGTTATTTAAACAAATGACAGGGGTCGATCCAATTGAAATGAAGCCAAACCATCCTCTGTGGTCCCAGTGGACTGGGTTTCGCAGCCGGCAAGTTGACAACTTCGTACTTGCTGCTTCTGAGCGGTTAAAGGAAAAGCGTCCTGATCTGATTCTGTCGGCAGCCGTGTTTCCCATGCCTCGAGAAGAACGCTTATTCAGACTGCAACAACACTGGGAAAAATGGGTGCAAAATGAATGGGTTGATATCATCGTCCTCATGACCTATGCTTTGGATACGGACAACTTAGAGGAAAAGACTCAACCCCTATTCAGTGAATCGATGGAGGGTTCAGCACTGCTTTTACCGGGGATTCGGCTGTTGAACGTGCCAGATCCGGTAACAGTCGATCAAGTGCAACTGCTGCGGGACTTGCCAGCGGGTGGCTATGCCCTATTTGCTGCGGAGAATTTTACTGCCAATCTCCAGAGAATCTTCAGCCGCACTCAAGGTTCTGGAGATTCAGCCGATCGAGAACCACTGCCTCACCGTCAGCCCTTCCAAGTAGCATTTGCTCGCTACCAGGCTTTGCAGCGAGAATGGAGCTTTCTGCTGACCAAAAACCAACTCTCAATGGAGAAAGCGGTGATGAAGGACTGGGGCAGGCAAGCAGATTTTCTGGCAGAAGCCCTCAAGCAACTGGCGGATGAGCCTTCTAACAAACGCTTGCTATCAGCCCAAATCGCCCTATCTTCCTTTCGCAGGCAATTTGGCAACTGGATGGTGCAACAGCGAAAAGCACAGCCCTATCAGGTACAGGCGTGGGAAAATCGCTTAGAAACCCTCGAAAGGTTACTCAGTTATGGAGAGCGAAAAGTTTTGAATCGAAATCGGGCTGAAGTCGCAACCCAGAATGAGCGGAAAAATACTCCAGGGAGAAACAATGGCAACAATTAGATTGATGCACGCCAAACTTCATCGAGTCCGGGTGACAGAGGCGAATGTCAACTATATAGGCAGCATAACCATTGATCGGGACTTGTTGGAGAAGGTGGGCATCCTCCCCCTTGAAGAGGTGGATGTGATCAACCTCAACAACGGCAAGCGCTGGTCAACCTATGCTATTCCCGGAGAAGCTGGGAAAGGCGGTATTTGTCCCAATGGAGGTGCAGCACTTCTTTGCCAGCCTGGAGATATTCTGATTATCTACGCCTACGAGGAACGCGATCGCGCTGATGTATTGTGCAACGGACACGAAGCGCGGGTTATGGTTGCTGACGAGCAAAACCGCGTTCAAGAATTTTTATACCAAACCCTGCACCCTGGCGAGGATAAAGTTGAATTCCACTCCTCGCACAACTCAAATAGTTAACACCTACTAAAAACCTATACAAACTATACAAACTAGATCGTATCTAGGCTTATATTTCGTATTAGGTTGCACAGTTAGATTCTAAAATTAGAATCTTCCTAAGTACTTTTCAAACAGCCTCTAACTTATAGCGGTTTTCATTTTCGTAGACTACAGCATCAAACCTATTACCCTGTTCTTTTTTTTAAATTTGTATTCTATAGTGCTACGCTTTAATGTTAGGATACTTAGAAAGCTTGAAACGAAGTCATAGCTTAATTCTGCATTCTTAATTCTGCATTCTTAATTGCGCGTAGCGCTATAAAACCTATGGGACTTTCAAAGCTCTCACTCCCAAAACTGGGTGAAAATTCAAGCAAAATCACCAATTTAATTAACTTAATTTCACTCAATAAAGTCGAGAAAAAAGCCTTTATATGTGTTTTTTTAATTTCTGTGCTATCTTTATTATCTTTGATTCAAGCTAATGTATTGTATATAGATGATATTAAAAGAGTATTCCAGAGTGATTATCTTTGGAACATGGATGGAAGACCGCTCTCAAGTTTTGCAAATATTGCTCTTCAACTAGGAAAACCACTAACGGATATTTCACCATTACCTCAAATTCTTTCTTTAGCTCTCTACTCGCTTAGTTCAATCTACCTGGGAAAGATATTTAGAGTTAATAATTTAGTTTTCTTAAGCTTGGGTGGTATCGCATTTGTCCTAAATCCATTCAATCTTCAGAATTTTTCCTACGTTTTTGATTCTTTCACAATGGGTCTAGCGGTGTTTAGCTCAACCGCTGCATTTTCTCTGATAAGTATAGCTATAGAAAAACCTCTATCAAATGTCCAAAAAAATTCTGTATCTTTTTTAATTTTATTCTTATTAATTTCATCACTTTTCCTTTATCAACCAGCAACTTCTATTTACATAGCAGCCTGCACCTTTTATTCATTGCTTAAGCTTATTAGGGATGCAACCATTAGAGAATCTGTTAAAGGATTCATATTTTCTATAGCAATGTTATTTTTTTCTTTATCAGTTTATATCACCACGTTTAAAACTTTCTTTAAGAATGAATATGTTTTCAGAGAGACTCAAATACCCTCTTTGGAGTATATACCAGAAACATTCATAAAAAACCTACTGTATTCAGTAAAATATTTACGTAAATTTCTAGGTAACAGTAATTTATTATTTCTAATATTCATATTAGGAATAGTCGTAATTCTAAGTCTAATTTTACTTATATTTAAGCAGTTTCGTCAAAGTAAAAATAATTTATCAAGTTTAATAAAGTTATCTCTTACAATTCTTTTAACCTTATTTTATTGTTTTTCACTAATAGTGTCTTTTTATGGTATTAACTTAGTTTTGCTAGATCCACAATGGCAACCTAGAGCTTGTATGGGGTTTAGTGCTGTAGTTGGAATTTCTTGTTTCTTTTTAGCTTACCTTTTTTATTTCTCTAGGTTTCTCAGATACTTTCTGATATTTTTTCTGTGTTTATTGTGTCTCTCATTTGCAAATATAAGTTCGACGTTTGGCAATACACTTCATTATCAGAATACTCAAGAACAAATAATAGCTACAGTATTACTTTCAGACTTAGAAGAAGAGATTTCAAAGTTATCTAATCCTCCCGAAAAACCAAAAATTGCCATTGCTGGTCAATTAAAGCATAGTGCTTTAACTTATCAAGCATTCAGAAAGTATCCAATATTGAAAACAATTACTAAGTCTTATTTTCTACAAGACTGGGATCATGGTCATCACCAACTCAGAAGTCTTGGATTTAAATTTGATTCTAAGTACATAAAAGACATTATTCCTGAAGAAGAAAAGTTTATGCCCAGTTCTCAGCCAATTCTTAGCCGCCGTATTTATGACATATACTTTGAAAATGATGATACTTTTATCATCCTATTTAAGAAATAAGACTTTGAGAATTGCTGCTCTAAACAGACTTCTGAGATCATGGTCTCAACTCGATAATGCCACCGCCAAGCAAAATTTCCCCATCGTACAAAACCGCAGCTTGACCAGGAGTAATCCCGAACTGAGGTTCATCAAAAACCAGCTTAATGCGAGCTTCTTCCAGAGGAATTGCAGTCACTGGCACTGCTTTTGTCCGATAGCGGACTTGCACTTGGGTGCGCATCGGTGTACAAGGTTCGGCAATGGAAACCCAATTCATCTGCCCAACTGTACATTCTGGACTACCCGCGCTAGCACGATTGCCCACAACTACTCGATTCATCACCGGATCTAGCTCAATCACATACAAAGGTTCAGCCGCAGCAATCCCCAGTCCTTTTCGCTGACCAATGGTGTAGTGATGGATGCCCTTGTGCTGTCCTAGCACCTTGCCACCTTGGTCAACGATATCGCCTTCATTTTGGTTGATATACTGATCCAAGAACTGCTTCATCGAGCCGTGAGCTTCAATCAGACACAAATCCTGACTTTCAGGCTTTTCAGCAGTCTTAAGCCCAAATTCAGCCGCAATGCGCCTCGTTTCCGCCTTAGTTTGATTTCCCAAGGGAAACACAGATCCTGCCAATAAATTCTGAGTCAGGTCATACAAAAAGTAAGACTGGTCTTTTTTCCGGTCAACTGCTCGTAATAATTGGTAGCGATCGCTGTTTTTATCGTAGCCAATCCGAGCATAGTGACCCGTAGCGATGCGGTCGATCCCCAACTCTTGCCGCGCATACTGCAACATCGGGCCAAACTTAACTGTTTTGTTGCACTGAGAACAAGGTAAGGGAGTCACCCCCACTTGATAACCGGATACCAGGTAATCGACAATATTAGCCTGGAAAACTTCCCGGCTATCGACGATGTGATGGGGAATCCCCAATTGTTCGCACACCATCGCCGCATCAACCATTCCTTCAGAACAGCACTGTCCTTTACCCTTCATTAGCCAAAGGGTCAGACCGACAACTTCGTATCCTTGATGATGCAGGGTGGCAGCGGCGACAGAACTGTCAACCCCACCCGATAGGCCGACGACGACTTTGTTCATGGAATCAAAGGATTAGAGCCGCAAAAATCTCCATTTCTACTTTCTCTAGGCTAGCACTCTCGACCTGCTCGCTACAGAGAAGCTTGAGTTTAATCGGACTGGCAACCCAAACGCGAATTTTGATAGATTGTTAGTGATGAAGTAATCCAACTTGTCCTCTAGGTTCGGCATCAGGGAGACAGTGATAGAAGGAGAAGTGGCTTTATTATTCAAGTCTCCCTCCTCTCGCTCAAGGCAAATAGCGATCGCTGAACATATTTAGGGAATTTATTAGTTGAGGGGAGAAGTTAAATGACTCAATTATTGCCACCATGATGACCGCGAATCAGCTCAAGCCATTTGGTAGGTTATCTAGATTTATTGTCCAATTCTTGGATGGCTCGGATTGCTCAAAGTATCTGACCCATCTAGTTGCCGGAACTACTTGTTCGTCAGTGCTACTAGGAGGATGTTTGGTCTTTGCCTGTTCCAGTTTAACAGCAGCTCAAAATGTTCCATCGGTGTTGAATCGCTTGCCTGCTCCTCCTCCTATTCCCTCGGTCAATAGTTCACCTAGAAAGGACTTGGCACCGATTCCTATCGAGGTAGTACCAGTTTCTGCTGATCCAGTTGCGGAAATCCGCGAAGATAATTTTGGGAGTCCGCAAGCAGAAATTTCCCCTAGCAGTTTTTCTGGGTTTTACCGAGTCGAGGTTCAGGGAGAGGGTGAGCTGCTGTTAACACAAGTAAAGAGAATAGAACCTCTAGCCTTTGTCCGAATCGGAGAGGGAGTGATTCAGGCAGGGCTTTTTCAACAACAATACCAGGCTGAGGAGCGCGTTCGCCAGCTAGAAACACAGGGTCTTTCAGCTCAAGTTGTTATCGTAAATTATGGTGCTAGTACGTCGAGTGATGCTCCTGCGGGGCAGCGCGTTCGCAGATATATTCTTGAAAAATAAAACTAGATTATCGGTGTTCTAGTACCCAATCACTAATTGCCAATACCCAATGATCGATCAGCGAGAACAGCTTGAGCAGGTTGTAGTCACCGCCGAACAGATGCGCCGGATTGAAGAGCGGATTTTTGCGGCGGGAATGCCGGTAGCAGCGCTGATGGAAAAGGCAGCCAGCTTGACGGCGGCTCGAATTCAACAGCTTTATCCTCTCCCTAAAGTTTCGCGAGTAGGGATTTTAGTCGGTCCTGGTCATAATGGTGGCGATGCCTTGGTGGTAGCCCGCGAGTTGCACCTACAGGGCTATCAACTGTCTGTTTACCGTCCCCTGTCTAAGCTCAAGGAATTGACGGCGCAGCACGCTAAATATGCCAGTAGTTTGGGCATTCCCTTTTACGAGGAAATTCAACCGCTGCACAACTGCGAGTTAATTGTGGACGGGTTGTTTGGCTTTGGCTTAGTGCGATCGCTCTCTGGAAAGATTGCTGAGGCAATTGAGGGACTGAATCAGTGGTCTCAACCTGTGGCGAGTATTGACATTCCTTCGGGAGTGCATACAGATACCGGAGAGGTTTTAGGCACTGCTGTCCGGGCAACTCACACCTTTTGCTTGGGTTTGTGGAAGCTGGGATTTTTCCAAGACCAGGCTTTGGAGTACATTGGCAAAGCCGAACGCATTGATTTTGGCATTCCACCCCATGATGTCTGGGCAATTCTTTCCCAGCCTGCTCCGATCCAGAAGATGAGCAAAACTATTGCGCAACAGTATTTACCCTTGCCTCGTCCTTTGGTGACCCACAAGTATAAACAGGGACATTTGCTGCTGATTTGCGGTTCTCGCCGCTATGCTGGAGGAGCGATTTTAACCGGATTAGGTGCGAGAGCTAGCGGTGTGGGAATGCTTTCGATTGCCGTGCCAGAATCTCTCAAACCCCTACTAGTTAGCCACTTGCCAGAAGCGCTGATTATTGGCTGTCCAGAAACAGATACAGGTGCGATCGCCGAATTGCTTCCCTTAGCATCCGACCTGAGTAACTTTACTGTCGTTGCCTGCGGTCCCGGTTTAACTCTGGATGCTCAGTCAGTCGTGCAAGCTGCGTTAGAGGCGGAATGTCCCCTAGTGCTAGATGCCGATGGCTTAAATATTCTCGCCCAACTGAGAACTATCCCCAGCTTATCCGGGCGGCAATATCCAACGGTTCTTACGCCCCATCCAGGCGAGTTTAAACGCTTATTTCCTGACATCTCCAACCCCAGCCGCGACCAAGTGAAGGCGGTACGAGAAGCCTCTAGGCAAAGTGGAGCAGTTATTTTATTGAAAGGAGCCAGGAGTACGATCTGCAACGGCAGCTCCACTTCGGGGTTCGCTCATCCAAAAGGCTCTGTATGGCTGATTGGAGCCAGCACACCTGCCCTCGCACGGGGAGGGAGTGGGGATGTCCTCACTGGCTTGCTCGGGGGCTTAATGGCGCAGACAGCCGCCTCTGAACAGCCTCTAGAAGCCACAGTTGCCACTGCTGCTTGGTGGCACGCTCAAGCTGGAATTATTGCTGCTCAGGAACGTACTGAGTTGGGTGTAGATGCCTTTACCCTATCCCAATATTTATTGCCAGTTATTAAAAATTCGGGTAGGGACTGTTGATGACAAAGCCGCTCACGGCTGAGCGCCTTCTCCCAACTTTTCCAAACAAACAACATTTTTACTTAAAATACGCCACTCTCTAGAGTCATCACTAGAATAATTCCCACGCTCATTAGTGCCAGAACCAGCGCCAAGCCGATTGACTGACCTAAATGGGATTTTTGTGCAGTTCTCATTTTTACTTCTTAGTCCTTAATAAAAAAACTATAATTACTGATAACAATAGCGAAGTTGTCGAAAGAAAGCTGAGAAAATACACTTTTATTAACTTAACTTACGATAAGTTCATTAATTTTCGTTACTGCAGTCTCATTTAACGAAATGGGGCGGAATTCTCCTACCTCGCTCTCGCAGGTAGCGATATGGATAGCCCCAAAGTCGACAATTTAGCGGATAAATCTTTATATACTAAGGCTCTAGCGTATGGTCGCCAAATCAAACAAAAGTATAACCCCACGGAACTGGCGGTTCTGCCTGTGGAGGCATCGTAAGACCAAGACTAAGCTTGCTTAGTGGAGGCAGAA
>JAAUYK010242281.1_pt1 | contig 12537 bp, 9 predicted proteins | sample 7278021 | NCBI WGS metagenome assembly JAAUYK01 (sample SAMN14350223, study PRJNA611818) | marine sediment metagenome | isolation source: surface marine sediment (1.8m) | place: French Polynesia: Moorea | collected 2018-08
AGTTTCTGCTTTTCTAACTTTTATAACAGGATATCCTTCAATAATAAATGGTGCGACAGATAAGGGAGTTAAGCTTACATTTCCTGTAATAATACCTTCGTTTATTTCTGTGTTTGCTGTGATGCTTCGATTAGCAATTAAGAGATCACTATTAGCAGTTATTTGAAAATTATTCAGGTTAGATATTAGATTAGAAAAATTTAGTGTTCTTAAGTTTCCTGCTATATTAATATCACTATTAACCAATCTAACAGGAATAGGAATTTTAGGAATAATTTGATCAATAGATAAATTGTTAATATTAGCAACTGCTGCTAAAGACTCATCTTCTAGTTCCCCTGTTACTGTAACTAAACTATCTTCTATTTTAAGAACTACATCTCCATTGCCCTTGATTTCACTTAAGTTTAGGGTTTTATTGCTCCAAATACTTTCTAAATTACCCGAAAAAATTATACGAGAATTATTAACTAATATAGGTACAGATAAATTATCAATAAATGAGTTAATCCCTAGATTTAATGTAGTAAATTCTATTTGTAAATTACTATTCTCAAGATTACTATTAATAATAACTTTTCCTTCATCAATAGATAACAAAAGATTAGAATCAAGATCAAGAGATGAAAGAAAAGACTTATTTATATCCCCAGTTAAGCGAATATTACCTTGTTGTAATACTAAATTATTAGGACATTGAATAGTAATATTAACACAGATAATACTGGAAAAAGGAGTCAAACTTAATCCTTCTGTATTAAGATAAGTTTGCCATTTTTTTGTTTTTAAGCTGCCACTTCCTGCAATATTAATAATTCCTTGTTGAGTGCGAATATTTGTATCCTTTAAGAATAAGTTATTATCTTTTATAATAATTTCACCCTGGCTAATAATCCTAGTATTAGGTTCAGCAAAATCACCAGAAGTATCCCACTTAATTAAACCATTAATGTCACTTATTTTTCCTTTTATTTTACCCTTTGCTTGTAATAAATTTAAATTGAGATCAGAAGGTAAAGGATTATAGGGACTAATTAATTTTTCAGTTGGTAAAGCTACTTCAAAATCAAGTTTAATAGGAAATTGTTGAATATCAATAGGTTTATCTTGTTTAATTAATTGAGTAATATTTTGTTTTATATTCCCTTTGGCTTCTATTTTTCCTCCCACTTGTGGCTCAATTAAAAACTTTTCTAATAAGATTTCATTTAAACTAATTTTAAACTCTCCCAAAATAGTTTTTAAAGATGTTTTTTCAAAAAAAATGGTGTTAACATTAACAAATCTCCCTTGAATTAGAGGATTACTAATTAAACCAGTTATATCAAAATTAATATTAAAATTTCCCTTTGCTTCCACTGGTAAACGAATGGGTATAACTTCAAAAACATTATCAATGCTAAAATTTTCAACAGCAATTTTTATATTACTTCCCTGCTGCCAATCATAATAACCTTGTAACCTAGTAATAATATCCCCTAAAATAAATTTTCCTTGCTCAATTAATATCTTACTTTCCTCAAACTGAAATACTAAATCTGCTTGAATAGGTTGCTTAAGAGATGTAATTTTTCCCCGCAAGTCTTCTAATGCTAAATTACCTTGTCCTTTAGTTTCTCTCAAATCTAGTAAAGATGGTAAATTAAGATTCAAATTAGCCTCAAAATAACTCTCATCAAAATTAAAAGGAAGATTAGGAAAAATAGATAACCAATCTGCTAAAGGTAATTGATTTAATTGTAAACTTAGCTGAGTTTTTGTACTGTTAACAAAAGTTTCACCTTGTAGTTTAATTTCCTTACTTTCTACTAACCCCAAACCGATATCATAAAGCCACTTTCTCTGCTCACCTTTTTGATATTCTAGATTACCAGAAACTTTAATATTGACAGTTTTTTCTGATTGGTAAGGTAATAAACTGATCTCAGTATTATTAATATCCACAGAAAGATCAAAATTCAGAGGTATTACCTCATCAGTGGCCTTGACATTTAACCATTGACCGGGTTTATTTTCACGAATATTAATCTTAACACTCTCAGGAGAGATATTAAGAGTTAATTTTCTTTCTAATAAAATAGTTAAAGGGTTAAACGTAACCTTAATCTTTTCAGCAGTCAATTGATTAGTATGTTGAGGAGTTTCTGGAATAGAAGCCCCATCTAGTTGTAAACTGGTAAAAGAAAACCCCTGTAACTCACCAATTTCCATAGGACGATGAATAACTTTACTCAGTCGTTGTTCCAACCAAGGAGGTAAATACTCCCTTAAAATGAAACTTAATCCCGAATAACCGATGAAAACAAAGGTTACAGAAGTCGTTGCTAAAATAATAGTCTTCGGTTTCTTGATAAATCTTAAAAAACGGTTGAATTTATTAGAAAAGGGGTTAGGAGGTGGAGGAGAGTGACTCATAAAGTTTTGGGGATAAAAAGACGTTAGAAGATAATTTTTTGACTACTCTAACGTACTTCCAAAAAAATCTTTCTCAGAAATAGGTGAGTAATAGGGGTCAAGATGCTTCACAATAAGAAAGAGAAACCATAAAAGGAGTAACCCACAGATGTTGGCATACATCCTAGCGATCGCTGTTGGCCTTGCAAGCTTAAGTCTTTATTTATCCGCCTTTTTTCTGCCCGAATTACACCGCAAAGACGATTTTCTCTGGAGTGGTGTGGGATTATTTTACGCCCTTGTCCTCTGGGTTTGTGCAGGAAGAATCACAGGAGGTGTACTATTAGGGCAGAGTGCCTCAGTGACGTTAGTGTTATGTTTTGGTTGGCAAACCCTACGTCTCAGAAGGGCGATCGCTAATCCCGATGAAAAAACAGATATTCGGGGATTTTCTTTCCTCGTTTGGTTACAAAACCGTTTCCAGAAATCATCATCTTCCCCTGTAGTTGAAACACCAGCAGAAACAGAAACTACTGAAGAAGTTATTTCAGAGTCTGAAACACCAGCAGAAACAGAAACTACTGAAGAAGTTATTTCAGAGTCTGAAACACCAGCAGAAACAGAAACCACCGAAGAAGTTATCTCAGAATCTGAAACATCAGCAGAAACAGAAACCACTGAAGAAGTTATCTCAGAATCTGAAACATCAGCAGAAACAGAAACTACTGAAGTTGTCTCAGAAGTTGAACTAGAAGAAGAAACAAGCGAACTTAACACCACTTCAAGGGAGACTGAAACCCCTGAGACTAAAAAACAAGGATTTTCCTTTAAGTCCATGTTTGGAAGAGGAAAATCTCAATCTCAACCCACCCCAGAAGTCCCAGAAACTGATCTTGAAGAAAGTAACTGGGATGATGATGATGAGGTTTCAGAAATGATAGAAGAAACAGAAGATATAGCTTCTGAGATCGTTGCAGAAACCAGTGAGATTAACCAAGAAGAATCAACCGAAAATAAGACCACCGAAGTAGCAGAAAATCTTGAAGAATACGTTGCTGAATTTGAACCTTACATGGCCGATGATGATGCAGAAACCCTGATTGAAGAATACAAACCCACAACCCAATCATCTCAGTCTGAAACCACTGAAAAAGCTCCCGATCAATCTTTGAAAAGCGAAAATGATCAGGAAATTGAGCAAAAAGAAGAGGATAAAAAGTTAGATTAATTTTTAATCAAGATCGCCATTTTTTGCTCTACAAAAAGATTGAATAGACTCGAGTTGTTTAGCAATATCTCCAAACCAATTTAGGTAAAGATTTCTTGCTGGTGAAGTTCCAATTAATGAATTAATAAAACTGACCCATTGAGGATCATTATCGGGTAGAATTAGTCCGTATTCTTCGCAATCTATGGGGTTTTTTGGAACCAACAGATAATCTACACCGAGTCTTAAATCTTGCACTATTGCTTCCCCAACTAACAAAATACCATCACTAGCAAAAGCATCAATTTTATCCCCCCTTAATGCTTGTATTCCTCGATATCTACCAGTTACACCTTGAAACTGCACCAAATTTGCTAAAGGATATGTTTCAGCTATTAATTGTTCATTTGTGGTATTTTTGAGAACCCCAATATTAACATTATCTAAATTACTATCAGGATCAATGGTTTTTGCTTTGTCAGCCTCAATTAATAATTGAGTTCCTGTTAAGAAAAAGGGGGTAGAAAATTGGATTTGATATTCAGGAAGTTCTCTAATCGTATTCGGTCCACATTCTATGTCCACAATGCGATCGCTAACTAATTCAAAACGATTAAATAGGGTTGATTTATACAATTTAATAGCGATAACTTGTTTGTTTAATTCTTGTTTAAGTTCTTCTCTAAGCACAGCAATAAAATCTAAACATAACCCCTCTAAATCTCCGTTAATATCTCGATAACCAAAAGGGACAGCATCTTCTCTGATACCGACTTTTAATAACCCTGTTTTCTCAATTCTTTCCAACACAGTTTCCTCTTGTCCATGACTAGGAAGACCAGAAAAAATCAATAAAAATAGATTGATTACTATACCATAAATTTTAAAATTTTTCATTGTTTTTTACATTTTTAAACAACAGAATCCCAAGGATCTAAAATATCTTTAAATAACACTTCTTCAATCCAAGTTTTAGCTACAACAGCTAAAGGAAGAGCTAATAATAATCCTAATATACCAAAGGTTTGAGCAAAAAATATTTGTGCCATTAATGTCACCGCAGGAAGCAAAGAAACTTGTTTGGCCATAACAGTAGGAGTTAACCAATAACTTTCGATATTTTGAATTATAAAATACCAAATTAAAATCGCCCAAATTTTCCAAGGTTCATCTAATAAGGCTACCATTAAAGGAAAAACAACACTGGTAGCAGGACCCACATTAGGAATAAAGTTAAGTAACCCTGCTAATAAAGCATGAACTAACACCAATTTAACTTGTAATACTAATAACCCTAAACCGCTTAAAGTACCAATAAATAAACAATTAATAGTAACCCCAGTCAACCAATTTCCTAATGCTACTTCAGAAAGAGTCAAAATTTCTTCCCCTCGTTTGCGATAAAAGGAAGGAAATAGTTTCAAAAATAGATAACGGTATCTTGGGGGGTCTATCACCATTGTAATTGTCAGAAAAAAAACAAAGACAAGTTGTAAGATAACGAATAAAGAATTAGAGAAAACAGTAAAAAAGTTGGTAAAAATTTCTGTTAATAAAGGCTGTAAACGGGTTAATAAATCATTTAAAGAAGGAGGTGGTGGCAACCAATCAAAACGACTTTGCGTTTCTGACAATAAAATTAAATTAGTTCTTAGTCTTTCCCAAACATTAGGGAATAAAGCCAGTAATTTTTGAAATTGATCGATAAAAGGAGGAACCACTAACCAACCAAATAAAATACTTAAAAAAATGATGACAATAACAATAATAATAATGGCAAAATTCCGTCTAATCTTAAATTTTTTCAGAAATTTTACCAATCGATTTAAAGCCGTGGCAAAAACAACCGCCGTAAATACCAATAATAATACCTGTTTAATTTCCCAAAGAATATAACAGGAGATAATAAAACTAGATAAGCCAAGCCATTGACCAAGATTCATGGAACTAGAAGAAGCCTCATAGCAGTTTTCAATTTAGTGTATCAACATTTTGCTGGAATGAGTGTGAGGAGTGTGGGGAGTGTTAATATTTTAATTTAATGCAATTAAAAACAAAAAAAAGGAAGAAAGCAAGGCTTCTTCCTATCACGATTGTTATGAGTTGAAATTATCGTACATTACCACGGGCATTAGTTCCACGAGACTTGGCAATTTCCTTTTCTAGCTCTTCGTAAGCCTTTTCAAATTGAGGATCACCAAAATCGCCAATTTTATCCCGTTCCTGTTGAAGATCCTTTCTTTCCTGTTCGGTTAATTCCACAATAATATCAGGTTCAATCCCCTGTTTATTGATATCTCGACCACTGGGGGTTAAATACTTAGCAATGGTAACAGCAAGTCCGGATGTACCATCTCCTAAGCGTCGAACGGATTGTACTAAACCCTTACCAAAGGTCTTAGTTCCCACTAAAGTAGCGCGGTTGTTATCCTGTAAAGCACCGGAAAGAATTTCACTGGCACTAGCGGAACCACCATCTACCATAATCACTAAAGGTTTATCGGTCAAAGCGCGGTTTGTTGCCCGTTGCGCTTCAACTTCACCGTTACGACTTACTGTTGAGACGATACGACCTTCATCAAGCCACATCCGAGCAATTTCTACGCTAGAGTAGAGTAGTCCGCCTGGATTAGAGCGTAAGTCAAGAATATAACCGTTAACCTTAGCTGCTTCAGCCTCACGAATAGCATCGCGCATTTCTTTACTGGCCTGCGCACTAAACTGAGTCAAGCGGATATAACCAACCTTACCTGAAGGAGTTTCTTCGATACGAGCTTTAACCGGATGGAGTTCGATACGCGCGCGAATGATGGGATAATTAAATTCCTCCTCAGCACGACGGATGGTTAAAGTTACTTTACTGCCGGGTTTACCACGAATTAGTTTAACCGCGTCTTCCACTTCCATCCCTTCGGTGGTTTTGCCGTTAATTTTGGTAATCACATCTTTAGCAAGAATTCCAGCTTCAAAAGCGGGGGTATCTTCGATGGGAGCAACCACAGTTAATTCTTTGGTTTCTTCATCCTTAGTAATTTGGATACCTACACCGGTTAACTCTCCGGAGGTATCGATTTGCATATTTTTGAACTCTTCGGGGTCCATAAAACGGGTGTAGGGATCACCCAGTTGTTCTAACATTTCCCGAATAGCTTTATAAGCCTCTTCTTTGCTATTATAGGTTTTGGACTTGCCAACGTATTCTTGACGAACTGCACGCCAATCTACTTGATTAAAGGTACCATCAACATAAGTATCATTAATAACTTGCCAGACTTCGTCGACTAATCTTTTAGGATTATCTTGAAGAGAAGCAACGCTACGGGGAAGACGCAACCCTGCTCCTGTAACGGCGATAGTGGTTAAAACGGCAGCAGTTGCACCAAGAACTAACCCTTTTTTGTAATTGACCATAAGCTAAGTGTGTGTTTATGAAACTTCTATAACAGGCGATTGCTGACTCTAAGACAGGAACTTGTCTGAAGTATTTTAACTCAGTATATCTTAGACATCTATTAATTGACTTAAAGTTAATCGTTATTATTGAGTTATTTTCTCATAGAGTAAGCATTACCCCAATGATAGCATTGTCTTTAGAATAATGAGAGAAATATTATGACAGATAGTAGTCTGATTCCTACTGATTCCCTCAAAAACCAACGTCAAAACCTACGCAGTCAACGCCGTTTAAAAGCATGGCAAGGAGTTTGGCGATTTCTTTTCCTCTGCGGTATGACTGGAGGTTTAATCTGGAGTGTTAATTTACCCCATTGGTTGATTGAAGAAAAATCACAAATTAATATTTTGGGTAATGAACGACTGCATGAAGACCAAATTCATGCCATGCTGGATCTGAGTTATCCTGAATTAGTTTGGAAGCTACCGATTCATCAGTTACAGCAAAAACTGGAAAGTCAACCTCCTGTGGAAACTGTCTATCTTACTCGTCAGCTATTACCTGTAGAAGTTACTGTTATGGTCAAAGAAAGACAACCGGTGGCTGAGGGAACTATGGGAATAAAAACCGGTTTTATCGATGAGGATGGGGTTTGGATTCCTGGAACCTTCTACGAAGGAGCAAAAGATAAGCCTTCAGTTAACCTAAAAGTGTTGGGTTTGACTCCACAAAGTTTGAGCTATTGGCAAGATATTTATCCTTTAATTATCAATTCTCCTGTGAAAATTACGGCACTTGATTGGCGTGATCCCAGTAATTTAGTTTTACACACAGCTTTAGGAAAAGTGCATTGTGGAACCTATGTCAATCAGGAGCGATTTGTTGAACAATTACAAGCGTTGGGTAAACTGCGTACATTATCTTCCCAAGTAGACAAAAAACGAATTATTTATCTCGATTTATCTAAACCTGATGACCCCTCAGTTCATCTTAAAGAAATTCCCCAGAAATCTGATTAGTTGGGAATTTTCGTAAATATTAGTCAATAATTCATCAATCTATTAATTATGTTATTTTCTGGTTTAATTCTAATATCAGAATCAGTAAATTTTAGGAACTTTTTACTTTTTTAATCACCGGCATTTGTTCTAGGGGAACGGTAAAGGTAACAGTGGAACCGAGTCCTTCTCCCATACTATAAAATTCCACTTGTCCCCCCATAGCTTCCACTAGCTTTTGAGAAATAGCTAAACCTAGTCCCGTCCCTCCATAAGCTTTAGTATGGGAACCATCCACTTGCACAAATTTTTCAAAGAGTTGAGCTTGTTTATCCAGAGCAACCCCAATACCCGTATCAGTGACACTGACTTTGACGAGACCAGGAAATTGCTGATCTTCGTGTTCTATTTTCTTTTTAACTATTTCTGCATTGACTACAATACTACCTTCGTGGGTGAATTTAATGGCGTTACTGACTAAATTCAGCATCACTTGTAAGAGTCGCTGATAATTACCATAAATCATGATTGGGGTTAAGGTACTGGGTAGTTTACTGCGAAACTCCAGATGTTTGCGTTGGGCTTGGGGTAAGGTAAAATTATCCACAGCTTGGAATAATTCCACAAGTTCCACTGCACCTAACTCGAGGTCTATTTTGCCTGCTTCGATTTTAGCAATATCGAGAATATCATTGATAAGATTAAGCAAGTGTAGGGCTGATTTATGGGCTTCTTCGAGGAATTCTTGTTGTTCTTCGGCATCATCAGCCATACCGTCTAAAATCAGTTTCAGGAAGCCAATAATGCCATTGAGAGGTGTTCTCAGTTCGTGGGTGGTACTGGCTAAAAAGTCACTTTTGAGACGGGATGCTTCTTCAGCAGCGAGGGTTGCTTGTTCCAGTTCTTGATAGAGGGTAGCATGGGCGATAGCTGTTCCTACTTGATCAGCTAATTCTTGGATTAGTTCCACTTCGGCCGGGGACCATGACCGACTGCGATCGCATTGCTGCAAACAGATTAAACCGTTGCGTTTATTTTGATAAAAGGTAGAAACAATTAAATTAGATTGTACTTTATGACAATTTTCGAGTAATTCTTCAAAAATTAGGGGTTCTCGTTGGTTTAAGGCTTGTTTCCAGGTGTTATCATCTTCAGGAATCAAACGACTGCCTAATTCTGAATGAAAATAAGACTGATGGTACTCTGCTTTAACTTCTAAATATGCTTGGTCCGGTCCGATGGCAATCATCAGACAACGACTAACTTGCAACGCTTCTCCAAGACTATCTACAGTTTGTTGCCAAATGGTTTCTAAATTAAGGGTACGTCGAATTTTTCTGGCAATTTTGGTCAGGAGTTTTTGATAGGGGTCAGGATGGGTGGGTAAGGCGGAATTATTAATTAAACTGAGGTCATTATCTTGTAAGCGATGTCCCATTACAATAATGCTGGTTGCTTGTTTGTGTTTGGATAAAATAGGACTAATGACTAATTCTAGGGCAAAAGTTTGACCTTTATATTCAAATTGACAATAACATTGTTCGGGGATTTTTCTTTCTAATACCCGTTTAATTCTTTCGTAGTAAGCGTCTGGGGAAATTGGTTTTAGGCTTTGTTCTGGAAAAAAACCGATAATATCTTCGGCTTCAATGGTTAGTTCTTCCCCTAAATCTCCATAAAATGACAGGTATTTCCCTGATCCGTCTTGAATATATACTAACTCAGCTTCCAATGCTTGCCATAAGGCAGGGTTGGTCATTGCATTTGACGGGATATCATTGGCACTAGAGGAAGATTTTTGTATTTTTATCAAGGAAGTCATGGGTCATTTTTTAAGATACAAAGGACTGGGCAAGCATGATGTTTCTTTATAATCGCCTCATGAGGTTAGTATGCCCCAAAATTTGATAAAACGATCAAACCTTGAAGGTGGGTAATGAGAAAAGATTTCTTGATTAAAGGTTCAATTATCTTTTTTTGTCCACCCTAAGCTGTAAGGTTAATTAATGATAACTAACATTGATTATAAACATATTTTTATCAATAACAATTACAATATAAACATCTATTTACTTTTCCCTCACTATTATATCCTCTGACCATTTAGCATCTTTTGTAAATATGATATCAATTATTAAATCAGGATAGTTTTGATAAATAACTCTGCTTATTTCTTCCCTAATATTATCTAATTCTTGAATTCCTTTTGGGTTATATTCTGCCGGTAATAACCAATAAATACTAACAAATATTGTATTTCCTATTTTAGTGATTCTTAACCAATACTTTTCTAGAGGAAAGGGAGAAGCTGTGTTTTCAAATAATTGTGTAATATTTTGTTTTATTTTTCTACTAGGAGAAGCTAGTAATAATTGTTTTAAACTTTCAATAATAACTTTAATAGGAACAGGAATAGTAATTAATACAATAATAATAACTAAAGTAGAATCAGCGTAGGGAATAAACCAAGATAAAGACGTATTTTTTATAAATATAATTACCGTAAAAGCAATGCCAACGCTCAAGCTAACTAATCCATTAACTAACCAGTTTTTGGCATCTACTTCTATCATTATTGAACGGGTTTTTTGGGCTATTTTCTTTTGAATTAAGGCAGTTATTAAACAACCACCAGAAGCAATCAAAGCATAAATGACAGCAATATTAGCATTGAGGGTTCTACCACCTTGTAAAATAGCAGTTATAGCAGAGGTTAAAGCAAATAATGATAAGAGAAAAATTAACAGTCCTTTGATAAGATTAACTAAGGGAATAAAACTCAGATAACCAAAGTTAAAATGTTCGTTTTCTGGTTGTTTCTGTAACCAAGCTACTCCCAATGTTATTAAAGCCATAATAAAGCTAACAACATTAAAAAATCCATCTAGCAAAATAGCTTCTGATTGAATAAAAATACCAAAGCTAATGCCTAAAACTGACATAAATAGAGTTACAAAAATGGACAAATTAAGCCCAATTTTTTCTATTTTTTCTTGATTCATTTCTCTAAGATTTCAAAATTTTTACACTGATTGTAACACAAGCAGCATCCTTGTGCTTGTTACAGCCTAGAAAACGATGTTACTCTTGATAATAGTTGCGTGACGTTCTCCCACCGTTAACCGCTTAGGCGGTATAACGGGGGCTTCTAAAAGAGAGATAATTGTATATACTCAGTTCTAGAAGTTTCCTGCTTCACAGGCTGTCCATCGACGAAGCCTCCACAGGCAGACGGGATGAGACCCACCCCATATATTAAAGATGCCTTTTTAAGAATATTTACTGCGGCGTTTTCATCCCTATCCATTGTCAAATTACATTGAGGACATTCATGTAATCTAACTGATAGTGTTTTCGGGACTTTATTACCACAGTTTGAGCAATTTACTGTCGTTCCATGAGGACTCACTTGAACAAACCAAACGCCGCGTTTGACCGCCACTGCTTCTAATTTTGTTAAGAAATTTCCCCAAGCGACATCTAAAATACTCTTTGCTAGAGGGGTTCTAGCTAAACCTTTGATATTTAAGTCTTCACAAGCAATAAAATCATAATTATTTACCAACCAATGTGCTGTTTTGTAGTGCCAGTCTTTTCGATATCTAGCAATTTTTTGATGAGTTAAAGCTATTCTTTTTTGTTGCTTTTCATAGTTTTTTGACCCCTTAACTTTTCTGGCTAATTTACGTTGTTGACGGGCTAAATGATTTTGTCGATTACCATAAATCTTTTTAACCGCAACTGTTTCTCCTTTACTGGTCGTTAAAAACTCTTTCAATCCCACATCAATTCCCACTGCTGATTTAATATTATCTATAGGTACAATATTAGGAATAGTCTCATCTTCGGCTGTAAGACAGACATAATATCCATCAGCTTTTTTGACGATTGTAGCGGTTTTTATCTTAAAACCATCAGGAATCGGGCGATGAACAACTACGGGGATAGCTCCCCATTTCTTTGTCCAGATACAATTATTAAAGAATTTAATAACAGCTTTCGGATGATTAACTCTTGAAAAACTAAAAGACCTTAATTGACCAGCTTTTTTAAATCTAGGTCTTCATCTTCTTTTACCTTTTTTATCTGGAACTAACCATCTTGTCCAGGCTTTTTCTAATCTTTGAAGATTCATTTGTTGAACTTCGCAGTAGATATTCTTATAGTCAGGGAAAAGAATTTTTGTCTGTTTTAAATCTGATTGCTGAGTGTAATAATTAACTTTTTCTGTTATTTCTCCTATAGGTTCACTAATTAAATTACATCTATCAATGGCACAGCGAGTCCGTCTTAACCAGTCCAAACGCTGACCAAGTGCATAGTTCCAGTGACGACGTAAAAGTTCTAACCACTGGTCTATACACTCTGCTTGCTTTTGATTAGGCTTGATTCGGTACTCATACGTAAGTATCATAATACTATGATTGTAGCATTTGTTGAGTTTAATCCTAAAGTTCAACTTAGTAAATTTATTGCTAATTTAAAAACTGTTTCTTCCCGTTTAATCAGAAAAGATTTTTCAGATCATTTAACTCAATTTTATG
>JAAUYK010092398.1_pt1 | contig 12534 bp, 8 predicted proteins | sample 7278021 | NCBI WGS metagenome assembly JAAUYK01 (sample SAMN14350223, study PRJNA611818) | marine sediment metagenome | isolation source: surface marine sediment (1.8m) | place: French Polynesia: Moorea | collected 2018-08
ACTTTTCCACGCTTCAGAGTGAAGCTGGCATCAGGCCCCAACCAGAGCGTATAGTGATAGGCACACTGGGGGTAATGGGGAGACGGCATGGGTACCAGGGCGGAATGTCCTAAAAAAGCGTCTTAACTACCGACAGGAGTTACTCTGTAATACCTCCTGAACGCACACAGAAATTCCCGCGTCAACATTTTACGATTAGACGCATCCCTGGGAACTGTGTAGGCGAAATGGACAGCCCTAAACCGTCGTAACAATCTGTAACTCGGAACTCCGAAAAACGGCAAGTGAGTCTAACTAAAATAGGTTCTGTTAGTTAGTAGGAGGGAAGCTCAGAACTCTCACTTGACGGGTAGGATGGGGGAACAAAATTACCCCCGGCAGTCAAGAAGCTGTACAGGATGGAAGATGATGCTTGGACACCAAGAGTGAGAGCTTCATCGAAACTATGCGTACAGAGCCAAAACCTCTAGCCTGAAATTGCCCTGCTCATTAGTCGAATGCAAAGCGACACAGAGGTTAAAGCTCCAAGGCGGTAGGAGTAGACACTCCCTGAATGAAATAGTGGAAGATTAGGAATAACTGAACTCTGACCAAGTTTAGTCCCAATCAAAGGATTTTGTCTCAAACTGAGACAGTTGCCAAAGACTGCTAGGAGCCTTGTGCGGTGAAAGTCGCATGCAGGGCGCGTGAAGTAGAGGTGCGGGCGGTAATACGCCACATCGACTATAACTTGGCCTCCTTAAACGCTTGTATTGCCTTATCAAGATGATGTAGATTCATTTTCACATCATGTATAACCAAACGCCACTCAATCCCCAAAGCTTCTACTTTTTCTCTAGCTACACCTACATCATCAAGATAATCAACTTGACTTTGACTATTAAGAGTAGTATTGATTAGATTTTCAACTTTTTTTATACCAGAAGGGGTATTTTCTTCTAATCCTAAGTGTGTGGACTCCGTACTAGAATCTATTTCTAGAACTGGCCAATCATCTCCTACTTGCCAATCCTCTTCTTCTAAAAAATAATTTTCACCAACAACAAACGCTTGTTGTTTGTATTTATTTTTATCTAAATCTGTTAAATCTGGGGAATTGCCAGAACCTTGTTCTGACAAGCCTTCTGATTTTTCTCTCCACAAGATTTTATTTGCAGTTTCCAAGATTTTGGGATTTTCCACAACATCTTGAAAATCTTCACAGGATTTTGAGGAATTCTCCCCAAGATTTTGGGAGTCAGTTGCAGCAATGATTTCAGCATTTTCTATCTTTTTGACTCCTTCATCAACATTTGGGACATGATTATGGGCAGAAATTTCTACTTCCACAGTTTTTTGTGAAGTCCAATTGATAACGCCCTCACTTTTCAAGTCCCATAGAGCCTTCATCAAGGTGGACAATCCCATAGAGCGGCCTTTTTTGACAAACAGTCTTCTGAGGTCATCAGGTCGCACTGTGGCTTTCCAACCCGGAGCGTATCGGATGGCAAACCAAAACTCAATTGCCCCTTTTGCGTTCAGACTACCTCGTGCGTAGGCATCAAGGACTCGGTTTTCCTTGAGTTGGAAAAATTGCTCTTTTTTTGAAGCGGATTTGGTTTTTGTGTTATTATTGATGTTAAGCATTATGTTTAATTCCTTGATGACATGGTGTTAACTGCATATACCCCGCTACACTGGTTTCCTACGCCCGTAGTGGGGTTGAACAGTTTTTAGGGCGTGAGTGTTAGTCGCACTTGCGCTCTTTCCATATTATACAGATTTGTATCAAAAAGTGTTATCATTAGTGTGAAAATTGCTGATGTTAGCACTTATAATGTATTGAGCCTGGCTATATAACATCAATGCTCAACAATTTCACATTGGGTTTTAGTGAGACTATGGCTTGTCGTGTACTAATAATTTGATGATTACTAAAAATCATCAAAGCTCGATCTTAACTTACTCCTAACAAAGAAGGAATAAAAGGTAATGTCATTAATGAGATTATTACTTGAAAAGCGTAATGAAATTCTCAAAATTGCTTCACAGCATGGAGCATTTAATGTACGGGTGTTTGGTTCAGTAGCAAGAGGAGAAGATACAGACACCAGCGATATTGATTTGTTAATTGATTATGATTTAGAAAAAATTACTCCTTGGTTTCCTGGTGGATTATTGATGGATTTGCAGGATTTATTGGGTTGTCGAGTAGATATTGTAACAGAAAAGGGGTTAAGTCCTTTGATTAGAGAGCAGGTATATAAGGAGGCTAAATCTTTATGAACCCAGAGCGTGACCGTGTTTATTTGACGCACATTTTAGAGTGTATTGACCGCATTAGAGATTATACAGGCAGGCGGAGGGACACTTTTATGAATAATTCTATGGTGCAGGATGCAGTATTAAGAAGGTTACAAACAATGGCAGAGTCTACACAACAACTTTCGGATGATTTAAAAGCAGATGCACCGGATGTAGACTGGCGGGCATTATCTGGATTTAGAAATGTCTTAGTTCATGATTATTTGAATGGTATTGATTTAGAAAGAGTTTGGGATGCCATTTCTAATTATTTATCAGGGTTGGAATCTGCTGTTAAACGACTATCTGAAGGTTTAGAACGAGAGTAGAGAAAGAGACGTTCAGCAACAAAGCCATGAACAATTAATAATTATCGCTCTTTGGAACATTCATAATTTATAACAGACTATCTCATACTTCTTTATAGCGTATAAATTATTCATTATTAATTACAAATTGTTGCTTTGAACCAAGGTGTTGAATGAATAATTCATTGACTATCAACTATTAATTATTAATTATTCGGTTAGGAGCTAATTGCTCCTCAACCCACCCAAATCCCCTGGCCAAAACACTCAAACAATTGAAACGCTACAAGTTATACCATCAAAGGATTATAGTATTTTTTCTACTGATTACTCAGTAGAAAAATCCGACCAAAATCTGGATTTGATTTAACCCAGAATCTAGCAATCAAACAAACTGACTTTTAACGGAGTGGCCGAGCCGGGCGCGTTGAAGAAACCTGGATGATAAGACGCTCAGTTGTTCGCGCCCGTGTCTCGGTAAAAGTCAGTTAGCGTAGCGGTGTTTGATTGCGGTCTTAGTCTACCTTATGTTCTTTTTGCACTCCCAATTTTAATTCTCCCTCTTGGAATTGTCCTACTTCCTCATATTCCGGGTGATGCCCATGTCGATATAGAACGTATTCATTTTGCCAATATTCAGCTCTGGCTTGACTTTCAATTAGCTTATATTCTGATAAATCTAGGCAATTTTGCAATTCGGCAATTTCATCCTTTAGTTTGACCTCACCCTGAGTTAATAATTTCTCTATAACATCAAAAACCCATACGGCAAAAGCTGGATTTAACCATGCTGCTAGGTTGAGAGCTACCTTGCGGTGAACCCATGTACCTTGGTTTTTGCCTTTTCCTTGTACTACTTTTACCAATTCCTCATCAGATAAATTATGCTTCTTTTTCAGCTCTTCTAAATATTCTTTGGTTTGCTGCATTCTCAGAAAGTTATTGATTCTCTTGTTAAACTTTTTACACATAGATGTTGCATTCCACATTCCATCATCAGATATAGCAATTTCTTGTTCTTCAAATACTTCAATTATTTCCCCCATATACTACTCCTTTAAAACTCATCTGTACAAATTTGCGTTTCTTAATTGCATTGATATCTATAGCTTTGGGATGAAACGCGAATTCGCGTTTCTTAAAATTATCTCAAGATTCAGTAGGGATGAATAGGCAAGTTAACATTAAAAACATACCGATTTATCCTGACAGTTTTTACTAGAATTTACCAGACCATAATTACTGATTATCTGAAATTATAGCTATGATTTCAGAAGCTTTTCAGTCATGCCAACTATGGCTTTTCGTCGCACCATTTACATCTATCAATCGAGCGTAAAATTCAAGCAAGCTGACAGTTTGATGAGTGCTTCTAGCCAATCTTTGATGTAGTTGTGAAAAGTCTGTATCGGTAGAGTGACGTAAAGCGCAATTATGTCAGTATAATTACATCATCAACATACCCATAAACCGCTTCTATGGATTCGGGGATTAACTAGCTATCAGCTATCAGCTTTCAGCAATCAGCTCAACAAGCTAAAAGTCCGAGGGTATAAGTCCCCCACTATATTTTAAAAAAATTAGTGGTGTGTGTTAATCCCCCATTATACAGGCCAGGAAAACTGTTTAGCGTTCCGCACAACGCGCGTTAACGCTACGCGACATGGAAAGCGGAGCATTCCCGTGTGCGAAAAAGCGAGAGCTACCGTAGCAGGAGGCTTGCTGACGGCTGAATGCTGACGGCTGAATGCTACTTCAATTTTCCTGAATCTATAGAAGCCACTATCGCAGTTTCCTCCGCGACTAACATGGTACAAACTCTTCTAAAACTCTATCCACTCAGGCTCTAAAGCTTTCAGTTTGTCTAGTATCTCCGCGTTTGTCTTGGTCCTCGTGCAGTTGTAACAATCTAAGTCCTCCTCATACTCTGGGAGCTTATAGGCAGTAGTTTCAGCTTCCGTAGAAATGTCGCGTTCAAGCTGCCTGTAGTCTGTATACAACCAAGCATCTTCAGTGTTGGCATAAAGCCAGTTGTCATTCCGATATATTTCGGGTAGTGGAGTGACAAGCTGTTGAGATGGAGTTGGACTTACAATTCTTTCTTGTACTATCATAGAGTATCTCCTTTTGAAGGGGCGGGACATCACTTGGCTTTCCGACGGCGTGGGTGGTGTCCCTTTAGTTTTTTTGCTTAGGCTTTCTTTCGGAGCCTTGATACTTATGATAGCGTGTTAACATCTAGCTGTCAACCACTTGATTAAATTATTTAGCGTGTTAACGTGCTATAATCTGGACAGATAAATGGACAAGAGGAGGACAAAACAATGGTTGTTAAGCACAAAACAAAAAGTGCCCGCCCTGGAAGACCTGGAGGGAACCCAGAACTATGCAAGTATGCTTTCCAGCCTAAAAATCCCGAAAAACCTAATAAAGCTTTACTAGCACTCAGAATTGATTCTGATGATTTAGCCATTATCAAAAATCTCCCCAATTGGCAAGATAAAGTGAGAGCAAAATTAGAAGAACTTTTGCAGGAGGAGGCGGGTACAAAAGAACAATCATAGATTATAAGATATGTATAATCTAGCTTTCATATAGCTAACCACTACAGATTTCATCTGGGTCTGTGGTGGTTATTTTTTGAATGAAAATTACAAAAGCCAAACTAACTACTAGAGGAGACGGGGTTTCTCAGCGCCCCCTTCAGATCAATAAATTTTTCCACTGATTAAAGAAAGGATGAGTCTTCTGAGCGCTACATCTACAGGACTACCAAATATTATTTGTCTGACAATTTTATAATGGAAAATGTAAACGGAAACAATTGCATATCTATGAAAATTGTATACAAATCTAGAAAATAAATACTCTTATATCAATCATATAGGTTTGGCAAAAATAGTCCATTCATCTTTACCTTAATCATCGCTACATCTACAGGACTACAAAATATTATTTGTCTGACAAATTCATAATGGCAAATGTAAACGAAAACAATTACATATCTATGAAAAATGTATACAAATTCAAACAATAAATAGTTTTATATGAATTATCTAGATTTTAGGATAGTGTTTTTATTATGAAAAAGTAATTGAAAAATAACTACAAATTGGGGAGAAAAACAAATGGGTGTATACAACGTTAGTTTATCGAATGGAGATAATTTTTATGATGGTAGAGACAATGGAATATTCACACCTGATTATCATATTAGGGGAAATGGAGGAAATGATACTTTATTAGGCGATAGGAAAGATGATACTCTCGAAGGTGGTACTGGAAACGACAGATTGACAGGCGAGGAAGGAAATGACATTTTAAAAGCTGGTACTGGGCAAGATACTTTGATAGGTAGTAGTGGAAATGATTATCTCAAGAGCGAGATGGATGGTAACATAGATTATCTTTATGGAAATAGTGGCGCTGACACCTTTGATGTTCATGGCACCTCAGATTATTTATGGCACAACCAACGCTGGAATTATCACGGTACTGGCGTTAATATTGATGTAGTCAAAGATTTCAATCCGTCACAGGACTTTATACAAACTCGCGAATCTTGGTATTCTTATACCTGGAGCAATGCTGGTGGTGGTGATAGCTTTTTATATGTCAATGGTTACAAATCAGCACTTTTTGAAGGATTAGATATTTCAGAGACAAACCTCGTCGATTTTGTTTAAATAAGCAATCAGCAGTCAGCAAAGTCGCATTCAGCATTTCAGTAGTCACGAGTAAGCTGAGTGCTAGCTAGGTAGTTAAATAAGAACGAGCGCTCTTCACGCAGATCAAAAGTCGCACTATCTAAAAATTCTTTTTAATTTAAGGCAGATATTTTCCGAGGGTATATGCTCTCGGAATTTATTTGTAGTTTTACCATTTATTAAAAAATTTAGCTCTTTGTAAATGTCATCGGAATTAAGACAAAAACTTATACAATATTTTACAGAAGAAAAAGGGTTTAATAATATTAAACAGGCTCGTTCCTGGGCGCATGAAATTACAGGAGAGAAATACGAGTCAGGGACTCCCAATGCTAAAAAACTAGAAGAAACCATTGAAGAAAGTGTAGTTGCTGTTAGTCGCAATATTGTTAGAGAAGGTGAAAATCCTCTCTCTACTTACGATCGCCTCTTAGACTTATATGAACGACAGCCAATTTTGGGAACTAGGACAAGTAGTAGTGTGGAAAATCAAGCTTATTCCACACCCGTACCAATCGCTTACCTCGCATCACAAATGGCGGGTATAGATGAGAATAAAACTGTATATGAGCCAAGTGCGGGTAATGGAGCATTGCTCATCGAAGCTAATCCAGAGAAAACTACGGTAAACGAACTAGACTCTAAACGTGCTAATAATCTCAGAGAAGCTGGTTTTTCTCCTCATGTAGGGGACGCAACACAATTTCAACCCTCAGATAAATTTGATGTAGTAATTGCCAACCCTCCTTTCGGGAGAGTCAAAAACGATGAGAAGCAAACCTTGTCATGGGATGTAGGTAGATACCAAACAAAAGAAATAGACCACGCGATCGCCTTGAAATCTCTAGAATCTCTCAAAGATGACGGTAAGGCCGTGCTTATTATTGCCGGGACTAAAGCCAAAGACCCCGTAGATATCTCAAACCACTACAACTCAGGTCAAAGCGCCCCTTTTTTTAAGACATTATACGACAAATACAATGTCACGCAACATTTAAGTGTGGATGGAGGATTATATAATCGGCAAGGTGCCGGGTATCCCATAGATATAATCAAGATTGAAGGTAGAGGTAAATCTGAAAAACCTTTACCTGCGGTAGATATTCCACCAAAATATCATAGTTTTGCAGAATTAAAGGAGGTTTTGAAGGATGCAATATTGGATAGCGCCACCAGAAATAATCAGCGAGAAGAGATTCGAGAACATTCTGGGATACTGGACGGCGGTGGAGATGCCGGACAACATAACCTGCATAGACAGCGAGAAGCAGCATCTAGAACTACTAGCCCTGAGAGCAGAGGAACTGATGAAGCAAGAGACTCTGTGCGAGGCGATCAACAGAATATACTCAGCCAGGGAGGAATGGGAGTGGAAAGACCCCTTAGTGAACCTGGACAGGCCGAAGAAGAACCCTTTAGACCTAGGCAGAGCCAATTCGATCAGGAGGCATTGGGCGGAGGGGGCGACAATCAACCACCCGATGACCCGGTTACACCTACAAGTAGGGTTCCTCGGCCCGATATATCCTCTGTATCCAGTAACCGGGGAGACAGCGAAAGAAGTAGAGGAATTGATTCGGGAGACAGACTTGAGCCAATGGATCAGCTACTTAACGATACTGCCGATAGCACCTCTCGGCACGATGGACTAGATTCGCCCGACTTACAAGCTACCTACGAGCCTTTTTCTGAAGGAAAAAGAATGGGTGGCTTAGTTCCTGTTAATATGCGAGCTACTGTCAATAAAGTTATGGGCGACTTAGTTGATAGGGTGACGCAGGAAGAAGGAATCAACAGCCTTGATGATTGGGTTGTCAAAAAATTAAATGATAAAGCTCCCAACGCTAAACTCGATAGTGGTACATGGGACAAAGAAAGATTGCACGAAGCTCTAAGTGCCGAGCAAATTGATTCTGTAGCGCTTGGTATTGATAATTTTGATAAGAATAAAGAATTTATTATTGGGGATGAAACGGGGTTTGGTAAAACGCGACAACTTGCTGCGTTAACTACCTACGGGATGCAGCAAGGATTCACCCCCGTTTACGTTACGAAAGATAATAATCTGTACGAAGATGTGTTAGGAGGCTTTGATGAAATTGGCGTCCAGGGGATAAAAGCCTACGAAACTGACACCCCTAAAAATAAGCAAAAAGAACACAAACAGGAAGAGGATAGGATTGTCGCCTCTGGCGATTTAGGCGATAAAAATATAGTTTTGACAACTTACTCTCAGATGCAGACCGTAAAAGGCCAAGAAACACCAAGGCGAAATTTATTGCGGGAAATAACAGCCGAAAACGGATTTCTAATCATGGATGAGTGCCACCTAGCGGGGGGGTCTCCATCCAATATTACCCTCCCAGGTAAAGCTCCTAACGCAGCAGATTTTGTCAGGCAATTAAAAACAGACGCGGGGCGGACGCTCTCGGCTTCAGCGACTTTTGCTAAGAATCCTGAAGTAATGGACTTATACTCGCGGACTAGCATGACTAAAGCCGTCGATAATGTCAATGATTTGATCGAAATCGTTAGCTCTGGCGGTCGAGGGTTACAGGAAATCCTTTCTAATCAGCTTACCGAATCTGGAGAGTATATTCGGCGAGAGCGACCTTTTCAAGCAGAATTTTCTACCTTCAATTTAGAAGTAGATAAGAGTCTCTGTGATGCTGAAGCGGAAGTAATGGATGCAATCGTTCAATTTGACCAAATCAAAAGAGAAGTTGTCTCAGATATTAAAAAAGATTTAAAGACTGAAGCAAAAAGAGTTAATCCGGACATGGTAGGTTTAGCTGATGCTGATTCAGTTAATTTTACCAGCAATATGCATAACTACCTTGGTGTTTCAAACCTTAGCAAAAAGGTAGATGCAGCAGTAGATTTCGCCTCGGATGCTATTGAAAGAGGCGAAAAACCCTGCATAGGTGTAGCGCGAACCGTGGAAAATTTCATCAAAGAGTACGCTAAGGATAACTTTATTGAGCCTGAAGACGAAATCGACGCTTCTTTTAAGGATATGCTGGGCAACTATGCAGAAAAAAGTCGTGAAATTACTACCAGGGACGCTTATGGAAAAAGCTCCAGGCGTAGGCTAACCGACGAAGACTTAGGACAAGCTGGTGTAAAAGCGTGGGAAAATATTCACAAGGCTATAGATAAGCTGGAAGTATCTGATCGCCCTATTAGTCCTATTGATATGTTCAAGGCAAAAATGGAAGAGAGAGGACATACCGTAGGAGAAATAACTGGTAGAGGCTCTGGAATTGACTATGTAAAACAAGAGGATAATTCTTACAAAGCTTACTATAAAACTTTTGCTACACTGAGTAGCCCCTCTATAAAACGCGCGACTACCAATGGGTTTAATCATGGTGAAATAGATTGCTTAATTGGCAACAAAACCATGTCTACGGGGATTAATTTACATAGTTCTGAAAAGTTTGCGGACCAGAAACAAAGGCATTTTTTATTGCTCCAACCCGAAGGAGATATTAATGTCGCAAAACAATTTTTTGGCAGGTTTGACAGGACGGGACAAGTCAATGCCCCAAAAATAACTATTGGAGCAGCAAATATTCCTTACGAGCGTAGGGTGCAGTCAAACCTTATGGGGAAATTATCTAGTTTGAGCGCAAATACTACTGCCAATAGAGAATCCCAAGTTGATTTTGGAGAAACTAGAGACTTTTTAAATCAATATGGCGATCGCGTAGCTGTGGATATTCTACGCGAAAATCCTTACCTAAATTACCGACTAAGTTGCCCCTATTCCGAAGGAAAAGAAAACAAGCCTGGAGATACGATAAAAAGATTGACTGGTAGGCTACCTATTTTATCAATTGATGAGCAAGAAAAGGTAATGAACCAGATAGAAACTGGATACGATTCTTTAATGAAAGAATTGGATGCTTTGGGTACTAATGAGTTAAAAAATTCTACCTTAGATTTAGATGCTGTAACTTTAGCAAGTGTTGAAGTTGTTCCGGCAAAAGATGATACAGGCTCTTCTTTTACTAGGCCTATTAATATGGATATTCTAGATGTAAAAAGTTGGAAAAAACCTTATACTTCTATTGAAGTTGTTAATTTAGTCCGTAACGAATTAGGCTTAAAAAATCTTTCTCCAGAAACAGAAGTTACTCCTTATATTCTAGAAGATTCTGATATTGAAAAAGCTTCTAGATTTAGGTCTTTTCAGGAAATAGCTAGTATCGAATCTACACGGATAAATTATCAAGAAAGTCGTCGGAATTTATTTAAAACAGAAAGTAGTCTCGCCGGGTTTATTGACACTACTAATAATCAAGCTGAATTTAATAAGGGAATGCAACGAGCTTTTCCTGTTGGTACTACTATTAAAATTGATGCTCCTAATGGAGATGAACTTTATGGGGTGGTATTGAAACATAAGTCTAAGCCTATTGTTGACAATAAAAGTAATCCTTTAAGACCTAGTAATAATAGTATTAGTATTGCTATTACTGGAGGTACTAAAGAGTTAGAATTGCCCTACTCTAAAATCGGCTCATCGGATGATAAATATTCATTACTACCTCATTTTCAAGATGTACAGCAAAACGATAAAGAATTAAGTATTTTAGAGTTATTTGATAATAACCAAGCCGATAGAGTACAGCGTTTTATGATGACTGGAAATTTACTAAATGCAGCTAGTAAATTACGAGGTCAAGGCCGAATTGTTCATTATGCTGATAGTAATGGAGAAAGGCATCCTGGTTTTTTAATGAATAAAGATTTTCAGCCTAATAGTTTAGAAAATGTTCCTATTAAGCTAAGTAAAGTCGAGCAAATTGAAAGTTTTATTAAGGAGCAAGGACGAGTTTTACACAACCGTGATGAGAGTTACGTTTTTCTTATAGTAATCGGAACGAGCAATATATAATTTCTGTTCCGAAGTCTAAAAAAAATGGTGGTGAGTTTTTCTTAGATAAGAAGTTATTAGAAGCTGCTACTCCTCCTGATAGTTCGGAAACTAATGAGTTTATAAGTAGAGGCGATAATTCTGTTTTATATTTTGATGATTCAGAGTTAAAAGATGTAGTAGAAAGATTAGATGAAAAGTGGGGAATTTTTGCTACTGGTGAAGATATTGTAGTAGCTAAAGAAATGGTGGGTATTGAAATTACCAACTTTGATGAAGTCCTTAATCAAGCTATTAAAACTCAACAAGAGTTAGAGAAAAAAGCATCAATTTCAGAGTTAAATATTGAAGTTGATAATAATGAATCGTCGGTTGATGATTTGTCTGTGAATATTCAACTGGATTCTACACAGGATTCTGTACATTCTGAAACTGAAACTGAAGTTTTACCGACTGAAGGAGTAGTAAGTAAAAAGTTAGAAATTGAAACTTTATCTACAGATGATAATGATATAGAATATTTATCTAATTGGGTTTCTGAAATTACCCGACGGGATGTTCAATCAACAATTGATACCCCTGGAAAAAAGGGTATCTATCAAATAACGGGTGATGTTGAATTAACTCTGGCAGTGGATTCTGTAATACATTCCACTAGAAAAGATGATTGGGCGCGGAACCGTTTCAAAGAGAGGGAATTACGTCAAGCTATTGGAAAAGTAGTTGAAGATAAACAGGTTAGTTCTGAAATACTAGATACTATTAAAAACTATCCCGAATATACACAACAATCGGTACATTCTAATTTAGAGGCTGATGATTTAGAATCTGAAGGTTTATCTGCAGAAGAAATAGTTAGTGATGAGTTGGAATCTGAAGGTTTATCTGCAGAAGAAATAGTTAGTGATGAGTTGGAATCTGAAATTTTATCTACAAAAGACATAGTTAGTGATGAGTTGGAATCTGAAATTTTATTGACAGAAGAGATAGTTAGTGATGAGTTGGAATCTGAAAGTTTATCTACAAAAGAGATAGTTAGTGATGAGTTGGAATCTGAAAGTTTATCTACAGATAATGAAGATTTGCTCTCTGAGAAACAGTTGTCTGTATTTAATCGGTATGAAGAAATTACCAGAGAAGAAATTACCCGTTCAGCTTCTTATTCTACTGAAGAATATCAAACAAGTGAAGAGTGGGAATTACGTCAAATCATCAGAGAAGTAGCTCAAAAAGATAACGTTAGTATTGAGATAATAGAGACAACTGATATAGAAAACTACCAAGGTTTGCCAACAAAAGCAGATTCGCTGCAACAATTAAGCTTTTTTGATTTTGAAGAAGAAGAAAAAATATC
>JAAUYK010049390.1_pt1 | contig 12531 bp, 11 predicted proteins | sample 7278021 | NCBI WGS metagenome assembly JAAUYK01 (sample SAMN14350223, study PRJNA611818) | marine sediment metagenome | isolation source: surface marine sediment (1.8m) | place: French Polynesia: Moorea | collected 2018-08
CTCCTTCACCGCCAGTTTCGGCGTCGCGACCGCCGATGCCTGCTGCGAAGAGCAGGGTCTAAAGGACCTGCTCGAGCAGGCGGACAAGTGCCTCTACGCCTCCAAGTCGCAGGGGCGGAACCGGGTCACGGCGGCAGCCTGTGCCGAGGCCGGCGATTGGAAGTTCTCACCGGGAACGTCTCCCTGCCAGGCGAACATCGCGTAATCGCGGCTGCTCGCTTCGTGGCAGATGGCGTGAGACACGCTCGGCGTGACAGGTCAGCCCTCCTTTTTCCCCAGTAAACTGTTGAGCGCCGCCAGGTAGAGCTGCTTGCCAGGAATGCCGACGCTGCCCAAGGGCAGGAACGGCGCCTTGAGAGCGGCACTCCTCTGCCGCACGACCATGCGCAGTATGGTGAAGAGGACCAGAGCAACGGCAACCATGATGATGAATAGAAAAAGCCCCTGCGGCCCGGTCCGGCCCATCATCTGGGACGCGGCGATCGGCCCGATGATGGACCCGATGCCGTAGGCGACCAAGAGTCCGGCGGCCACCTGGACAAGTTGATCGGGCGCTGCCCGGTCGTTCACCTGGGCGGTCGACAGGGGATAAAGCGTGAAGGCGAAGCCTCCGTAGACGAAAGCCAGCAGGTACATCGGCCAGCTCGCGTCCTCGGTCGCCCAGATGATGCCGAGCGCGCAGACCGACGCCGCCAGAACGACAACCATAAGAACGGAACGCCGGTCCAGGCGGTCGGACAGCCGCCCGATGGGGAACTGGAGAGCCATGCCGCCCAGGATGAGGCACGCCATGAAGGCCGAAACCTCGGCGACGGAAAGACCGCTGTCCGCTGCGTAGATGGGCCCCAGGCCGTGCAGGGACGCGTTGTTCAGCCCGGCAGCGACGGTCCCGACCACGCCGACCGGGGAGACGGCCAAGAGGTGCCGGAAGCGCATGCGCTGGGGCGAGACCGGCTTGGGGCTGGTGGCCTGGGTCAAGAGGATCGGCACCAGGGCAATGGAAAAGATGATCGATGCGATCACGAAGAGCTGGAACTCCGCCGGGCTGGCCACGGTCAGAAGGAACTGCCCGAGCCCCGAGCCCAGGTAGTTGGTCACCATGTAGAGCGACAAGACGCGGCCGCGGTTCTTGTTGCTGCAGCGCTCGTTGATCCAACTCTCCGTCACCATGACCATGCCGGCCATGCAAAAGCCGGCGACGATCCGCAGGGCGAGCCAGGTGAAGGGATCGATCTTGAGCAGATGCGCCAGGACGGCGACCGACATGATGGACGCGAAAGCGGCGAACGACCTGATATGCCCGACCGCGGCCACAACCCGGACGGCGTAGAATGCGCCCAGCAGCAATCCGAAGAAATAGCCGGCCATGACGAGGCCGATCGTCTCGGTCGAGAAGCCCTCCAACTTGCTGCGAAGGCCGAGCAGCGTCCCGAACAAGCCATTGGCCAGCAGCAGCAGGCCATAGCTCAGGAGCAAGGAGGCGATGGACCGGATCGTCTTCCGCATGGGGGCGTTTGCTTGTCCTTTGGCCAGTGAGAGGACGGCTTCAGCTTCACCGTACCCGATAGCGGCCGGTTGAGACGGGTAGCCCCTGATCCAGGAAGATGGCAAGCACCGGCGATGTGCAGTCTTGCCTCGACCAGGACGTGATCCTGCGCTCAGGCGCCCTCGCCTGATCCAAGCCTGCGGGGCAGAGCGGAGAAACGCGGGTACTGGCTATCAGCGATCACCACGGTCGCGCCTCATGCTGCGACCTTCCGCCTGCAGTAACAGGAGGCTTTGATCGGAACCTCGGCGCGGGCAGCGGCCTTGTCGAGTTGCAGCTTGATCTGAGCCGCCTCAACCGTCTCACCGCGATGAACCAGGCATTCGTGGAGACCGTGCAGGCTCCAGACATTGCCTGGATGCTGACAGGCGCGGCTCAGGGTGGCGTCGAGACCCAGATCGGCCCGGTAGACCGCCTCGGCCTCGTCATAGCGGCCTTGCTCGATCAGCAGCGCACCGAGCGCGTGGCGGGTCGGCTGCATCCAGCCCCAGGGCTCGTCGTATGGCAGGGTATCGTCCAGCTCGACGGACTTCCTGAGATGCTCGAAGGCTTGCTCGTGGTTGCCCTTGTGATACTCCAGTTCACCGAGGAGCATCTGCTCGGCCACAGCCAGGATGTCACGGCAGGTGTTGTTAAACAGCATCCGGCTCTCGGGCACCTCGTCGCGGGCCTCGAAGAAGAGGTCACATTCGGCATCGGCCTCGGCAAGCTTCCCGCTGTTCGCCAGGGCGACAGTACGGGCATAGCGCATCATCGCGGTGGTGACGCTGTAGAGTTCCCTATCCGCCGGCAGCGCCTGGGCGAGAATGTCGCTCCACCGCCCGAAGCGAATCAGCACATGCTGCTTCATGGGGATGAAGCCCTCGAACCAGTCCGCCATCGCGCGCAGGAAGTCTTCGGGGATCGTGGCGATCAGCTCGTCGGACGTATCCATGGCCGCCCTGGGCTGGCCAATGAACATCGCGCCGTAAATCTTGAAGTGATAGTTGTGGCAGCGGTAGACGGAATAGAAGTTGTCCGCCCCTTCCCTCTCCAGGAACTTGCGATCGGCGAGGATCGCCGTGTGGTTCCTCGAGACGACGTTCTGATAATCACCGCACAGAACGTCGATGTGCGTCGCCATGTGAAGCAGGTGCCCGGCGTCGGGCACCAGGGTGCTCAGGGCATCGCCGTGGCGCAGCGCGCGCTCGGGATGCGGCGACATCTCCATGAGATGGATGTACATGTGCAGCAGGCCGGGATGCCGCCAAGCGCCGTCGTGCTTGTCGAAGGCCGCTTCCAGGACGGCGATCGCTTCCAGCGTGTCCGCCCCCTCGGCCGGCTTGCCCGATCGCAAGTCCCAGAGCTGCCAAGGTGTCCGATTCATGATCGCCTCGGCAAAGAGGCAGCCGATATCGAGATCGTCCTGATGGTCCCTGTAAACCACGCGCATCGCGTCGGCATACGCGTCGTTCCAGGGCGCAAAGTCCTCGATCGTCGCATCTTCGGGATAGCGATGGGTGATCGCCTCGATGAGCGAGCGTTCGAAAGGAAGCACCTTCTCCTTGAGCGCCCCCGCCTTGGCGATCGCCTCACGCGCACGTGTCAGGCAATCGGGTTTCTCATCCTCTTCAAAGGCTTCCCAGGGCTTGTTGTAGTTCGGACCGATCGCGTAGGCGATGCCCCAGTGGGCCATGGCGCAATCGGCGTCCGCTTCGAGCGCCTTCTCGAAGCAGGCGATCGCTTCCTCGTGGTTGTAGGCGTAGGTCCAGACGAGGCCCCTGTCGAACCAAAGCTGGGCGTTGTTGGAACTGGTGCTGACTTTTCGTGAGTATGTTCCCAGGTCGTAATAGGCCATCGTCCTCACCCCCGGCCAAATTATTGAAATGCAGGAAGCCTAGACCCGAAGGCCCTGCCCGATCAATCGCGAGGGACGAGAGCTCTGCCCGAGCAGCGCACGCGGCTGGCAACTTACGCCGCCTTGCGCAGGACCTCTTTCGCCAGGCGATGGATCTCCTGGGCCGCGACGCTTTTCGCCTTGGCCTCGGTGACCCCGCGGCCCTCGTTGAGCGCGCTGGCGAGCAGCGTCCGGTTGCCGATCCGCGTACGGGCGAGCGCTCCCTCGAGCTGTTTGACAACCGGCAGGAGCGCCTCGGTCAGCTTCGCCCGCGGCGGCACCCGGTTGAGCACGATCAGCGCCGGTTTGCCGGCCTTTTCGGCCAGGGAGAGCGAGGGCAGCACGGCCCAGACGTCCATCGGCGAGGGCTGGACCGGCAGAACGACGAGGTCCGCCGACCGCACCGCGGTCCGCGCTTCCTCCTCGGCGTGCGGCGGCGTGTCGATCAGGACGATGTCGTGGGCCTCGGCCTGCTTCTGCGCCTCCCAACGAAGGGCGAGCTGGTCGACTCGGCTGAGCGCCAGTGGGCTCGGCGCATCGGTAAAGTACTTCTCGCGGACCCGATGCCAGATCGACAGCGACTGCTGTGGATCCATGTCGATCAGGCCGACGGACTTCTTCATTTCGGCAAAGGCGACGGCCAGATGCGCGACAAGGGTCGTCTTGCCGGCACCGCCCTTGTGCTGCGCGACCGTGATGATCTTTCCAGGCATCGATTTTCCTCGCATGCGCCTGAAGATTCGCGGGAGTTTGCACTCCCCCTGTGTTCAAGCGCGCAGATTCGAGACTAAACCCTTATGTTTCATGTTGCAGCGCACGGCAAGGCTCTTGACCACCGTGAAGCACAAGGCGCAAGCTTGTTCCCACGTGGCCGGCGCTGGCCGGTGACGATAGAGCCGCCGCAGTGCCTGTGCGGTGACTAGCCGGCGGGCCCCTCCGAGAGAGCGGCCTGAGTCGGACGAAAGAGAGCAAAGCGGGAGCCGTTCCAAAAATGGGCGGCTCCCTTCATGAGTGCCCCCAAAAAAACTGAGAAGCGAACCCCGCGGCTCACGCGACCGAGGGATCGCGAAGAGGTCTGCTGGCCCGCCCCAGTTGGTGAGGTCGCCCGTCACCACCACGAGCCCGGCCGCGCCGTGACCTCGCTGCTTGTCAAGTTTGACACGACCAGTTAGGGCAGGCGCCCGGCACGGCCTCGGCTTTTCTCTGATACCGTTTCGACTAGACTGCGCCGCCATGAGCGAAGGCCTCCGATACAACGTGCGGGCGGCAGACGAGGCCGGTGTGCGGGCAGCGGCGAAGGTGTTGCGTGAAGGCGGGCTGGTCGCCTTTCCCACCGAGACCGTCTACGGCCTGGGTGCCGACGCCCGCAACGACCGGGCGGTCGCGGCGATCTTCGAGGCCAAAGGCCGACCGCGCTTCAATCCTCTGATCGTTCATTTCCGCCACCTTGCCGCGGCGGCCGAGGAGACGGTCTTCGACTCCAGGGCGCGGGCGCTCGCCGAACGCTTCTGGCCCGGTCCGCTCAGCCTGGTCCTGCCGCGGGCTCCAGGATCGCGAATTTCCCTGCTCTGTTCCGCCGGCCTCGATACCCTCGCGGTGCGCGTGCCCGGTCACGAGTCCGCCCAGGCCTTGCTTAATGCCTGCGCGCTGCCGATCGCCGCCCCCAGCGCCAACCTGGCCGGCCGCATCTCGCCGACCCGGGCGGCCGACGTGGTGGCGGCGCTGGGCGAACGTGTGGACCTGGTGCTGGACGGTGGCCCCTGCCCCATCGGTCTCGAATCGACGGTCGTGGACATGAGCGGCGCGGCCCCCCGCCTGCTGCGCCCGGGGGCCGTGACCCGCGAGGAACTGGAGGAGGAGCTGGAAACCCTCGAATCCGGAGAGGCGGAGGGCCCGCTACGCGCGCCGGGACAGCTCGCCAGCCACTATGCCCCGGAGCACCCGCTCTTACTCGACGCGCTGCGCGCGACGCAGGATCAGGCGCTGCTGGCCTTCGGACCGAACCCGCCAAGAGGCGCGGCCCGCACCCTCAACCTCAGCGTCAGCGGCGACCTTCGCGAAGCGGCGGCGAACCTTTTCGCCTTCCTCAGGGCGCTGGACGAGGCGCCGGTCTCCGCCATCGCCGTGATGCCGATTCCGTCCTACGGCCTGGGTGCCGCGATCAACGACCGGCTGGCCCGCGCTGCCGCACCCCGCGACGCCTGAACCCGCTAGCCCCGCCGCGGGCTGTTGCCGCCGTTGATGTCGAAGCGCTGCGGCGGGAGAATGGTAGTCAGCGTGGTGCGCATCAAATCGCGGAACTCTGGGCCGTCGGGACGAAAAACGTCGCCGCGATAGCCGATCGTGGAGCTGACCCTGTACTCCGAGGAGCAGATCACCATAAGCACCGCCACGCCGTCCCCGCCCGGCTGTAGGGGTTGGTCACCCCGGAAGCAGGCCTTGTCGGGGCGAACAAAGGGGGCCGGATTGAAGTAGATCAGGAGTCGGTAGGGCGCCACGGTATTCCGCGGCACCGACTCGAATGTGAGGTCGGGGCCGAAGTAGTTACCGGCCAGGGCCGTCGTTACGGCCTCGTCGAGCGCGGCCTGATCCACCGCGAAGGGGTTGCCTCGGATCACCGTGGGAACGGCGCCATAGCGCGCAAGGTTGCTCTGGAAACTCGGCTGATAGGCCGCGTCAAACTGGACCGGCCGGACCACGGTGACGCTGTCAGGGGCGCAGGCCGTTGTGAACAGTAGCACCAGGGATGCGTAAACCGCGCGTCTCATGCCTTGCTCCTTCCTGTTGTAGCCCTCTTACGTAGCGGAGGGCTCCAGAGATGCACCCGCGCCCCGGAACCGACCAATCACGCCTGGTCACAACAAGGTGCAAATCACTGACCGTCCAGGAACTCGCCTGTCACGTATCAGCAATGTGCCCGATTTTACCCCTTCGGGACTAGTGATAGAGTGCGGCCAGGAGAGCGGCCAGTTCGAGGACGACAGGCATGATGAGCTACCACGCCCCTTTGACCGAGATGCGTTTCGCGCTCGACGAGATCGCCGGACTTCCCGAGGTCGCGGGGCTGCCCGGCTACGGCGAAGCCACACCCGATCTGGTCGAGGCGGTGCTCGAGGAGGCGGGCAAGCTCTCCGCCGAGGTGCTCGCGCCGCTCAACCTGTCGGGCGACCAGGAGGCCTCGGTCTACGAGAACGGCGTCGTGCGCACCCCGAGCGGCTTCAAGGAAGCTTATCGGCAGTACGTCGAGAGCGGCTGGAACGCCCTGCCCTTCGACCCCGAATACGGCGGCCAGGGTCTGCCCTGGACCCTCGCCATGGCAATCCAGGAAATGTGGAACGCCGCCAACATGAGCTTCGCGCTCTGTCCGCTTCTGAACCAGGGCGCGGTCGAGCTGCTGCAGGCGCACGGCTCCGCGTGGCAGAAGGACACCTACCTCGCCAAGATGATTTCGGGTGAGTGGACCGGCACCATGAACCTGACCGAGCCCCAGGCCGGCTCCGACGTCGGCGCCGCCAAGACCCGGGCCGTGCCGAAGGACGACCACTACCTGATTACCGGCCAGAAGATCTACATCACCTACGGCGAGCACGACTTCACCGACAACATCATCCACATGGTGCTGGCGCGGACGCCGGACGCGCCGGCCGGCACCAAGGGCATCTCCCTCTTCCTCGTGCCCAAGTTCCTGCCCGGCGAGAACGGCGCGCCCGGGCCGCGCAACGACCTGCGCTGCGTCTCCATCGAGCACAAGCTCGGCATCAAGGCGTCGCCGACCGCGGTCATGGCCTACGGCGACGGCGGCGGCGCGGTCGGCTACCTGGTCGGCGAAGAGAACCGCGGCATGGAGTACATGTTCACCATGATGAATAACGCGCGCCTCGCGGTCGCCGTCCAGGGGCTGGCGATCGCCGAGCGCGCCTACCAGCAGGCCGTGGCTTATGCCCGCGATCGGACCCAGAGCCGGGCCCTGGGCAGCAGCGAGGCGGCGCCGGTCAAGATCATCCGTCACCCCGACGTTCGCCGCATGCTGCTGACCATGAAGAGCGGTGTCGAGGCGATGCGCGCGCTGATCTACTTCACCGCCGGCGCCCTCGACCGGGCGAAGCGGGAGCCGGATGAGGCGCGGCGCGCCGAGCAGGAAGCTATGCTCGACGTGCTGATCCCGGTCGCCAAGGCCTGGGCGACGGACCTTGGCTGCGAGATCGCCTCCACCGGCGTGCAGATCCATGGCGGCATGGGCTTCATCGAGGAGACCGGCGCGGCCCAGCATTACAGAGATGCCAGGATCCTGCCGATCTATGAAGGCACCAACGGAATCCAGGCGCTCGACCTGCTCGGCCGCAAGTTGCTGCGCGACCAGGGCAAGGCGGTGACCGCCCTGATCGGCCGGATGAAGGCGACGCAAGAGGAGCTCAACGGCCTGAAGGGGCCGGCGATCGTCTCGCTGCGCGGATCTCTGGGCGAGGGCATTCTGACCTTGGAGGCGGCGGGCGACTACCTGTTGGAAACGGCCGGCGAGGACATGGCGCTGGCGGCGGCCGGCGCCACGCCCTACCTGCAGCTCTTCGGCACGGTGGCCGGCGGCTGGCTGCTGGGCAAGGCCTGCGTCACCGCAGCCCGCGCGCTCGACGGCGAGAACGGGCACTGGGATCACGGTTTCCTGGAAGCCCGGCTCAAGCTCGGCCATTTCTACGCCGAGAACGTGATGCCGCGCGCGGCCACCTACGGCTCCCAGGTGATCCGCGGCGGCGCCAGCGTCATGGCGCTCGACGAATCCCCGCTCTAAAGGCCCTGGCGCATCCGGCTCGAAACGCTTTAGAATCAGAGGCGGAAGGCGAAACGAAGCGGAGGCATCGGCCAGCGCCATGGGCCTTGCCGTAAGCAGGACAACCCGGCCTATTTCAAGCTGGCCGCTTCTCGCGGCAGCGGCGCTGTTTCTGCTTCCCGCCTGCAGCTCCTCGATCGAGGAAAGCAGCACACCGGCGCCCTCCGCCGCGACGCATCGGACACTGGCCGGCCTGGGTCTACGGCCGCACCTGATCGAGACCCGGCGCCCACTCCAGTGCGTGCCCTACGCCCGCCGCCTCGCCGGCATCCAGATCCGCGGCGACGCGGGCACTTGGTGGGATCAGGCGAAGGGGCGCTATGCGCGGAACCGGACCCCGAAGGTGGGCGCGATCCTGGTGATCAAGTCGCAGGGCCGCAGCCGCGGCCACCTGGCGGTGGTCACCAAGATCCTCAACCGGCGCGAAATCGTGGCCGACCACGCTAACTGGCTGAACCGCGGCCGAATCCACAAGAACACACCAATCATCGACGTATCGGCCGCGGGCGACTGGTCGACGGTGCGTGTCTGGTACACGCCGGGCAAGGTCTACGGCGCGCGGCGCTACGCCGCCCATGGCTTCATCCACGCCGCGACCACGACCGCCGCCCGCTGAGCCGCAGGTGCCGCCGGGACCGGGCGGCCGCTTGATCTTTTCCCGGGCGGCTTCCACCATGTTCCCAATCAAGGGAGGGAAGGAAAAAGACCATGGCCGCCCCGCGCTTCGTTCTCGCCATCGACCAGGGCACGACGAGCACCCGGGCGCTGCTGTTCGATCGAGCCGGCCGCCCGGCAGGTCAGGCTCAGGTCGAGCTGCCCCAGCACTTTCCTCAGTCGGGATGGGTCGAGCACGACCCTGAGGACATCTGGCGCGATACCGTGAAGACGGTGAAGGGGGCCCTGGCGGACGGCGGCGCGGCGGCGCACGACCTCGCTGCGCTGGGCATCACCAACCAGCGCGAGACCACCATCATCTGGGACCGGGAGAGCGGCGAGCCGATCCACCGGGCCCTGGTCTGGCAGGACCGACGCACTGCAGAGCTCTGCGAGCGTCTTAAGTCGGAGGGCCATGAAGCCGAGGCGCAACGGCGAACCGGCTTGCTGCTCGATCCCTATTTCTCCGCGAGCAAGATCGCTTGGCTACTCGATTCCGTGGCAGGGGCCCGCCAGCGCGCCGAGGCCGGCAAGCTGGCTTTCGGGACGGTCGACAGTTTCCTGCTCTGGCGATTGACCGGGGGCGCCGTGCACGCCACCGATATCACCAATGCGGCGCGCACCCTGCTCTACGACATCCGGCGGCAGCGCTGGGATCCGGACATGCTTGCACTGTTCGACATCCCTGAAGCGATCCTGCCCGAGGTGCGCGATAACGACGCCGAGTTCGGCAGCACGCCCGGCGATCTGTTCGGCCGCCCCCTGCCGATTAGCGGGATGGCCGGCGACCAGCAGGCGGCCACGGTCGGGCAGGCCTGCTTCCAGCCCGGCATGATGAAATCGACCTACGGCACCGGCTGCTTCGCCCTCATGAACACCGGCACGGAGGCCGTCACCTCTCGCAACCGTCTCCTGACCACGGTCGCCTATCGGATCGGCGGCGACACGGCCTACGCTCTCGAGGGATCGATCTTCATCGCCGGCGCCGCGGTTCAATGGCTGCGGGACGGCCTGGGTCTGATCGACAGCGCGCCAGAGACCCAGGCCTTGGCGGAGCAGGCCGATCCGGCCCAGGAAGTGTTTCTCGTGCCTGCCTTCACCGGCTTGGGCGCCCCCTACTGGGACTCCCGTGCCCGGGGCGCGATGTTCGGCCTGACGCGGGCCACGGGTCCGGCGGAGATCGCCAGAGCGGTGCTCGAGGCCGTCTGTTTCCAGACCCGGGACCTCCTGGAAGCGATGGCGGGAGACGGCGCCGCGCCACCGACGACGCTCCGGGTCGATGGCGGCATGGTGGAGAACGACTGGGTCCTTCAGCGCCTGGCCGACATTCTCGGCTGTGCGGTTGAGCGTCCGGTGGTGAGCGAGACCACCGCGCTTGGAGCGGCCTATCTCGCCGGCTTGAGCAGCGGCTTCTTTTCCGGTCTCAACGACCTCGCGGAGAAGTGGCAAGCAACGGACCGCTTCGAACCGGGCATGGCCGAGGCGGAACGGAACCGCCGCTACGAGGGCTGGCGCGACGCGGTGCGCCGGGTTCGAACCTCCTCCTAAGCCGCCACGCTCGAGATCATCCGACAGGACGAGAACGGGTCCTGGCGTCCGCCGAGTTGTCCACAGGCAGGGTTATCCACAGGGTGTGTGGCGGACCGCACGAAGGGGCGCCGGCCAGGCCTCCCCGCGGACCTTCTAAGGGCGGCAGGCCACAGACCGGACGCGGCGGTTCCGAACGATACCGTGCGCCGACATGGGCAACGGCGGCGCCCTTAAACCCACGGAAACGCTGGCATCAAGGGGAAGGGAAACAAAGCCTCAAGCAAACTCAAATATTCTTGTTGTATAGAACATCTAAATATTTTAGGTTAGAGATCCTTAAGGAAGAAAAATCAATAAAAAACCAGAGAAATACCTGTGGATAAGGCTGTGGTGAGACTGTGGAAAAGAAACCGGTATCGCCCTACGTGAGCCCCTATCTCCAGCGGCCTCTGCGCTCCTTATCGGATGCTATGGCAGCGCGGGCGGCGATGGATGCCCTGATCGCGCATGAGCGTGGAGAAGTGGCGGCCGCCAGTGGTGCCGAAACGGAAGGCGGGGGATTGGCGTCCGGCGCCTGATGCTGGCCTCAGCAGCCTGGAATCAGCGGTGGCGCCGCTTGAAGGTGTTGAAGGCCACATCGAACCCGGAGAGGTCGATCTGCTGGCTCAGTGACACGTTCCGCTTTCGCGTCACCAGTTCGATCTCCGCCCGACGCCCCCTGCGGAACAGATGGGCCAACTCCTCCGCCAGATGTCCCGAGAACACGCAATAGCCTTTGCCGCACAGCTGCGTCATGAAGACATGCTTGCCGTCGATACGGACCTCTCCGTGGGTGTATCTCTGATCGCCCTTGATCAGGAAGTTGAGATCCCGTCCCATGTAGGAGAAGAGCACTTGGAAGTCCGCCGCGCCTTCGACGTTTTGCGGCGCGACCCGACATTGATTGTCCGCCAGGGGTCGGGTCGGCGGACAATGGACGTCCCACTGCCGCTCCGGCGCCGAGAAGGCGGACGCGGGCCAGATCAGAAGAAGCGCCAAGAGGGCAGAACGGGACATAGGAGCTCCTTAGGCCAGGACCGCCCAGCCTGATGGCCGACCCCGGGCCAGACTCACTCTAGGCCTGTATCCTTAATCAATCCTGGCCAGGTGGCGGAACCCGGAGAGCCGGCGCCGCGCCTGCGCCATCCGACCAGGCGCCGTTCGCCGCGCCGAGCAGATAGTCCACGCTGACCTGGTCCTCGCTGAGCGGAAGGAGCACGCTGCGGAACAGCAACCTGCGCCTATCGAACTGGGTCAGTTCCTCTTCCACCAGGACCGGGGCGCCCCGCTCGACCGCCTCGCGATAGTGGCAGACCGCCTTTTTAAGCAGTGTATGCGAGAGGTCTTGATGCCCGCTCAGGAAGACTCCGGAGTAGCGCGCCAAGGAGCGACCGAAGTAGTGGAAGTAGGGAAACTCGCGGAAATTCTTGACGTCGAGAATGAAGCAATAGGGCCAGAGCTCGGGGATTTCCTCGGCCTTGACGTCCGAGAGGGTCGGAAAGTCGCGCTCGCCGCGAAGGCGCTCCCAATAGGAGAGCAAGCGCCAGGTCAAACGGCGCTGATCCTTCTCCCCCGTGATGCAGGATTCGAGCTTCTGTCCAAAACCGGGGGCATTTTCACCGCCGCCGGCCCGTTGTTCGTCGAGTACCATGTCTCAAGCCCTTCATCGGTCGCGGTTTAGGCTTCCAGCGACTCCTTGTTTGCCGGCATCGGATTGAAACGGCCCTGGATCTGGAAAAAGTCGCCGCCGCGCCCGTTCCGCGATGAGACGTATATCGAGCGAAGCTCGAGAACGAGTTGTATGGTAACCACCACGGCCAGCACGCAACCGACCGCCTCGATATCAATGAGTTCTGGAAAGCCCATCCGACCGGACCCCTTCTGTTCCGACATCCTCCTCGATACTGCTCACCGTCTGAGATTTTCTTGTGATTTCTTAACGACACTATGATGAAATTATTGAGTTTCGGTTAATTTCTTGGCTTATCATCAAATACGGATGAAATGAAAAACATTTATACTGTTGTATGGCAGGCAGTGCCCAATAATACCCCTGCGCGC
>JAAUYK010035816.1_pt1 | contig 12530 bp, 14 predicted proteins | sample 7278021 | NCBI WGS metagenome assembly JAAUYK01 (sample SAMN14350223, study PRJNA611818) | marine sediment metagenome | isolation source: surface marine sediment (1.8m) | place: French Polynesia: Moorea | collected 2018-08
CGCTCGGGTTCGGCGCCTCCGGGTTCGCCGCTCCGGACGCCGGTGGGGCGGCTGGAGACCCGCACGTCAACGGGCAAGCCCCGGCCAGAGGGGACCAGAGGTCATTCTTCATGACCGAGGAGATCTGGCATTGCGTCAAAACCCGGAGCGGCGCCGAGCACGGCACCGTTTTTGAGCCACCCGACGCGGATCAGGGCCGGGCGACGACGAAGAAGTGGGTCGGGCTGTTCCTGCTGGATTTCAGCTTCGATGAGAAAGCGCAGAAGATCACCTACAACATCGTCGAGAAGCCCCGGGTCGTGTGGAACGGCGCCATCTGGAACGGCATCATGGAGACCATAGAGAGGTGCCGCTGAGGTGCCGCCGCGTTATCCCAGCCGAAGGCCGCGCCGCACCGCGACGGCGGATTAGCTTCCGACATGCCTCACTGGCTGGCGTCTCTCCGGCAATCGCCAGTCTGCCGCATTACACCCACTTGCATCAAAGCAATCGATTTGTCGGCGTGTTGCGCTGCCATTATGGTGGGGCCACCAAAGGCCATGGCAGTTCGAAGCCCCGGCGGGTTGATCGAATCTGCTCCGAGACGCGCGCGCAAGACGACACTACGAAATAGTTGCGCTAGGCTAACCCCACCGGAGGCCGACCTTTCTCCTCCGGAACAGGAGAGCCTACAATCATTTCGCAATGCACAATGGACGAGATGACCGAACATCGAACCTTGACCGAACCGAGTGGGACGCGACCGGGCTCCGCAAGCTGGCTCCACTTCTGGCGCTTCGTTACACACCCGAACAGGTTGGCATCGATTATTCCTTCGTCGAGAACTTTGAGCCGGCTGGTCGCCGACCAGGTACGCCGCGCGGAGGGTGAATTTGTCGTCGAGCTGGGGGCCGGCACCGGTGTGGTAACGCGTGCTCTCCTCGACTCGGGCATCCCTGCGAGCAAGCTGATTGCGGTTGAGATCGACGCGGAAATGGCCCGGTTTCTGCGCAGCACCTATGCGGATGTCTCGGTCATCGAGGGCGACGCCTTAGACTTGGGGAAGATCTTGCCACCATCGGTAATCGGTAATGTTGGAACAGTCGTCTGCGGCATCCCTGCCTCGCTATTGCCGCTTGAGCAGGAACGGGAGCTGGTAGCGGGTATATTCTCCCTCATGCCTGCGGGCCGCCGCTTACTCGCATACTCCTATCGGCTGGCCTCGCCCCTGCCAGCGGAGAAGCTCGGCCTCCACGGCGAAAGGCTTGCCTTCACGTTGCGGAACATTCCTCCGATCTCCGTATGGGGCTATGTGCCGCAAGCTTCAAAACCGGATTAGCTCAGTAAGCGGAAACGCAAGGCAAACGGCCCGCTGGACCGCTCTTGACCCCAAGGCGACCCAAGGTCAGCCATCCGCCCGCACGGCTTCCAGCTCACAAGCCCCGAGAGTGGAGGCTCCAACACCGGCGCCGTTCTCCTAAACCGCGCCTAGCCGCGGCGCCATTCGAGGAAGAGGCCGCAGGCTTCGCCGGCAGGCACGACGCCGGGCTCGCGAGCGTCGGAGCGGAGGGCCACGCCGGCGAAGCGCGGGCCCGAGGCCGGCGCGAGGCCGCAGCCGGGCATGGCGGCCTGGATCCGCTCAGGCGTCAGGACCAGGAGCTCCTGGTCCGCGCCGTCCAGCCGGAATCCGCCCTCGACCGCCTCCCCTTCCCGGTTCGTCAGCCTGGCGAGGAAATCGGCGGCAGACGCCGGATCCTCAGTAGCGATGGTGACCGCGGCCAGGCCGTGCGCGCCGTTGGCGTGCCGCTGGTATTCCGGCTTCCAGAAGTACTGGGGCGCGTGCTGCTGGCAGAGGAAGAAGCCCAGGCCCGGAAGGCTCGGACTGGTCGCGAAAACCAGGGAAAAGCCGACCGTGACCTCGGCACCGTCGGGCAGCCGCGCCCGGCGCTCGAAGGAGAAGGGCGCGAAGGGTTCGAGCCCGCGTTCGAGCAGGTCGGCGTGGTCCCGCTTCGCGTCCTCGCTGGCCAGCACGAGCATGGAGAGGCCGCCCCCCCGGCGCAGGAAGTCCCGGTTGTGGGCGCCGAAGCTGAAGCGCGGCGGCACGGCGTCGAAGGCGTGCTCCTCTATGCCGCCGGGACGGTCGACCTCGAGCAGCTCGATGAAGTTCCGCTCGGCGAATTGCGCCAGGCGGTTCGAGGTGCCCATGCGGGCCTCGTGCGCGGCGCGCGGAGTCAGCGTGAAGCCGAGCGCTTCATAGCGCCGGGCGGCCGCGTCGAGGCCCTCGACGGCGACCACGATGTGATCGAAACGGCGCGCTTCCGCCATGCTCCGCGTCCCTCTTCCAGAGGCTCTACTTCCAGGCCTCGCCGGAGCTTGCCACAGTCACGGGGCGGATTGACAGCCGCCGGAGCCCGGGCGAAGGATGGCGGCGGAGGCGGGGGCGAGCATGAGCATGGCATCGGGCAAGGAAGCGGGGCCGCGCCCGCCGCTGGCGATCAGCAGCATCATCCTTTCCATGGGCCTGCTGGCGCTGGGCAACGGCCTGATGTTCGCCTACGTGCCGGTGAAGCTGGCGGACGCCGGCTTCCCGCCCTGGGTCGCCGGCGCGATCCTGACCGCGCTGGCGGGCGGCGGCCTGCTCGGCTGCCTGATCGCCGGGCCCATGGTCCGGCGGGTCGGCCACGCGCGGGCCTTCGGCTCCTTCACGGCCTTCGTGATCCTCTCGGTCCTGCTGATCTGCCTCGGGACCGTCCCGCTGCTCTGGATCGCGTCGCGGGCGCTCTACGGCGTCGCCGCCTCCGGCCTCTTCATCGTCAGCCAGAGCTGGCTCAACGACGCCTGCCCCAACGACTGGCGCGGCAAGGTGATCGCGGTCTTCTACATGGTCTACGTGATCGCCATCGGCGCGGGCTCCTTCCTGCTCAGCCTGGTCTCGCTCGACGGGCTGCAGGCGCCGCTGCTCGGCATCTTCTTCGCGGCGCTCGCCATCCTGCCGGTCGGCCTGACCCGGCTGCAGACGCCGCCCCCGCCCGCCTCGGTCACCATCGCCGTCAAGGCGGTCTGGCGGATCTCGCCCGTGGGCCTGGTCGGCCTGCTCGCGGTCGGCGGGCTGACCATGCTGATCCAGGGCTTCGCGCCGATCTACGTGACCGCCGAAGGTTACGGCAAGGACGAGGTGGCGCTGCTGCTCTTCCTCATGCAGTTCGGCATGATCGCCGTGCAGTATCCGCTAGGCGCCCTGTCCGACCGGATCGACCGCCGCTTCGTGCTGATCGCCGCCTCGCTGCTGGTCCTCGCCATGGCGGGAATCGCCAGCCGGATCGGCACCGACGCCTTCTTCTGGGTGGTGGTCGTCTTCGCGGTCTGGACCGGCGCCACGGAATCGATCTACGCCATCGCCAACGCCCACGCCAATGACCGCGCCGATCCCGAGTACTACGTCTCGCTCTCCAGCACGCTGATGATCGCCTGGTCGGTCTCGGCGCTCGTCCTGCCTGCCGTCGCCACCGCCCTCACCCCGGTCCTGGGGCCCAAGGCCTTCATGACCATCGCCCTGGTGATCGCGGGCAGCTACGCCCTCTTCGTGCTGTTCCGCGTGATCCGCCGGGAGCCGACGCCGGAAGCCGAGACCGAGCCCTATCAGCAGATCAGCGCCCAGGCCCCGCTGACCGCGGAGCTCGCGCCGCAACCGGCGGACGACTGACGGCGTTGCGGACTACCGGAGCGCCGCCGCGACCTCGGGGTCGTTGAGCAACTGCTCCAGCTTACCCTTGAAGGCCCGCTCGGTGTTCACCCGCGCGTCGGCCGGCACCAGCGCTGCTCCCAGGTTGTCGCGACCGGCCAGGTCTTTCTTGGTCAAAGACGTGCCGTCGCCGCGCAACACTTCAAGGGTGACATCGTAAATCAGCGCCGTGTTAATGAAGGTATCGGCCTTCCACTCTCGCAGCTGGAAAAGCACGAGGCGGTCGGCATTCTCCTTGAGCAGAAGCTGACGAGCCAGCGCACGCGTCGGTTCGTCGGGCGCGTTCACGCCGAAGGCGTCTACCTTACTCTTCTTCATGGCGTCAACGATGGAGATCGTCATGTCCTTGGACAGGGGCCGTCCGCTCCTGGTCGAAACATTGAAAGGAATGCCGTAGCCTCCGCGCTGGAGCCCAACGAAGGTCGGCTCCTTGTCGCCGTCCAGGATATAGGGCCGAAGATCGATGGTCATGACCGCCACGGATTTCTGGGTTTCCAGAGTGAGTTCCGCGTCTCCCAGGTCGTAGCGGTGCGAGTTGCCGACCGCGCAGCCGCTGGTCAGAGCGGCGACGAACAGCACCAGGAAAAGCTTGCGCATGGACCCTCTCCGTTCCGTGTCATGGGAATCGCCGCCCATGATGGCGGAAACCTCACGAGCGGACCAGATCGACGTCACATGGTATGCCGCGGGCCCGCCTGCCGCCCGCGGTCACGCCCGCTCGCGCTGCGAGCGCCTCTGCTTCAGCCAGGCCCGGGACCGGCGCCAGCGCTCGCGCACCCAGGGCGCCTCGAAGAAGATCACGACCAAGCCGAGCGGGATCATCCAGAAGCCCAGCACCGGCAGGAAGCCGAAGAAGCCGCCGACGACCAGCAGCAGTCCGAGGCCGACGCGCGCCAGGCGCGGCGCCGTCATGAGCCGCCGATAGTGCGAGTTGGGCGCCTTCATGGCTCGTGGGTCGCCATCGCCGACACCTCGCGGTGGCGAAAGCAGTCGGTCGTGTGGTCGTTGACCATGCCGACGGCCTGCATGAAGGCGTAGCAGATGGTCGGGCCGACGAAGCGAAAGCCCCGCTTCTTGAGCGCCTTGGAGAGCGCGCGGGACTCCTCCGTCTCAACCGGGACCTCGTCCAGGCCGCGCCAGCGATTGACGATCGGCCGGCCACCGACGAAGGACCAGACGAAGCCGGCGAAGCTGCCCTCGCTTTCCATGATCGCGCGCCAGCCCTTGGCGTTGTCGATCGCCGCGGCGATCTTGGCGCGGTTGCGCACGATCCCCGGGTCGGCGAGCAACGCGGCGGTCTTCTCGGCGCCGTATCCGGCGACCACATCGGGGTCGAAGCCGTCGAACACGGCGCGGTAGTTCTCGCGCTTCTTGAGGATCGTCAGCCAGGAGAGACCGGCCTGGGCGCCTTCAAGAATCAGCATCTCGAAGAGCGCGCAGTCGTCCAGCAACGGCACGCCCCACTCGCGGTCGTGGTAGTCGCGGTAGATCGCTTCCGCGCCGACCCAGGCGCAGCGGGTCCTGCCCTCCGCCGTCATGGGGCGGCCCCCGCCTCCTGCCCTTCGGGCAGCGGAAAGCGCTCGGCCAGCCGCCGGCGGGGCCCGGGGAGCGGGCGTTCCTGGGGGCCGAAAACGAAGCGCTCGAGGAAGAACCCGGTCATCTTCAGCCCCTGGGCCACCTCGAGCGGGCCGCCGCCGCCGCGCCCGATCAGGAACCCCGGCAGCGGCAGCAAACGGTCCCGGTAGGGCTCGCCGGCGGCGAGCGAGACAGCGCGCGCGCTGCGCGGTGAGACATAGGCGAGCTGATCATTGTCGCCGCCGGCGGCGCAGGCGGTGAGATCGAGGCCGAAGCCCAGCTCGGCCAGAAGGGAGACCTCCCACAGGACGAAGGCCTCTGCCCAGTGCTCGCCCTGCAGGGCGGCCAGCAGCGCCACCATGCCCTCGTAGCAGGCGGGATGGGGCTCGCGCTCGGGCAGGGCGCGCTCGAGGACGGCGGACGCGGCGCCCAGCGCGTTCAGCGCGGCCGGCCGGTCGAGCAGCCCGGCGGCGTGGCTGACCGCGAGCTCGCAGCTGTAGCTGCCGAGATGCTCGGCGAGCCGCGCGCGCCAAGTCGCCGCCACCTCGTTGCCCGGCTGCAGCACGCCGCGCGCCCGGCGCCCCTGCCCGCCGCGGACCAGCCCGGCATGGCGGCCGTGGCCACGGGTCAGCAGCTGCACCACGGCGCCGGCCTCGCCGTGCGGCCGGGCGCTCAGCACGATGCCCTGGTCGCTCCATTCCATGGCGCCAGCTTGCCGAGGCCGGAGCGAGATGACAAAGGGCGAATCGGCCTTCGCCCGATTCTTGCCACCGACATCCGTGTCGGCGCGACTCGCTTCAGGCCTCGAAATCGAGGCCCCAGGGCCGGTAGCGCGCCGGGTCGTCGATCCAGTTCTTGCGCACCTTGACGAAGAGAAAGAGGTGGACCGGGCGCTCGAGGCTCTCGGCCAGCTCCTGCTGGGCGGCTTCCCGGACCGCCTTGATCGCCCGGCCGCCCTTGCCCAGGACCATGGCCTTCTGGGAGTCGCGCCGGACGTAGATGGTCTGCTCGATCCTGATGCCGCCGTCGGCGCGCTCCTCCCAGGTCTCGGTCTCGACCGTCAGCGCATAGGGCAGCTCCTGGTGCAGGCGCAGGAACAGCTTCTCGCGGGTCACCTCCGCCGCCAGCAGGCGCTGGGGCAGATCGGACAGCTGGTCCTCGGGGTAATGCCACGGCCCCGGCGGCACGGCGCCGCCCAGGTGGGCCTTGAGGTCAGCAATGCCGTCGCCCTCCAGCGCCGAGATCATGAAGATCCGGTCGAACAGCCCCTCCTCCTGGAAACGCGCGGCCAGCGCCAGCAGGGTCTCGCGCTTGACGGCGTCGACCTTGTTGAGGACCAGGACCGCGCGGCGCCCCTGTTCGCGGAGTCCTTCGAGGATCCGCTGCGTGTCGGGATCGGGCTGCTTGATCCCGGCGTCGACCACCAGGACCAGCACGTCGGCGTCGCCGGCGCCGCTCCACGCCGCCGCCACCATGGCCCGCTCCAGGCGCCGCTTGGGCGCGAAGATGCCCGGGGTGTCGACGAAGATCAGCTGGCTCGGTCCCTCCACGGCGATGGCGCGGATCCGGCTGCGCGTGGTCTGGACCTTGGGTGACACGATCGAGACCTTGGCCCCGGCCAGCGCGTTCAGCAGCGTCGACTTGCCCGCGTTGGGCGCGCCCAGGATCGCGACGAAGCCGCAGGCGCGGCCTTCCTCGGCGCCGCTCGAGGTGCCACCGCTCCCAGGGCTACTCACGGGGCCGTCCCCGGCCGCGCCCGGCCGGTCAGTCGGGCCAGCAGGCGGCTGGCCGCCTCCTGCTCGGCCAGGCGCTTCGACCGGCCGGTGCCGGTCTCCGGCGCCTGCTCCGCGACGGCGGCCTCGACCGTGAAGACCGGGTCGTGGGGCGGGCCCTCGCGCTTCAGCTCACGGTAGGCCGGCAGCGGCAGGCCCCGTCCCTGGGCCCACTCCTGCAGCGCTGTCTTGGCGTCCTGCGGCGGCGTCGGGTCCGCCTCGGCCAGGGGCGCCCAGCGGGGTTCGACGAAACGGCGCGCCGCCTCGAGCCCGCCGTCCAGGTAGAGCGCCGCGATGACCGCCTCGCAGGCATCGGCCAGGAGACCGGGATTGCTGTCCTCGCCGGCCTCGCGCTCGCCCTTCGCCAAGATCAGGAAACTCCCAAGGTCCAGCCCTTCCGCGACCTCCGCCAGGCTTTCCTTGCGCACCAGCGCGGCCAGCCGCCGCGCCAGGGCGCCCTCGGTCTCCTTCGGAAAGCGCGCCAGCAGCAGGTCGGCGACGATCAGGCCGAGGACGCGGTCGCCCAGGAACTCCAGCCGTTCGTAGCTGCGCCGCGCCCGGTCCGCGGCGCTGGGATGGGTCAGGGCCTCGCGCAGAAGCTCGGGCCGCCGAAAGTCGTGGCCGATGCGCTCTGCAAGCTTCCGGGTCTTGGTGTCGTCGCCGTCGGTCACGCTGTCGGCCGTACCGGGCCCTATTCGATGCCTTTGCCGATCCGGCTCCAGCGGATCGAGGTCGGCCAGCGCCAGAATTCCCACCAACTGGCCGTGCCGTCGTGGGAGAAGAACAGGAACTCGGCCCGTCCGACCAGGTTCTCGAAGGGCACGAAACCGACCCGGCCCACGTCGCGGCTGTCCTGGCTGCGGTCGCGGTTGTCGCCCAGGAACATGTACTTCCCTTCGGGCACGACGAAGGCGCGGGTGTTGTCGAAGTGATGGTTGTCCGCTTCCTCGCGGATCAGGTGGCGCCGCCCGCCGGGCAGGGTCTCCAGGTACTCGCGCACCTCGAAGACGCCGGCCGTGCCCGAGGTGAGCCGTTCCGATCTGACCAGCTCGCGGCTGACCGCCTTGCCGTTGATGTACAGGATGCCGCCCTTGACCTGGATCCGGTCGCCAGGCAGCCCGATCAGGCGCTTGATGTAGTCCGTCTCGTTGTCGCGCGGCAGCTTGAAGACGATCACGTCGCCCCGTTCCGGCTCGCTGCCCCAGACCCGACCCGAGAAGAGCGGCGGGCTGAACGGCATCGAGAAGCGGCTGTAGCCGTAGGAGAACTTCGAGACGAAGAGATAGTCGCCCACCAGCAGGGTGGGGATCATGGACCCCGAGGGGATATTGAAGGGCTCGACGCCGAATGTCCGCACGACCAGGGCGATCAGCACGGCGTAGACGACGGTGCGAACCGTCTCGCCCCAGCCACCCCGCCGCTTCTCCGTCATCGGCTCATCCATCTGGCTTGTCGGGTTCCTCTTGCGCCTGCGGGCTGGTGTTCCTGCGGAGCGGGGTCACGGCCGGGCGTCTCGGCGTCCGACCGGCGGGAGCGGGTCATTCGTCACCGCGCGGGACGGCGCTGATGATGACGATGGCCTGGGCCAGGGGATAGTCGTCGGTGATCGTAATGTCAATTTGCGCGGCCATTCCGGGCGGGGTCAGCTCGGCCAGGCGGCGCGCCGCGCCTCCGGTCAGCGCAACGGTCGGCTTGCCCGAGGGCAGATTGACCACGCCCATGTCGCGCCAGTGCACGCCGCGCCGCGGCACGCCGGTGCCGAGCGCCTTGGCGCAGGCCTCCTTGGCCGCGAAGCGCTTGGCGTAGCTGGCGGCACGGGCGGCGCGCCGGTCCGACTTGCTGCGCTCCACCTCGGTGAAGACACGCTCGATGAAGCGGTCGCCGAAACGCTCGAGCGTGCGCTCGATGCGCCGGATATCGATCAGGTCGTTACCGAGGCCGATAATCATGGCTGCCGGCGCCCCTCGACCCGCGATTCTCGTGTCACGAGGCCCTCCGCGAACTCCGCGCCCCGCTTCGCCGTCACCTGGTCGTGCCGCTTCTTGACTTTGCGGCGGATGCGCCAGCGCCGCGCGCGCTGATACTCCCTGACCGCCCTTCTGACCGGGAAGAAGAAGGCGAACCAGGCCAAGGAGGCGGTCGGGATGCCGGCGAGCGTCATGGGCCAGAAGACGTCCCAGAAGTGCGTGATGACGAAGTCCAGATCGAACTGGATATTGAGCGGTTCGGTGACGCTGCGGCCCAACATCCAGTGCCCCGAAGTGTAGAGCCAGGCCCAAATGAAGGGAAAGGTCGCCGGATTGCCGACCGCCGTCCCCAGCGCGGCGGCCAGGATGTTGCCGCGCATTGGCAGGCAGATCAGCGCCGCGAAGGCGAAATGGAAGCCGACGAAGGGCGTGAAGGAAAGAGCCGCGCCCGAGGCGAAGCCGGCGGCGATGCGGTGCGGCGTGCCGGGCAGGCGCCGCAGGCGGTGGGCGATGTACTGGCTAGAGCGGTGAAAGCCGCGGGCCGGCCAGATCAGATCCTTGATCCGAAGATAGAGGGGTTGCGGGTTGCGGCGTTTGAACATGGCTTCTTTCGCGGGCGGGCTGGTCTTAAAGGCGGCTCAGACCTGCCCCGGAGCCGGGACCCTGCCGCGCATCACGCCCCCCTGTCGGCAAGTTTTCCGGTTCACGCGCGCGCCCTTTCCACCGAGGTGATCACCGGCGTGGCGCGCAGGGCGGCGATGATGTTCGTGAGGTGCTTGACGTCGGAAACTTCGACGTCGATCAGCATCTCGAAGAAGTCCATGGAGCGATTGGTGATCTTCAGGTTGCTTATGTTGCCTTGGTTCTTGCCGATGATGGTCGAGACCGAGCCCAGACTGCCCGGTTCGTTGGCCAGCATGACGTGCAGCCGTCCGGTGCGCTGTGCGCCGTCCTCGTTGACGTCCCAGGCGAGGTCGACCCAGCGCTCCGGTGTCTCCTGGAAGCGCTCCAGCGTCTCGCAGTCGATCGTATGCACCGTCACGCCCTTGCCCGTCGTCACGATCCCCACGATGCGGTCGCCCGGCAGCGGGTGGCAGCAGTGGGCGTAGTGGACCGCCATGCCCGGGATCAGGCCCTTGATCGGAACCGCGTTCTCTTTCGTCTTCTTGGTCTTGGCGGCCGGCGCGCGCTTGCGGCCGAACGAGAGCAGGCCGCGCTTCTCGGCCGAGCGCACGCCGGGGAAGACCGCGACCAGCACGTCGCGGGCCGAGACGTGGCCCTGGCCCACTTCGGCGAAGAGATCGACCAGGCTGTCGCTGCCCAGCTTCTTGAGCACGCCCTCCACCGCCTTGTCGGCATACTCGTAGCCCTCCTGGCGGAAGGCCTTCTGCACCATCTCCTTGCCCAGCTCGCCGTACTGCGCGCGCTGCTCCTGGCGTACCAGGCGGCGGATCCGCGATTTCGCCTTGCCGGTGACGACGTAGGATTCCCAGTCCGGCGAGGGCCGCTGCGCCCGAGAGGTGATGATCTCCACCTGGTCGCCGTTCTTGAGCGGCGAGCGCAGGGGCAGCATGCGGCCGTTGACCTTGGCGCCGACGCAGGTGTCGCCGATCTCGGAGTGCACTGCGTAGGCGAAGTCCACCGGCGTGGCGCCGCGCGGCAGGGCGATCAGGTCGCCCTTCGGCGAGAAGCAGAAGACCTGGTCCTGGAACATCTCCATCTTGGTGTGCTCCAGGAACTCCTCCGGATTGGAGGCGTGCTCGAGGATGTCGAGGAGTTCGCGCAGCCAACGGTACTGGCGGCCGTCGATCTTGTGCGCGCCCTGCTTGTACTTCCAATGAGCCGCGACGCCGAATTCGGCCACCGCGTGCATCTCCCCGGTGCGGATCTGAACCTCGATGCGCTGCCGTTCCGGCCCGATCAGCCCGGTGTGGATCGACCGGTAGCCGTTCGGTTTCGGGGTCGAGATGTAGTCCTTGAAGCGCCCCGGGACGACCGGATAGCGGCTGTGCAGGACGCCGAGGGTCTGATAGCACTGCTCGACGTCGTCGAGCACGATCCGGAACGCCATCAGGTCGGAGAGCTGCTCGAAGGCGACGTTCTGGCGCTGCATCTTGCGCCATATCGAGTAGGGCGACTTCACCCTGCCCGAGACGGCGGCCTCGACCCCCTCCTCCGACAGCACCTCGCGCAGCTGCGACACGATACGCTCCGAGAGATCGTCACCGCTGCGCTGCAGGAAGTCTAGGCGGGCCTGGATCGATTCCCGGGCGTCGGGGTTGAGCTCGGCGAAGGCCAGGTCCTCCAGCTCGTCCTTGAACCGCTGCATGCCGATCCGCTCGGCCAGGGGGGCATAGATGTCCATGGTTTCGCGGGCGACGCGGCGGCGCTTCTCCGGCGACCGGACGCAGTGCAGGGTGCGCATGTTGTGCAGCCGGTCGGCCAGCTTGACCAGGAGGACGCGGATGTCCTCGGACATGGCCAGCACCAGCTTGCGGAAGTTCTCCGCGTGCTTGGTGTCCTCGGATTGCAGCTCGAGCTGGGACAGCTTGGTGACGCCGTCGACGAGGCGCGAGGTCCCTTCGCCGAACATGCGCTCGACGTCGTCGAGCGTGGTGTCGGTGTCCTCGACGACATCGTGCAGCAGCGCGGTGATGATCGAGCTGTCGTCGAGCTTCAGGTCGGTCAGGATCCCGGCGACTTCGATCGGATGCGAGAAGTAGGGATCGCCCGATTCGCGCTTCTGCGAACCGTGGGCCTGCATGGCGAAGACGTAGGCGCGGTTGAGCGCCTCTTCGTCGGCCCCGGGGTCATAGGACTTGACGCGTTCGACCAGTTCGAATTGCCGCATCATGATGCATCAGCCTCGCGCGGCACCCGGGCGGCGGGGCGGGATGACGGCAAAGATGGGAAACTCGATCACGGATTGGGGCCGCAGCGCCGCGGACCGCGCCAAAGGGCTTTGAGGTCCTGCGACGGTCGACTTCAGCGTCAGGCCTCTTCTTCCGGGTCCGTGGGATCCGCGACGTCGGTGAAGACCATGCCAGCCGGGATTTCCTCGCCAGACGGCGCGGCCGCCGCCTGGTCGGCGTCGCCCTGCGCTTCTTCAGCCGGCCCCTCGGTATCGCCGCCGACGGCGAGCGCGTCTGCCATTGCCAGGTTCTCTTCCTGCACGCTCAGCGGGTTGGGCACGTCGAATTCCTGCATGTCCTCTTCCGGCTCATCGACCTCGATGTGCTTCTGCAAGTTCTGGATCAGCGACTCGCCGAGGCCGCGAAGGTCGATCGTCTCGTCGGCGATCTCGCGCAGGGCCACGACCGGGTTCTTGTCGTTGTCCTTGTCGACGGTCAGAGGCGACCCGGAGGCGATGTCACGGGCCCGCTGGGCGGCCAGCATGACCAAATCGAACCTGTTCTCGATCTTCTCAACGCAATCTTCAACGGTAACTCGCGCCATGAGGCCGAAACTCCCAGAATCTGGACACAGTTTGAACAC
>JAAUYK010020271.1_pt1 | contig 12529 bp, 15 predicted proteins | sample 7278021 | NCBI WGS metagenome assembly JAAUYK01 (sample SAMN14350223, study PRJNA611818) | marine sediment metagenome | isolation source: surface marine sediment (1.8m) | place: French Polynesia: Moorea | collected 2018-08
CCTCCCCCTCTCTGCAGTGGTAGGTAGCGAGCTACTAGCAGCAGACTGCCCTCCTCTTCCTCTCTGCCTATACCACCAGGCCGACGAACAGAGCCCAACTATATAGCGTCCGGCCGTTCGCTCTGGAGAGAGATTAATACCGCGGAAGGCTTGATGAACCGTACAAAGCGACGGTAGCAGTCGCCATATTTTCCATCATTTGGACTGCGAACGGAAATTCCCAGGAGGCTCGAGTTATGCGTATTTGCTTTTCGAATGCCTCGAGTGCGATAACTGGCCTCAATTTTCAAGTCACATTTTGGCAGCTCCATAGTACTCGCACATACACGTAATTTGCTTCGGTCCTTGAGTGAGTGAGAGGAGAGAGTTTTTCGCCTTCGTTCCTTCCCTTCCTCGGTGCCGTCACGATTGGAAGCAATGCCAGCAATGCGGCAGTGGCCATTGCCGTCTTTATGTCCACTTTGACGAAGCTAGCTGACTAGCCTCTAACACGCAAGAGGACGGAAGCCCATTCGAAGTGCCCATTTTTCATGCAATGAACATAGATTCGCACTTTGCTCGATCGAAGCGGAGGTAGTTGGTTTTCTCGGGAAAAAAGTCTCTGTTCGAGTGGACAAGCGGGCAGCAGTAGCCCGTCGGCAGTGACCATTTTCCAAAGCGCCACTTACGTCCACACAATTCGACTAATGCGTAGCTCGAGGCTGGCGGGCAGGCGTTTCAACTTCATGTGGAAACCCGTTTCCGAGCGGATAGGAGTGTAGCTAGACGGTGAATGGAAATCGCACCGAATTACAGCTACCGGACGGACGGACCTGGTTTAATTCTCCTGTCGAACAACTACTACCACAGATATGGCCGATAGGAGAGACTATCAGAGCTACTAGAGACGTGGTAAATAAAACAACAACCGCCGAGATACGTTACGCGTTGTCAACCGCCGCCGCCGCCGCCGCGGGCCGGCTTTCCATCGAAGGATCCTAAAAATGCGGATCCGCCGCGCGTTCATCGCTTTTGGGCCGCACACGGAATGGGACTGGAAGGCGGCCGGGCAGCCAGCTAGGCAGGTAAGGCCGGCCAACCGACCGTTGCAAAGATTTATAAGTCGGCCGGCTACTTTTTCCTTTTCCCTCCATCCCTCCCTGCCCTGCCCGCCGTCTTGAGCTCGCTCGTATAACTGTTCCGGCGAGCGGACGAACGTTGATGGGATTCTCTCGCGCAATCCAGATGCACTTGCCTAGTTCGCCCCTTCGTTCGATCGCGCTTTCTTCCTTCCTTCCTTCCTTCCGGTGCTGACTTAATACGATGGCCGAGGCTAGAAATGCATTGTTCTGACTACGGCGCTGGCGACATTCATTAGCATTGCCGAGAGCGAGCAAGGGATCGAGAGGGTTCGGGGGAGTTTGAAGGGGAGGAAGAAAAAAAAGGTGCAAGTCACCCGCTAGTCGTTAGCAAGTCCTGAGCAGGCATGCAGCGCCCGGCCAGATCGGAGATATCTGATTTTCTCTCAAATATTTTCCAATTTGTGCTCTGGCCCCTCTCGCCTACGTTAAACTGTGAAGTAACGCCGGCCAGACCCCATCGAGCGGGAAGTCGCTGTGTAAACTACGATTTTCTCTATATACGATTTGTGTTCAATGCACGCGTCGTCTGCTCCCCAGCTCCTTTTTTGCCCATTTCGCCCCAATTCGGGCCAATTTACGCCGCACTGCACACGGCGAACATACTCGTACTCGTACTCGATCGTTCCGTCCGTTTTCACGCAGATTCCGCCGACACCGGCACGCACAAAGAACATCCGCCCGCCTCACGCACTCCGTTCGCTCGCTCGCTCGCTCGCTGCCTTTGTAGCACGTGTCAGAGGGGAGGAAGATTTTTTGAGTCGCGGCCGCGTCAAAGAGTTGCAAATAGTGCGAGTAATGAGAGGATTTGGCGCGTACTTTAAAGGGAGGAGGAGGAGGCCTTGGCCCGGAACACGGCAGCCTCTCTCCGGAGACTAATAATAGCAGCTCGGGCTCGCAATCTTTTGCAAGATACTCCAACAGATAAAGTCGGAGTTTTATGTTCCACTTTGAAGAACTGACATGGCCGCCGGTGAGCGAACGAGTACGTACGGCTGGCTCTTTAAGACTCGAAAGCCAGCTTCGTAAGTCAATCAACCCCTGTCTGTCGAGCGTTGACGTCTCCAACATGAGCAGCGTTGTTTTGAGTGCAAACACTAGAAAATCACGGAGCGGACGCAGAGAGAGGTCGTCCGCGTCGCGTCCGGTCGCTCAATCTGTGTTCTAGCTGCGCTGTTATTCAAATCCGACAGAAAGCGGCGGGAGAAATGAGGAGTCATTCGGCTCGGCTAGCTCGTTCATCAACTACTTCACATTAGCGACATCCGGTCGGTTAGCCAATCTAACATTCATGTTCCCTACGAAAGTTTTAACGTTTATGTAGGAACTGTTCTGCACATAATTGACATGTTCAAGAAACTCTTGCCGGTGCCGGGGAAAACATGTGTTCTCTGCTAATAATTGTTGCCACGTGGTACATATCCTGCCGTTTCTTCCTCCTACGCGCTTCAGCTTGAAGATTTCGCCACGTACCTACGTTGTTGTACCTCCGCTCCCGAAGTTATGTCACGAGGTAGCTCGACCGACCGAGCGAGCGAGGGAACGCACTTACGGGCGGGGGCAGATAGCCACCATGGAACGCAGTGAATAAATCTGCATATCTATGACGCCTTCCTTGTCTTTTCTCCCCTCGAGCAGCTAGGTTACCTGCTCAAGACTGACGATTCGGGTTTCGAAATTCACGGTCCGACTCGTTTCGCATGCTAGCTGCAAACATTGTCGAATAGAGAGTTCTCGTATGAAACTCGACGTATGGACTCAGAATTACGTAGATATAAAACTACTACGTACAGACTGTGCCACATGAGCTGCAAATACTACAGTCTTGGCACCCCTAGTTTGGGCACCATGACGGATTGCCCCTTTCTTCCTTTCTTTTTCCCTGCCTACCTGCCTGCCTGCTTACCTTCGCCTATAACTGTTTATTCGGCACCTCGAGCAAAGTGACTTTTTTTGCGCGCTATCGACACCTACCTATGCAGCGAGACGCTAAAGGAATTTAAAAGAACCATTGAGCCGCGACGAGAAACTGAAATGGGCGCACCATTGTATGCAAATTAAGTACCGCATGGTTAGATTTTTGGCCATACATAGATGCTGACCTAACTTTGTCTAGCTGGCTGGGATTTCGTCATTAGGTCTTTTGACGTAGAAATTACTTTGGCTGCAGCCGAAATTCCGTCCACTTTCCTCCAGAGGCGACGTGATCAAATTTCCATTCCATTCGTCCGCCGACCGTCCGCGTCCGGACCGCTCGCTCGAATGGCCGGCCACCTGATATCAAGATCCTCCCTCCCTCCCTCCGTCCTTTTTGCCCATTTTTTCGGGAGCGGCGGCGCGGCGTTCGTTCGCATTATACTAGAGACAGATGGGCACCGGACTGTCTGGTAGTGGCGGTAGCGGCAGGGGAAAGCAAATGGGCATGACATGGAGAGGTCCCATGAACGAGTTTATGAAATTGTTCACAGACACGAAATTGAGTAGGAGTCAACTGCAATTGCGAATTTTATTAAAGTATATTGAGATCGATCCAACTTTAAATCGCCCCCTATCTGTCGCTGCTGGCTTATGCATGTGCTGTCCGCCGTCTTTCGGCCACTTCGTCGGGCGGCTTTTGTGGCCAGCAGGTGACTCCCGATAAAGAATTTCACATTTCCCATGGCTAAAAAGAAGTCTCTCCGATCGATCGACGTAATCGATTGATCGAGAAACATTTTCATCACACGCCAATTTTGCTATATACGTAGTTTTTTGTGACATCGAAAGCCATTAATTTGATGCTCGGAAATTGACACGTAGCCGCCGTGATTGGATCGTGACATCCCGCTGCATGTGACGTGACGCGACTAGTGATTTTCCCTCTCACCATTCACCGTCTCCAACGGGGTTAATTCTTCTTGCTGGCGAAAATTGCCCTTCCTTCCTTCTTCCGTCCCTATCTACGCATGAGTTATGGGGGTCGCCGGCCGTCCGCGTTAGTCCGTTCGTTCCAAGATAGAGGGGGAGAGACAAACTCTATAATTTCGCCTACTATAGCTAGCTCGGGTATGGCTAGATGGCTGCGACTGAGCCGTATCATCTCTCTCCGTCCGCATTGTATAGTAGACGGCTCGGTCGTCGGTCGGTCGGTCGGACAAATAATTGGCACTTAATCCCAATGCCTCTTCGGGGTTTTGAACAAAGCCCCAGCTGTCTAGATGCTGCCTGGCGTTTAGTTTGTTTGAGTAAATGGATTTTTTCATCGCGCGATCAATTTGCACTTTGCGTGGTGCAAAGTGTATAAATCAAATCTCCACTGTGTAGCTGCGCAATTTCAATGCGAAGCGATTTAAAATATTCTTTGCAAAACCAGTTATGCCTGGGGCCGGTCAGGTTTCCTTCGACAGTATACCATTTGTCTTTATAGGAGCAAATGTACTATGAGCCTGTCGCATTGTACTTAATATCGAGTACACGCGCTCACGTTCTGATGTGAATAGAAAGTAAAAGTAGTACATAATAATCACCCTTCCGCGCGTACATAGTGCTATGTTGACCTTGAAACGCCGCTGCGAACAAAAACGCCCATCAAATAAACCCGATCGACCGACCGACCGACAGGGCCTGGTCTAGCTGTCCGAACCCCAGACGCAGCAGAGAGGCGCAATGCGCACGCGTCCGTACTATATAATGCGGCCGGTATAATCCGATCAAAATTTATTACGCAGCCCGTTTTTGTCCGGCCAAATAGACGGTGAGGGTTTGATAGCCTGGCCGGCAAACTAAATGCGATATTTAGTATAGCGATCACAGCGCGTGCTTCCTTCCGAACCGCGATGAATGCAGCGGTGATTACACCGCACGCACGGCACTTTGATTTTTTACTTTTTCGCCAAAAAGAGCGATTGCATAACACGCCACGCGTTGAAATTCGCAGTCGCGGAACGTAATGTACATTACATCGGCGCCCCGGTCCCGCCGGCCGGTCTCACTTGTTTATTGCGATCGATCGAGGCGGGCGGGGCGAGGGTACATTACACTCTCGGCGGCAATTCGCCATCCCATTTTCAGACGCCACGCCCGCCCGCCCGCGCCCGCCCGATCGGCTAGCAGACTAAATGGAACGACGAACGCATATGTACGGCACGCACTTACTGGCTTGCACAACCACTCCGCAATTCATTATTGGCCTACCTTCGGTCTCTTACAATGCTATAAAAGGGAGATTGTAGTAAAGGCAGGGCAAAAAGCCGGCCATGTTCGTTCCCGTTACCACCAATTCGTCCTTTTCTGGCCTTGCGTGCCGACGTTCTTGCCCCTACGTGTTTACAGCCACTACGGGGGAATGAAAACTACTCGGCCGAAGCAAAAAGGTTCCCCAGAGATTCACTCACTCACTCATTCGTTCTCGTCTCCCTTATAGTCGTGACTCGGTCTCGTTCCTCGCACGCTTTTTTTGCCTTTGTTCCATTCGCTTCTTCTGGTCCGGCCCCTACAAAAGCCACCCCTTTCAGTTGATCAAATAAAAGACCTCTCGTATATTTAAACAAGACATCTCAGCACTCCATGTGGTCACATCCTGTGGGTTTCGCTTTACCCGTTGATAAAACATTGCCGCTGCCAATTCTACAACCCTTTGCCGACCGACCCATTTTATATTTTCTTCGAGATGCGGTCGCCTCGACTATAAGGCTGCGATTGGGCGTGGCAGATCCGACCATGCAGCCCTCGCGCAAAAAAACCGAATCACTACCAGACACGTGACGTGACTGGCTAGCATGGGCGATGCTGTCAGGAATAGACGCAGAGGGGAAGTACTCGTAAAATTGGAGCTGGTGCATCGAAAATTAAAGCACGTTGCAGAGGTCATTCGGTAATATTTGTAAGACACACTCTGGCCCGTGTTCCATGCATTGCATCTTCGATGGCGGCGAGTACGACACCTTTTTTGCCGGTTGCCAGCATGCGGTCTCTTTTTGCAGCCCCTTTCGTGTAATTACACAAGAAAAATATACGTACGGCGATGGGAGGGAACGACTCCGCCCACCAATGGAGGCCAACTTATTCGACTTGTACTACATCTCAATACGCCATTACAGAATGGCGCTCACATTATCATGGCTTCGTCAAAGACCTACATTGATCACCTCGAGCACTCTTATGTCCACTCTGTGACTTCACCCCTTTCTCTCTTCTCTCCTCCTTGTGAAGGAGAGAGAGAGAGAGACAGGAGCTAGCTCTCATTTCTCCTCCTTCTCGCACGCAGTGTAAACAGAGAGTAGCGTGTTTACACGTCGGCCGGGCAACGATGCATCCAACCCGTCGCGTTTGAAGGAAAAGGGGAAAGTGCACATACTGTTCGACCGAAAATTGGGATGCGGGCTAGTTATCGCCGTGGTTATATGAGTTAGATAAGCTAGGTTGATCGGTCAGCCGCTGTCTAAACAGTAAACACACGAGATGTATGGTCTGTGCTCAGATAATCTTTGGAAAAAATGACCTAGCGCAGCTCTCGTGAGCAGAGGTACGTACTACATCTGTTTCTAGCTAGTTACAGCTAAATGCACTTTTGTTCTCCTCCTGCTAATCCTCCCCTACTTAGCGCTCGTTTCGAGTCTGCTGCACGAAAGAGAAATTACCTCTGGACCATATGTACTTCAAAACAGAGCCAAGCAGAGATTTACAGCCGAGAAGACATGCAGGTAGTGCGTCTTAATTGTACTACCTTAGCCGCTTTCCATCCTCATCCCTATAATAAATACGCGCATTTCAGATATTGCCATGGATTGGTCCGATCACGCCATGTGGTGGCCAGAGAAGAACATTTGGCTTGACAAGACCAGGTGGACCTTGGACCAATACAACATCACCGCAGATGCTCTGATCCACTTCACACCCATGCACAAGACACTGCGGATACAGCTTCCCGACCTCAGGTACATCGACTGCAGTGTCGACTTCTCTGTGAGGACGTTCCGGACCGTCATCCAAGTCTGCTCCGAGCTGGGTGAGTTTATATCCACTGCTTGCTGCGAATGAATGCATGTCTATATCGAATCGCCTGCGATTGCGAATGGTCGGTCGGAGCAATCTTGAACGAGCTTCATGCCTGTCACGGCGAATCTGTCACAGCGGCGGTCGAGCGGCGAGATCCCAGATAGGTAGCTGCATGGCGCGCTCGCTCGCACAAAAAGTTATTAATGATTGGCTGCCTCCTCAGTTGAAGAAGATGGCCGGCCGGTCGGCCGACTGAAGGGAAAAACATCATCAATCGAAGTCGAAACGTGATGCCGCGCCGCGGATTCAATTTCGGTTCCGCTCCCAGAGCACGAACAATGCAGCATATAATGTAATGCAGGGTTGGCCACTTTAAGGATGACGGTTAACAGCTACTGTAGATTTAACTTTCGTACATGGCGTCGATCACCTTTTCATACTTTTTGGCGACATAGAATCGCTTCAGTTTCAGCGTCGGTCCCAGCTCGCCTCCCGCAATGGAAAGCTCGGCCGGTAGCACGGTGAATTTCTGCACCTTTGAAGGATTGGAAGGCGCCTTCAAGTTGGCTCTCTCGATGCCCTGCTGGATGCCGTCGAGGAGCAGCTAAAAAGAACTTAATTTTCTGGTGTGAACATGCTAAAATAGAGTTGAAGTACGCACCTGCTTTTTCTCGCTGGCAAAAAAGTCCTGTACTGTCTTGAGTCCCTTGACGCCCCTCTCCTCGCACCACTTGACGGCGCCCGGATCGAGGTTGTCCGTGGGCTGCATCGTCTTCGGATCGGGCAACACCTTGATGGTGATCAAGCCGGTCAGGTACTTCCTGTGGTCACCTACGACCACCACGTTGCCAATTATGTCCGACAGCTCGGCGCGGATGTTGTCCTCTAGAGCGATGGGAGAGATGTTCTTGCCACCGGCTGTGATGATGAGCTCCTTCAGGCGCCCAGTTACCGTCAGGTACCCATCTGAGTCCATTCTAAGTTCATTAAATTTTGTAAGCGACTTAGCGTTAAAACAAAAAGGTGGATTCTAAGTATATACGTACCTTCCAATGTCGCCGGTCCTATACCACAGTTGATCTTTGTCGAGGAAGGCCTCGTCTGTCTTCTCCTTCTCCCAGATGTAGCCCATGAAGATGTTCCTACCCCTGCAGATTATCTCGCCCTCGCCGCCGGCTGCTGGGTCCGGATCGTAGATCTTCACCTCGGTACCGAGGTAGTTTTGTCCGACGGTGCCCAAGAGGATATTATCTAATAGCAGATCCAATTGTATGGGACATTTCGTTTTATTCTTGAACCCTGCTAACGTTTGGTATTTGCGGTGCTCGGCCCGCTGACCTCGCTGCTTCCGTACACCTCGACGGGGATAAATCCGATGCTTTTCAAGAACTCGATGGTCGTCGGCGGGGTCGGCGCCGCGCCCACGCTGCAGTTCTCCAACTTTGCCACACCTCCATCCAGGCCGAGGGCCTCATGGATCTTGCTGCGAGCAATCCGTTCTTATATCATCGACAAGCGACAAAATCCATACCTGATGACAAGTCTGTGCGCCAGCTTGTAGCTCAAAGTCGGTTTGTATGGCACCCCTTTCTGCACTTCGTCGAGTATGGCGTTGCTGTTCTGGAGCGTCTGGGCCCTCGCCCACCTCAGCAATGTCCGTCGGGGCCAGCTGCTGTTCTGCTCGGCCTCGAGGATTCGCTCGGAAAACTTCTCCCAGAGTCGAGGCACGGCGAAGAACTTTGTCGGCCGAACCTCCTTCAGATTGTCAACCAGTGTCCCTCTGAGTGCGTTCCTGTCCGCGCAGTGCGTCTTCCCCTTGACCGTTATCATGGCGAAGACGTCCATGAGGATCGCGGCGAGGTGTCCCATTGGGAGAAAGGACAGGCTCGACAATTGCTCTGTCTCTTCGTGCCAGCCGTGGGTTTTGCTGGAGAAGAATGAGGCGTACGTGATGTTGTCGTGAGAGAACATCACTCCTGCAATTAATCAGCACGTACTTAGTCGTCAACTAATAATCCCTCATCTCTATCAAACCCTTTGGGGTCCCAGTGGTCCCACTAGTAAAGAGCAGCATGCATGCCTCATTGACAAACTGCCTGGCCTCGATTTCGTCCAGACATGTGCCGGAGATGTTACGGCCCGCGGCAATCATCTCCTCCCATGTGATGACGGTCTTCGAGTTGATGTCCTCAGAAGGGTTTGCCGGTTGCTGCGGGGCCAGTAAGATAATTTTCTTAACGGTCGGAAAGGCCTCCTTGACCGTTCGGTTGGCCAGAATCGTCTTGAGCATGTCCTCGTCCTCCACGAGGAGGAGATCGAACGGGGTGTGGTTGCTCAGATAGGACACCGTCTCGCCGGAACTCGACACGTAGATGCCTAATGAATATCACATTAAAGTACACGGACCTAAGCCTCTCCATTAAGGACATGTACCACAACTGAGTCCTCCGGCAAATATGCCTCCGAGGAGGGAGAAAATCAGCTCCGGCGAGTTGAAAGCCATGACTCCGACGCCGCGTTTGTCCCCCAGTCCGCACGCAATGAACCCCTTTGCAGCGTCCCTCACGCTCTCGTAGTACTGCGCGTAGTTCCATTCGATCTTCTTACCACCCCGCGTCACTGACAGTGCCGGGGTGTCGGGCCCCGCCTCCGCGGACGTCCTAAGCAGCGTCTGAACGCACATTGGTGGCCGGCTCATCTCGCCCGAGGGCTCCATCTGCAGGATGACCGGCACGTGTGGGTCGGTGGAGGTCCGGCTGGTAGCGGCCGGATTCACGTGGTCAGAGAGCGCAGGTATCGCCGTCGAGAGAAAGCGTTTCCGCCCCAATGAAGGCAGCGACGACCGAGACGCCGCGACGGGGACCAGCTTCCAGGAAAGCATCCTTTGTCCCTGATGTTCAGAATATAACGTTCTGCTAAAACGTCTCACTACTTGATCCTAGCTGATATAGGGGGGTGCGCTTCGAACATCTAATAACAACAGAAACTTTGAACCCGAGGTCGATTACTCGTATGTGCTCGTTCGTTCACTCGTACGTACTCGCTTGTGCATTGTTGCTGGGGAAGAAATTGCAGATAACCGGACGGCGATATTACAGATCTGTGAAACTTGATGAACACGACCCCACTTTATTGAAATGCGAGACACATACACATGCGAGTTCTTATTTAAGGACTGACTGCGAGCGCCTAAAATATGCAATGGTTAGAGGCTTATCATTAGCTTATGTACGTTCGAGCGAGGACTTTATAGTCTAGTAAGATACATCTTGCTTGAAAACGGGCTTATCGGGGAAACTGGGCCAACCTACCGCACTTTTACGTAATAAGTACTGCACTACGCATGCAATTCGATGTATCGATAGACATGCCGTCGAAGAAAAATTTCATTCTAAAGTAAGATCTCAGTGGATTAATCCTAGCCTGAAGTAGGCCCAGGGGAATCGGGCGTTGTCATCCCGCCCCATAGCAGATTCCTCGACGCCCGCGCGCTTCATCCTCACGGTGAACCTCTTCTTCGCTTCGCCGCTCCTCTTCATCCTCACGTCAAATCGGCCTCCTCCGCCTCCTGCCGCACGACGCATCCTCACCCCGAATTGGTCCTCTCTCTTCGGCCTCGGCCACCAGAAGTCGTTCTCATCGTAGTCTGCGTCCTCGTTCTCGTCCACCCTGAAGAGTCTCTTCATTCTGACGTCGAAGCGGCCCCCGGCGTCGGCCCTCTTTGCCATAATCGGGTACCCTTTCTTCAGATCCCACCCGGCCATCATCAGCTCGTTATCGCTTGGGGTGGCTAACGGCCCTTCGAAGTCTCTCGGAGTGGGAATGACAACCTCTGCCTCCGGCCATGCCGGTACAAACGCCACTCTGGGTACGATGGCGGCTGTCACGATGTCGTTGAATTTGGCGTAGACCAAGAAGAAGAGGGAGAGGAAGATGTGCTGACTGCTCGCCCTCATCGTGATGAATGACTACTGATTGCTGGGGCATGGAATATATATGCCAGTTATCGTGGATTAAATTGGATTTCTGTGGCATGGACTTCACTTCCCGGTTGGCGTCGCGGCGAAGAACCGATAGACTCAAAATTGGGGGAGTCATTGATACCAAGTCTTATTGGCTCATTGGCTGCGGCATCTCGAGAGTCCTTCTTGTAGCGCTCCCCATGGAATTGTACGGAAAGAGGGAGAAAATATCGGCTTCATACTTCTATAGAATGTTGAAGATCACGTTATAAAACTCACAACCTTAGCGATCGTCCTACTCCTTACGTTCGCGCAGAATTATATCGAACTATGAAGTCATTTTAAAGCAAACCACTCTTACAGAGATCCGTCACCCCGAGGAGCTGTCGTTCGCCAAGCCGGTGGACTCTGAGCACCTCAAGTTCAACTACGGGGAGTACAAGCGGATGGAGGAGAAGCGCCGTCGGGTGACGCTGGGCGCGATGCCGAACGGCGGCGGCCACCACAGCGCCTCCCTCATGGACGTGACGGTTAACGACCGGCCCGACACGAACACGTTCGCCGCCACCTTGGGCAGAAAAGTCTCCACGCTAAGCTGGAACGGCGGCGGCGGCGGTAACGGCCAGCACACAGCGCCCTCGACGCCCTCCAGGTTCCGCTCGCTAGGCAGGGGGGGAAACTTCTTGAGCGTGCCGAGCAGGAGGAAGAGCGAGGGAATACAGCACTACGGTGGAGGACAGGTCACGCCACAAAACGTAAGAAATTGCTAACGAATCCGTCATATTCCATGCTCAATATGCTAATCCTTAAAGGGCACTTTTCGTGGCAACGGAAGCTACAGCCCGTACGGGACGAACGGCAACGGCAACCCCCACCACAACGGAGACGGCAGCATGAACGGCGGCAACGGGACCCTGAGGAGCGGCTTTCACAGCGCGTCTGCGCTCGGCGGCGGCGGATTCGGCAGCGAGTGGTCCCTGGCGATGAGCCCGCCGCCCACGGAGGAGGCCAGGTATAGCATCGTTAGGCCAAAGAACCTCGTCGAGCGGGCCAGGCTGAACGTCGGGTGAGTTAGTAATGCAGTAGAAGATTGTTCTTGCGCCCCAATTAACGCTTCGTCTCTCTTATTCTTAATCAGGTGGCTTGATTCCTCCCTCTCACTAATGGAGCAGGGCATCCGAGATTTTGATACCCTCCTGCTGAGGTTCAAGTTTCACTCGTTCTACGACCTGAACCCAAAAAGTGATCCGGTGAGAATCAACCTGATCTACGAGCAGGCCAAGTGGCAGTTGCTGAATGAGGGCATTGACTGCACCGAGGAGGAAATGATGCTGTTCGCAGCACTCCAGGTACTTAAAAATTTACGTGGCATTTTACAAGAGCATAAATAAATAGCAATTAAATTATACCATTCTAGCTCCAAGTTGGGCTTCAAGCAAATGTTCCTCAGCGTCGTCGTCTTCGGACGGCTGA
>JAAUYK010075147.1_pt1 | contig 12529 bp, 7 predicted proteins | sample 7278021 | NCBI WGS metagenome assembly JAAUYK01 (sample SAMN14350223, study PRJNA611818) | marine sediment metagenome | isolation source: surface marine sediment (1.8m) | place: French Polynesia: Moorea | collected 2018-08
AACATCCGGGTCATCATCCACAGTTAAGACCGTTTTACCCATAATTTTTCCTCCCTGAAAAGACTCCGTGTTCGAACCGCATCAGCTTTGGGCTAATTTGTAGTACGATATCAGAACACAAGAACCAATATAAAACAGTATCTCTAATAGCCAGTTTATAAGGATACAACTTAGGTGGCCCATCGAAAAAGCTGTTCAAAAAAATGTATAATCTTAGCATCTTACGCAACCATTGCCAGATCAGCTCTGACTCCGTGCTTGGAAAGGTAGCCGTACAATAAAAGTGGTGCCTTGGCCCAATTCAGAATTTACATCTATCGTACCGTTGTGCTCCTCGATAAGCTTACGCGTTACCATCAGGCCTAAACCGGTTCCTCGATGACCTTTGGTACTGAAAAACGAAGTGAACAGCTTTCTTTTTATTTCAGCATCCATGCCGGCGCCATTATCGGCAACTTCAAAGCGAATGATATTATCTGCTTCCCGTTGCGTTCGCAAGGCGACTTGCCAATGTTTACTTATATCTTCATCGAACAGGCACGCGTCAATGGCGTTGCCCATTAGATTGAGCAAGACTTCGTGCAGCGTACGCGGATCCATCGAAACTTCTTGGATAGAGGCATCAAATTCCTGAATTATCTCGACATCGCTTTCTTTGGCACGCTCCGCCAAAAGGTCGCAAACATCCTTGGCGATGTCATTCGGGAAGCAGTCTTCAAATTCCGGTTCCCGCTCTTTGGAGTAAGACAAAAGATCGAGAACCAGTTCGGAGGTGCGCGAAATATTTCTTTTAATCATGTCCCAGCCGCGCAGAAGTTTATCAGTATCGTCTTTATTAATGCCCAAGTCAACCAGATAACTGCCACCTTTGAGTCCGTGCAGGATGTTCTTGATGCCATGGGCCAGGCCGGCCACGGTTTGCCCGATGGCGGCCAGCCTCTCGTTTTTAAGCAGTTCCTGTTCCAGTCGCTTGATTTCGCGCAGGTCCTGGAAAAAGGCAACACTACCCATCTTGCGACCTTTCTCGCTCAAAATTGAACCCGCAAAGCCTACCGGAATCGAATCGCCGTTGCGGGAAATTATCCTGGTCTCTTTCCAGGGAATTTCCTTGGCACCGTTTGGTCCATTCATTTCTTCCCGAAATAAATCCGCCAGTTCAGCTGGGTAAATATCGCTCGCAAGCATTTTGTTGATCACGTCTTTTCGAGCATATCCGAATATGTATTCAGCACTGGGATTATAAATGACGACCTGCAGATTTTCATCGGTAGCGACAATGCCGTCGTTGGAACTTCGTATCAGTTTGCTCTGAAAATTAGCCTGGCGACGGACCTTGCGCGTAGCATCCGCAACTTTCTGCTCCAAATCAAGCGTATATTCCTTCAATTTCTGATTGATGGCAATCTTAGTTTTAGCGCGCTTCAAGGCAATACTGAGGGCTTCATCACGCACCGGTTTGTTGATAAAATCAGAAGCGCCATATTGAAGGGCTTCGATGGCCGACTCAATATCGCCATGGCCGGTAATAATGATCACTTCGGTTTCATCATCTATTTTTTTGATTTCTCTCAGCACCTCGATGCCGTTCATGCCAGGCATCTTAATGTCGGTGAGAACGATACGGGGGGATTCCTTGCGGTATAAAACCAATGCGTCTTCACCATTTTGAGCAGTGGTGACGTTATAACCGTCAGCTTTTAAGGAAATGGAAAGAACCCTTAGGATATCGGGTTCATCGTCAACGAGCAGTATTTTATCCATTATCTACTTGCCTTCGCGTGCGGCCGGAAATGTGAGAATAAAGGTCGTACCCTCACCCACCTTGCTCTTAATATCGATTGTGCCATGATAGTCTTTAACAATGCCGTAACTAATACTCACGCCCAAGCCGGTTCCTTTGCCGACGTCCTTTGTTGTAAAAAATGGTTCGAAAATTTTATGCAGCACCTCTTCATTCATCCCCATGCCGGTATCAGATACCACCACTGTGACCTGGCCGTTTTCAGAATATGACTTAATCGTAAGTCGCTTTAGGCTTGTTTTATGCTCCGGCTGGCTGCTTTTTTCATCCATGGCATCCACGGCGTTGGTCACCAAATTGATGAATACCTGCTCGAGGCGGTTATGATCGGCCATAATAACAGGTAAATTGTCATCAAGATCTATCTGCAATTCCACCTGGTGAACCCTTAGTTGATGGCCTAATACCTTGAAGACGTCACGGATCGGTTCGTTAATATCAACCCGGGATCGGACGATGTCGGACTGCCTGGCAAAATCGCGCATGTGTTGGATAATTCCGGCCGCCCGCTGAACGTTGCTGCTAATATCGTGGGCCATGGACTTGAGATCCTCTTCCTCAATGGCCTGGTTCCGGCTTGTCATTTTGAGAAAAAAATCCGCACAAACCTGAATAACATTTAAGGGCTGATTAATTTCATGGGCGATGCCGGCAGCCATCTGTCCCAGGGTCGTCATTTTACTGGCCTGGATCAGCTGGGTCTCTTTTTCGACACTTTCGGTAATGTCGGTGGTGGAAGCAATCACCACATCGGCTCCGCCGTATAGCGCGCGACCGATGTTGATATTGACGTAAAACGGACGCCGCGCTTTGCGGTAGTGACGCTTTTTGGTAAATAGAATCGATTGATCTTCCGCCAAAGATTTCAACCCCTCGGTCAATTCTTCGTCGTTTTCATCACCCAGTGCCAGAAAAGACTCTCCTAATAATTCTTGGCGTTTATAGCCGTAACTATCCATGGCCCTTTGGTTGGTGTCTAAAATTTCAAAATTATAAGGGTCCAAAATGAAAGTTGGGTGCGGATCGCTATTGAACAGCGTCCGATACTTTTCTTCGGATTTGATATACTGATCTTGCAGCATGGCATTTTCAATCGCCACACCGATACGGTTACCGATAAGTTCCAGAACATTTTTCTGCTCATAAGTAAACTTTTGGGGATTCTTGCTACCGATACGAATGACACCAAAGTTCCGATTCTCTTTGGTGCTGATGGGAATATATGCCAGCGAAACCAATCTTTCGGGTTCAAGTAGGCAAATTTCATCGGTGCATCCGGTGGGCAAATCCTCATATATCATGTAGTGACCCGTTTGCGCCACCTGGTAGATGACGCTATTTTCTTGTACCACACTATTTATTTCACACGCTTTGGCGGATATTCCATAGCTAAAGCGTACATAAAACTTCCCGTCGTCGCGCATTAGAAAGATACAAATGCCATCCGCGGCAATAAAATTGCTGATTTCTTGAATCGCAGCTTCAATGCGGCCTTCCAGATCAGTGGACGCATTTAATGCCATGTAAATCGAACAGAGCGTGCTCAATTCACGCGTATGATACTCATGCTCCTCCTCGGCTTTTTTATCTTCGGTTTTATCCCACAGGGTTTCAATCGCCCCCACAATTTTGCCGTTGGGCGTTTTAATCGGAGCCGCTGTAAACCACAGCCATTTCCCTTTTTTCCCTAAATGTGGGAAAAAACCCTCGGCTTCGTAAGCGCCGTTAATGAGAGTGGATTTGCGCCAGTTATTGCCATAAAGATGTTTGATCCCGTCCTCACCAATCTGATCCAGAATAACGTCGGCCATGGTGGGTCGTTTGTTTTCATAAAATGCCTGCCATTGGTCGCTGGTGCCAACCATGGCATCGGCTGAAAAACCCGTGAGGCTTTCCATGGCTCTGTTCCAGTGGGTAACGAGATGGTTTTCGTTAATAACAAACGTCGGCATGGTGCTGCCCTGTATAATTTGCTGCATCGTTTTTTCACTTTCAGCCAGAGCTTTGGCGGTTTCGGTAAGCAGCCGGGTATGCCGGTCCCGTTCCTGCTCCGCCTTTTTATCTTCGGTTTTATCCCAGAGAGTTTCAATGGCACCGATCAGGGTTCCATCTGGGGCCTTGATCGGAGCAGCGGTAAACCAGCACCACTTGCCGCTTTCCCCGAGGTTGGGGAAAAAAACCTCAGCCTCATAGGCACCGTCGATGAGTGCCGATTTACGCCATTTGGTGCCGTATAGTTTTCGAATTTCCTCAGCACTAATCTGATCGATGATAACATCGGCCATGGATGGGCGTTCTTTTTCCCAAAATGGGCGCCATTGTTTATTGGTACCCACAATCTTTTGGGCCGGTATGCCCGTCAACCTTTCCATGGCCTTATTCCAGTGGGTGACAATGTGCTTTGCGTTAATAACAAATGTGGGCAGGGTGCTCCCTTCTATGATTTGAGACAATGTACGCTCACTCTCAATGAGCCCGCGTTCAATTTCAAGATAACGAACATTGCGTTTACGGATCACTTCCACCAGTCGATCGGCAAATTGCTTAAAATGCGCTTCGATTTCCGGGGTGACCGATTCAATGCGCTGCAGTTCTTGGAGCGCGTGCCTGCGTTCTTCTCCAAGTTGAAATGAGCTCCAAAGGCTGCGTGCTTCGATATGATCGATTAAATCCACACCAGCGGGTTTTGAATTTTTAATCAAATCCCCCAGGCTAACATCATTGGTTAACTCGATCAGGACTTGCAAATTATTTAGCTGGTAAAGCTTGCGGTAGTCGCTGGTGGTAAAAATCCCTTTCTTTTTAGCATATAGCAAACCCTCTGCTTGTAAATTAAGATCGGCTACCCCCAGTATATTTGGACTCTGGTCCATAAAGGTTTTGTCAAACAGATATTTTAAAAAAATTTTACAAAACTTACCGCCGCCGATAATGGCGATATTCGATTTTAATAGGGTCTCAATCACAATTAATGCTCTCCAGCGGAAATATCACAATCTTGGTATCTGAAAATATCAATGAGATAGCTCTAAAAAAACACCAGCGTTATCAGTACGAAGCATGGGATCAAAAATACCAACGAGAATTTTAAAATGTAGCCAAAGAAACTCGGCATGGGTGTACCGGCTTCTTCCGAAATGGAGCGCACCATAAAATTAGGGGCATTGCCGATGTAACTGCAGGCACCAAAAAAAACAGCTGCCGCTGAAATGGCTTGAAGATAAATAGCATTCTCACTCATCAACAAAGGAACCGCCTGGGCTTCACCCATACCTGGATAGAAACTGCCCAAAGCGGTATTAAAAAATGTGAGATATGTGGGGGCATTGTCAAGAAAGGCGGACAGCCCGCCGGTCACCCAAAAATAATGCCTCGGCTCAGTCACTCCATTTACCAGAAAAGCGAGGGCACCGTGTGAACCGGCTTTTAGTATCAACAAACATGGAATCATGGTTATGAAGATGCCGATAAACAAATAGGCCACCTCGACAATTGGAAACCATGTAAAATTATTATCTTCGCGGATGTTTTTGGAGGTCGTTATCAGTGATAAAGCCCCCATGGCTATTAGAATGCCGTCACGAACCCAATCCTGGGCAGCACGGTGAATCCCAAATGTATTGACGTCGCCCCAATCAACCACGCCACTCATTAGTACAGCCCCGACAACTCCGGCTAAAAAAATGAAATTATGCGTACCTACCAATTTCAGAGGCTCTTTGGCGGTTTCTTTGGTAGCCATGCGCGAGGCTTCTTTACGGTAGTAATAGGTATCGAGAACAAAATAGATGATTATCAAAAACAAAACAACCAGCAGCATGTGTGGAAGGATTTTAAAGGTCCAAAAAAAGCTTACGCCATGTAAAAAGCCTAAAAATAGTGGCGGATCTCCCAAGGGGGTGAGGGAACCGCCAACGTTGGCCACCAGAAAAATAAAAAACACCACCATGAATGTTCGATTCTTGCGATGTTGGTTGGCCCGTAAAAACGGTCGAATAAGTAACATCGCAGCCCCCGTGGTTCCCATCCATGAGGCCAAAACGGTACCAATTAGCAATATAATAACATTGACTAGCGGTGTGCCGCGCAATGTGCCGCGCAAGAGAATTCCGCCCGAAACAGTGTAAAGCGACCATAGCAAAATGATGAAAGGTACATAATCAGCCAAAATAATATGCAAGATCTCATGCAAAGCGGTTGATTTAAATACGACTAGAAAAGGGATTCCCAATGATGCAGCCCAAAAAGCCGACAGCTTTCCAAAATGATGATGCCAAAATTCAGGCATGAGCAAGGGACACAAGGCGATGGATAACAACATGCAAGCAAATGGAATACAGCTCCATAACGGTAAAATTTCACCCAAATTGTAGTGACCGGTGGAATGTGCCGTCCCTTGGGCCGCGTGGCTGTCAACGGCTGAATGGGTGTTGGAATGTCCTTGTTTGGCAATCAAGCGATCATTTGCCAATGGATTGTCCGACCCAGGATAGGATGCCGTAATCGAGTTCGCATTTCCCGCATACAGGCAGGTCGATGATATAAATAACCCAAATAACAACATTAAAAAAAGGATGGCCGCTTTTAAACTAAATCGCATTTACCAGCTCCTTTTGAGGAAAACGAATTGACCGCAGTGTCATCATGCAACACTCCAATTTCTGTCAACAATCACCTATTATTTCGATCCATTAAAAATGCCAATCTAAAAAAGAATCGCAACTTATTGATCGCTCGGCCGTCAACAGGTCAAGTAGTCAGCTGTATTTGTAGAAGAAAAGGAAATCCTTGGATCGAGGAATCGAAAGGCAATTCAACAAATATACACCTATATGTCAAGTCGGGAGTTATCGAACAACCAATTATTGGGACCAACCAGGCATATTTAGCCACAGCGACCTGGGAAAAAATCGCTTGCGATAACCCACCGTAAGCATAATTTTTTAACCCTGTTGACCGGCAATTGACATTTGTGAGGTCGTCAACTAAATAGCCTAAATATACTTACAGGAAAGGAGTCATGTTATCGAAGTCATTACTGATATTCACAAAATGCATGCGGTCGCGTCAGCCAGTCGCCTAAAGGGGCAGACAATTGTTTTAGTACCGACCATGGGTTTTTTGCATGAAGGGCATCTGTCGCTGGTGCGTCAAGGGCGCAAGCTGGGAAACCAATTAATTGTTAGCATATTTGTTAACCCGACCCAATTTGGCCCCAATGAGGACTTTGAGGACTATCCTCGCGATTTTAACCGGGATGTTCAAATGGTAGCACAAGAAAACGCCGATATCGTTTTTGCCCCGGAAGCAGCGGATATTTATCCAGCGAACTTTCAAACCTTTGTAAATACGACAAACCTATCCAACAAACTATGCGGCTTAAGTCGACCAACTCATTTCAAAGGGGTTACAACGGTCGTTGCCATACTATTTAACATCGTACAGCCGCATATTGCTATCTTTGGTAAAAAGGACTTTCAACAATTAATCATTATTCGCCAAATGGTGTGCGATTTGAATTTCGATATCAAAATTATAGGTGCCGCCACTGTTCGTGAATCTGATGGATTGGCAATGAGCTCCCGTAACACCTATTTGAGCCAGCGCCAGCGATCATCAGCCCCCGCACTGTATCAGGCGCTGCTTAACGCTCAAAAAATGGTAAATGCTAACATTAAAAAGACATCAACGCTTATACAGAAAACAACTCAATTTATTGAAGCCCGTCCCGAAACCCAAATCGATTATATCGCGATCTGCGATCCACGAACATTGGAAGACCTAAAACTTGTCAAGCAGCCGGCGCTAATGGCGCTAGCTGTTAAAATCGGACGCACTCGCTTAATTGACAATATGATCTTGACGCCGTAAAATATTTTGAAGTATACCACCTGCTTCAATATAAATTTGGATATTTCAGTAAATAGGCACAGGAGACGCTAAATGAGCGAGGAACAATTCTTTTTTACATCCGAATCAGTAACCGAGGGCCATCCGGATAAAGTGGCGGATGCAATTTCCGATTCGATTCTGGATGCCATTATGACCAAAGACAAAAACTGCCGGGTGGCCTGTGAAACATTGGTCACCACGGGCTTAGCCTTTATCGCCGGAGAAATCACCACCGAGTGTTATGTGGATATGCCCACCATTGTGCGCGACACCATTCGAGATATCGGCTATTGTTCCTCGCAAATGGGCTTTGATTGCCAGACCTGTTCGGTGATTACCAGCATTGATCGCCAATCACCTGATATCGCCCAGGGGGTGAACACCGGTGAAGGATTGTTCAAAGAGCAAGGGGCCGGGGACCAGGGGCTCATGTTTGGCTATGCCACCGATGAAACCCCGGAACTGATGCCGATGCCGATTACCTTTGCCCATAAGTTGTGCAAACGACTGGCCACGGTGCGTAAAAACGGTGCCCTGGATTTTCTACGACCCGACGGTAAATCCCAGGTAACTATCGAATATCTAAATGGCCAACCGCAACGGGTCGACACCGTGGTGGTCTCTACGCAGCATAAACCCGATGTCGGCTACGAGGATTTAAAGGAAGCGGTGATTGAGGAAGTCATCAAAAACGTCATTCCCAAAGAATTGATAGACGGTGATACCAAGTATTATATTAACCCCACGGGCCGGTTTGTGGTGGGAGGTCCCATGGGAGATTGCGGCCTAACCGGTCGTAAAATCATTGTGGATACTTACGGGGGCCAGGGCAGCCATGGTGGTGGGGCTTTTTCAGGCAAAGATCCATCCAAGGTGGATCGCAGTGCTTCCTATATGGGCCGTCACATTGCTAAAAATGTGGTGGCGGCCGGATTGGCCAAAAAGTGTGAGGTTCAAATCGCCTATGCCATCGGTGTGGCCCAACCGGTGTCGCTGATGGTGGATTTGATGGGCACCGGTGCCATCGCCAAAGATCGCGTAAAAGAAATTATTAGAGAAATATTTGACCTCAGACCAGCGGCCATTATCGAATACTTAGATTTGCTGCGTCCCATTTATCGGAAAACGTCGGCCTATGGACATTTTGGGCGCAGTGAACCGGAATTCAGCTGGGAAAAAACCAACATGACAGATAAAATGCGCGATTTGGCCGGGTTATAACGTTATCAATATCTAAAAACAATGAATCGTTTCTAACGAAACTAGGAGGAACATAATGGCTTTGCCAGAAATAAAACCAACATCTAATGCTTTGCTACCAATTGATTTGTCGCTGCCCTACAAGGTGGCGGACATTTCACTAGCCGAACTGGGCAATAAAGAGATGGCGCTTTCGGAAAACGAAATGCCCGGGCTTATGGCCATTCGTGAAAAATACGGATCGCAAAAGCCCTTGAAGGGCCTAAAAGTCATGGGCAGTCTTCACATGACTATCCAAACGGCCATGTTGATTGAAACCCTTAAAGTACTGGGTGCCGATATTCGGTGGGCGTCCTGTAACATTTTTTCAACCCAAGATCATGCCGCGGCCGCCATTGCCGCCAATGGTTCGGCGGCGGTCTATGCCTGGAAAAATGAAACCCTGGAAGAATACTGGTGGTGCACCGAACAAGCCCTGACATGGCCTGACGGCAGCGGTCCGGATCTGATTATCGATGACGGTGGGGATGCCACTATGATGATCCATCAGGGGGTTGCAGTTGAAAAAGATCCTGCACTGCTGGATCAAGATTACGACAACCGTGATATGCAGTGTCTCATGGATCGGCTGGCAACCAGTTATCAAAACGATGCGCAGCATTGGAGCAAGGTGGCTTCCAAAATCAAGGGCGTTTCCGAAGAAACCACCACCGGTGTGCACCGGCTGTATCAATTGGAAAAAGATGGTGCCTTGTTGTTTCCTGCCATCAATGTAAACGATTCGGTTACCAAATCAAAGTTTGACAATTTGTATGGTTGCCGCGAATCGTTGGCAGACGGCATCAAGCGCGCCACCGACACCATGATTGCCGGCAAGGTAGTGGTTGTTGCAGGTTACGGTGATGTCGGCAAAGGCTGCGCTCAGTCCATGCGTGGTTTTGGTGCCCGGGTGATTGTTACTGAAGTCGATCCGATCTGTGCTCTGCAGGCGGCCATGGAAGGCTACGAAGTCATGACCATGGAGCAGGCCACCGCCGTTGGCGATATTTTTATTACCGCTACCGGATGCATTGATGTCATCACTGGCGCGCACATGGAAATGATGAAAGATGAGGCCATTGTGTGCAATATTGGTCATTTCGACAATGAAATTCAAATGACCTACCTTGAAAACACTCCAGGCTGTAAAAAAACCCCCATCAAAGCGCAAGTGGATAAATGGAGCCTGAAGTCGGGAAGGTCCATCGTCATTTTAGCGGAAGGGCGCCTGGTCAATTTAGGCTGTGCCACCGGCCATGCCAGTTTTGTGATGAGCAACAGCTTCACCAATCAATGTCTGGCACAAATTGAACTGGCTGGCAGTTCACATGCAAAGCGTGTCTATACCCTGCCTAAAAAATTGGATGAAGAAGTGGCCCGGCTGCACTTGGGCAAATTGGGGGCCAAGCTAACGACCTTAACCAAGGAACAGGCCGATTACTTGGGCGTCTCCATGGAAGGGCCTTTCAAGCCGGATTTTTATCGGTATTAAATGCAGATAAAAAGAGCGCCGGGGTCATTGGCAACGCCGGCGAAAAATGGGTGTAGATGGATGTATCGCAAAAGCCTTTTGGAAGGCGTTTCTGATATTATTTCGCGTTCAGATTTTTCCAGTTTGACATGCAGCTGTCAACAGATTAGCAGCCTTAACCTATTGCGATAACAACCCGACATTCTTTCAAGAGGGTCAAATGTGCCGATGCATCTCGTATCTGAGTTGCATCGGCATTGCTAATGATGACATTTGAACGCCCTGGACCTTTGGCACGCAGCGCTTTTACAATCATAGGATTACCTGCCACCCGCGCATCTTGCCTAGCCGCCTGCAAATTGTTGGTATAGCCACACATACCCCGCTGCACCGCAAATTCACGGCTGACATAACTAGCACCATAAACTTCTTCCCCGTTTTCATCGAATATCGTTACAGACATTGCCGGAGCTAAATTTATGTTGGCGGCATCCACAACAATACCGGTAAAGGCAATTTTTGACCGGATTTGGCCTGCAGATTGGGTGTTTTGGATCGCATTTTCTGATGATCCCACCGGCTTGATATCTTCTATCTGTTGTATTTGTTCCGGCAACACTAATTGGGCAAATCCACCCCTTAGACTCATCTGTACTTTAACAGTTGCGGCACCATCAGATAAAAATTGCTGATCGATTATTTTGGCATTATTAATCATGGTATTTAGTTTGGTCTTGATTTGGGGGTCCTTAATACCCACATCATAAACAGTTGTCACAGCATTGATACGTAGCAGTTTAACTGCGTTGGCCAATGTTTCCAAAGCCGCACGTCGTGCTGTATGAAAAGCTCTTTGTCGCGCCTGAGGTTTATCTCGGAACTTTTCTTCGGCCACAGCAACGCCACGGGCTTGAGCTATACCATCCGTCCAATTGATCAGGCCGTTTTTTTGAACCTCCACAATGATCTTGTTAAGACCACAAGTTCCATTGCCTGGATGCCCACCAAGTAAAACCAATAACGACAGCAAAAAGACGATCGGTGCCTTGGATAAATATTTCCGGTGACCTAACAACAACATTGCATTACTCCGCAAGCAGATCAAAATCCGTCAGGCTTGATACGGTAAAATTTGAGCTGAAATTTCAGACTGAAAAATAAACAGCGGAAATCAATCATAATTACGTGGTGTGAAAAGTAACTCTGAAGTCGTCCTCGGCTCAAATATGGTTTTTAAAAGACCCATAGCAGTGAGCGGTTTCAAAATTGATAGGCCCCATCAATCCAATAAAGGTAATGTTAAAGGGAATTTATCTAATCATATTGACCATTTTAAATTTTATAGTGTAAGACCTCTTACAAGTCAATGCATGACAACCAAAGATCTTACTCTTATTATTTCAAACACTAATTGTTTCTATGGATCGCATCATCGGATACATCGGCCGCCAGGCTATTGATTCAACCAATCACATCATTCATTTGGCAGCGTTTAGTTTTTGCATTATCAAACAATTTTTTAAACCTTCGCGTGCCGGCCGAACTGTGGTGCACCACATCGCCCTGGAACAAATCTATTATACCGGGGTGCAGGCCCTTCCAATCTTAATTCCCACCTCACTGCTAATCGGCGGAACGCTGATTATTCAATTTTCTAAAATATCGGGCCAGTATGAACTCGGTAAAACCGTTGTTATTTTGGTTTTACGTGAACTCGGACCCATGCTTATCGCCTTTTTGGTTATTTTGCGGTCAGCAACTGTCGTCACAATTGAAATTAGCCAAATGAATGCCTTGAATGAAATTGATGCCATTGAAATGGCCGGGCTCGATCCGTTAAGAATTATTTGCGTTCCACGCATTATCGGTATCACCGTTGCTGTCTTGGGGTTGTATGTGGTTTTTGCCATTTTATCGATTATCGGCGGTTTTTTTATCATATGGGCGGGTACTGATATATTTTTAGGCAATTTTCTGGACCAAATCGGAAAAGCCATTACACCTGCCGATATGATTGTGGGCATCGGCAAGGTTTTATGGTTTGGTATAACCATTACGATCACATGCTTGTATCATGGACTTAGAAAAGAAAAACGCATCACTGATATCCCGGTTATTGCCTCACG
>JAAUYK010070728.1_pt1 | contig 12525 bp, 11 predicted proteins | sample 7278021 | NCBI WGS metagenome assembly JAAUYK01 (sample SAMN14350223, study PRJNA611818) | marine sediment metagenome | isolation source: surface marine sediment (1.8m) | place: French Polynesia: Moorea | collected 2018-08
CCGCAATCCTCGCCGGATCGCGTCACGGCTTTGGGTAAGGTGTACGTGAATTTCGCCAAAAACGAACCCGGTGTGTTTCGCCTGATGTTTGCCTTGTCAGAGCGCCACGATAACGATGCAGAGCTGGTCGAGTGCGGCCAAAACCTCTTCGGCATCGTGATTCAGCAGGTCGCGTATTGTCTGGGTCGGGACGAGCCTGTGGAAGAGGACATCCAACGCGCCTTCATGTTGTGGAGCTTTGTGCACGGGCTATCCTTCCTGAACATCGACGGGAAAGTGACCAAGGTCGGCGCCCAGGTCGACAATGACGCCATGATCGCTGGGATCACCCGCCGGGTCCTGCCTGAGTGTTTCGCCACCTGACTTACCCGCATTCCGGGCTACCTGCCCCACATGACTGATCTTTCTTCAAAAGGCCGCCCCGTGACCGTGCCCGCCAGCCGCGCCCGCCGTTTGGCCGGGCTCGGTGGTATGGCATCCGGGATTGCAGGGAACATGGCCGCGCAGGGCATCCGGCAATTGGCAACCGGCCAACGGCCGGAGCTGCGCGATCTGCTGCTCACACCCCAAAACGCCTCGAAAATCGCGGATCAATTGGCCCGCATGCGCGGTGCCGCTATGAAAGTGGGTCAGTTGATCTCCATGGACGCAGGCGAGATGTTGCCGCCGGAGTTGGCACAGATCCTATCCCGCCTGCGCGCTGACGCCGATTATATGCCGCCCAAACAGCTCAAGCAGGTCCTGAACGCCAATTGGGGGCAGGATTGGCTGCGACAATTCAAGAAATTCGATGTCCGACCCATCGCCGCAGCCTCTATCGGGCAGGTTCACCGGGCGCAGACCCGCGACGGGCGCGATCTGGCGATCAAGGTGCAATATCCCGGCGTGGCCCGCAGCATCGACAGCGATGTGCAAAACGTGGCCGCGCTGATCCGCATGTCGGGCCTATTGCCTAAGGGCCTCGATATCGACCCACTGTTGGACGAGGCCAAGGCGCAGCTCCGGGATGAGGCGGACTACTTGCGCGAACGCGATCAGATCCGGCATTTCGAAAGGCTGATGCAAGGGACCGACGGGTTCACTCTGCCCTCCCCCCATGATGATCTAACGACCCAGAATATCCTGACGATGACCTTCCTTCCAGGTCATCCCATTGAAGATCTGGAAACGGCCCCGCAAGCGCTGCGCGATAGCGTCGCCCAGCGCCTGATGGACCTGATGTTTCGCGAAGTCTTCCAATTCGGCGCGATCCAATCCGACCCGAATTTTGCCAATTATCGCTATGATCCCGAGACCGATCAGATCGTTCTTCTGGATTTTGGCGCCGCCCGCCCGGTGCCTGAAAAGGTCGCGAATGACTACGGGCGGCTCTTCCGTGATGCGCAAGCCGGGCGAGACCTGACGGACATCGCCATCGCCCTAGGCTTCTTCAATGCCGAGACGCAGGACAAGCATCAAAAGATGGTTCTGGGCATGCTGGATCTGGTCTTTGCGCCCCTCCAACGGGACGGCATCTTCAATTTCAGCGATCCAACCCTATCCCGCAAAATGAACGAGGCCGGTATGGCCATGGCTGAAGAGCGGGATTTTGTCCACGTGCCCCCGATTGAGACGCTGTTCCTACAGCGCAAATTCGGCGGCCTTTATCTATTGTGCACACGCCTGAAAGCGCGCGTGGATATCGGCGCGATGGTCGATATGTATTTGTAAGTCTCGCAGGCGGAAGGCTTTACTTTTTATCGGCGTCAGCCGTCTCGACAACTTCCGCGTCCACCTCTGTCGCCTCGACAATCTCCGCATCCGGAATGTCGGCTTCTGCTGACTTGTCTTCGATGCTCCCCACGATCAGCGGCAACATCTCAACACCCGTGGCGCTGGAGACTTCCGCCGCAGCAGGGGAGCGCCACGTGAAGGTATCAAAACTCTGACAGTTGGAGCAGATAGGTGCCCAATCCGAATGCACGGTCTGACAATTGTCGCATACCCATTGCGGGCCCCGCGGCGCGTTCAGCGCTCGGGCCAGCCAACCTTTGACAACCGCATCCTGCGCCCCCTCGCCCCTCTCAACCGCGGCCATGATGGTCAGGGCACGCGCATCGCCCAACGTATCGACCAAATCTCCCAGCGCGCGGCGCGCAGCCGGGAAATCTTCGGCAGCCAGGTTCAGCTCCGCAAGAACCAGACGGGTTTCCGGATGATCCGGCTGGATCCGTGTCAGCGCCGTGAACCGTTTGATCCGCTCTTTGGGCGTTTCATCCGGCGCAATCTCCGCAAAGGCTGAGGCAAGTTCCGGGTGGGGTTGCGCCTGCCAGGCTTTCTTCAAAACCCGCGTAGCCAATTTCGGCTTACCCTTCTCGATATGGGACCGCGCTGCGAGTATTGCAGCCGGGATCAGATCGGGCGACATACGATTGGCCTCAATGGCCGCTTCCTGCGCCTCAATCGTGTTGTCTTCTGCCAGGATATCCTTCGCCTCTGACAGGGCCAGAACGGCATCCCGGCGGCGGTACACATCACGTGGCAGGCTGCCATGTTTCAGCTTGGCGCTTAGTGTCTTGCGCGCACCAGACCAATCATTCGCCTGCGCCTGCAGCGTCAACAGAACATCCTGTGTCTCTTCATGCTTGGGCTTTAAGTCAAACGCCTTTTCGGCAAGTTGCCGTGCGGTGTCTGTGTCGCCATCAGACAGGCGCTGCTTCATAATCCCGCGCACACCGACAAAACGTGTGCTGTCATTCACGATCAGCTTTTTGTAGGTCTCTTCCGCCTTCTTCCGATCCCCGGACAGCTCCGCCGCCTGGGCCGTTAGCAGGTTCGTCAATTCCGGCTTTTGCAGATATTTCTCGGCCTTGGCCGCCTTGGCCATCGCCAACCGCCCCTCACCCGAGGCCAACGCCATCATGCCTTCAGACAAGGCCTGGAAGCCTTTACGTTCTCGATTCCGGTAGAAATAGCGCGAGATAGCCGTCTCATCCCCATTCAGGAACCGCCAGACAGCAACCAACAGCGACATCAGCTTGAGGAACAGCCAAACGACAAACACCAACACAATCGCTGCGATGACTGATTGCAATGGGCCCAGCGTGTATTCTGTGCCCGCCACCGTCAGCTGAATGCCACCTTCGGATTCCAGCAGATATTCCGCACCCAGGGTCAGCGCCCCGACCAGGACGACAAACAAAAGGATCTTTATGAGAGACCAGAGCATCAGGTGTGATCCTTTCAGTTACTCGCCATCGACTGGGCGAGGTCGTCCGCAGCGCCTAGCGCCACTAGTCTTGCTTGGGCCAAAGTGACCCAGTCCGCCAAGGGGGCCTGCGCCGCTTCGGGCAGAGTTGAAATTTCAGACAGCGCGTCTGTCAGGTTTCCCGCCGTCAACGCGGCTTCGGCGCGGGACAGAACTGCATCCGGGTCGTCGCCCTCACGTGGCGTGACCGACCTCGCGCCCAATTGACGTTGCAGGAACCCGCCGACGCCGCCTGCGGCGCCCTCTGCCTCACGTGCAGCCGCCAAACCTGTGCGGGCCAAGGCCGGGAAATCGGCTTGTAGTGCGCCCAAAGTTACCAAACCATCGGATGAGGCGACCAGCGCATCGGGCACCGTAACACCCAGGCTTTCCAAATCAGTGATCTCACTACCAAACGCCCCACCGGCATCCAGCGCCGCAAAAAGCCGGGTCGCGGCGGCTTGCGCCTGCGCCATCCGTGCGCTTTCAGAAGCTTCCGCTTCCATCTGCGCAGCTTCCGCGATCAAATCTTCCACTTCCGCCCGTTGCTGCGCCAAGGCCGCTTGAACGGCGGCCAGCTCACGCTCATAGGCCGCAACAGCTTCTTCAGACAGGTTTCCTTCCAGAGGCAACTCAGCAAGCGCAGTCACCTGATCGCTCAACGCATCCAACCTTGCGGCTAAAGCTGCATCAGCTTCGCTAAACGCTGCAGTTTGCTGGGCCAACCCGTCAGCAATCTGCGCCTCGATACCCGACAGATCAGGGGCGTCCGGCGTGTCAGCCACTTGCGCCTCAAGCGTCGCGACTTGATCGCGCAGGGCAGCGACTTCCTCCACAGAGACCGTCGGTGTCTCCGTTTCACTTGAAAGAATGCCACTGGAGCCCGCGCCAAAGCCAATAAGCCCTGCGATCAAGCCGCCAAGGATCGCCGGTACAAACGCGTTCTTCGTCTCAACGACACGCTCTACGATTTTCTCAGGCGGTTGCTCTGTGGCCTTAGGGGCCTCTTCACTGGGCTCAAACTTAACCTCGGCAGGTTCTTCAACCGCATCCGAAGGTTCAGGCTCAGCCTCGGGGGAGTCCTCAACGGCGTCCGACGACTCGGGCTCAATCTCCGTGAGCTCTTCACCTGCGTCAGACGGCTCAGGCTCGCTGGCGTCCGCCACCTGCGCCTCCTCCGCGACAACACTGTCTTCTCGGGTCAGATCGGCTGAAACATCCTCGTCTCCAGACGCCTCCTCCGCGGCCTCGGCGTCCGGTTCATTCTCTTTCGGAACATCTGTTTGGTCCGGTTGAGTCGTATCGGCTGTGTCTTCCGCCGTTTCCGGTACGACAGTATCCGCGCCATCAGAGGGCTCAGCGATAACACTATCGTCCAGACGGTCCGCCGTGCCTTCAATGATCTCAGAGGTCGTTGTGTCTTCGGCTTGGTCCGCTGGCTTGGTCTGGTCTGTCTTTGTCCGACCAGTGGTTTTCGATTTCTTCGCGGCCACCTCGCAGAACCCCTTTTGATTCTTTACTTTCGCGCCTCTGCGCACCGCCTGACTGTAAAGCGCGAGCCGGGTCCCCTCAACCCGGCATGGCCGAATGCAGCAGTTTTTCCACCAAAGCTGTCATTTCCTGCGCATTTGGCGCGCGTGCAATGGCGACCCGCGCGTTTGCAAGCGTTCCCAAAGCCTCGGCCACAGCGGCACTTAAAGCGGCGATCTGAATAGCCTGACGGCGGATATCCTTTGACAGAAGCTGCGCGGTACGGGGTGAAAACACAGGCGCGATCACAGGGTCGGTGGCGTCGAGCGCCGACACTGCGTCGGCTGAAAGAGGCTGAGCCGTTTGCGCGTATAAAACGGCTTCTTCACACGACAGACCCGCATCAGACAGCCGTTGCGCCACGTCGCCCCGTGCATGCTCGCCGCGGATATGGACCAATGGGCCTGCAGGGCGCGCCTCCAACACAGCGGTCACCAGGCTCTCCGCGTCATGACCCATTTGGTGAGCGGACCATCCAGCGCGCTCCGCGGCCATCGTCGTCGCCGGGCCAACGCAAAATGCCGGCGTACCGTCGGGCTGAACGACACGTGACGCGGCCCCGACACCGTTGGCTGAGGTGAAGATCACGCCGCCGACCCTCACCAAATCCAATTCACCCGCCAGCCACTCAATACGAATCAAAGGTGAAACGATCACCCGCACAGAGCGCATCAGATCGTAGTCCAACCCTTCCACAAATCGCCGGGACGCCGCCTCGGGGCGGGTCATCAACAACGTGGGGCGGGTCTTGGCCATCAGGGTGTCGGGATTGTTTGCGAACCTCTACGGTGTTACCTGCGGGAACATCATGATGCAACGGCAGGCCACGTGACAGAACAGGCGCTTATACTCGGGCTTGAAAGCAGCTGTGACGACACGGCCGCAGCCGTCGTACGCGTTCGCGCTCGCGGGCACGCAGATATTTTGGCGTCGGTCGTCGCCGACCAAGCGGATTTGCACGCCGCCTACGGAGGGGTCGTTCCGGAGATCGCAGCGCGCGCGCATACCGAAAAACTCGACGGCTGCATCAATGACGCGTTAGCGACAGCCGGGGTCGGTCTGGATGCGATCGACGCCATTGCCGTGACCGCAGGGCCTGGTCTGATTGGCGGTGTTCTGTCAGGCGTGATGTGCGCCAAGGGGCTCAGCGCCGCAACAGGACTGCCTCTGGTGGGGGTGAACCACCTGGCCGGGCACGCGCTGACACCTCAATTGACCGATGACATCCCCTATCCCTTCTTGACGCTTTTGGTGTCCGGCGGGCACTGCCAGTTCCTCATCGCGCGATCTGAGAGCGACTTCGAGCGTCTGGGCGGCACGATCGACGACGCACCCGGGGAGGCTTTCGACAAAACCGCGCGCCTTTTGGGCCTGCCGCAACCTGGCGGCCCGTCAGTTGAGGCCGAGGCCATGGAGGGGGACGGCACACGCTTTGCCCTACCTCGACCCTTGATGGATCGCGATGATTGCAACATGTCCTTCTCGGGTCTCAAGACGGCGGTTCTACGCACACGCGACGGGCTGGTGGCCGAAAAGCAAGGTCTAACGCGCCAAGATCGGGCCGATCTCTGTGCAAGCTTCCAAGCCGCTATCGCGGATGTTTTGGCCGGAAAGACCCGCAAAGCCTTGGTCCGCTACTTGAAAGACGCGCCCGCTACACCGCACTTGGCCGTCGCGGGGGGTGTGGCCGCGAACCGGACAATTCGCGCCGCATTAGAGGCTGTTTCCGCTGAACTAGACGTCGGCTTCCTCGCACCACCACTTGCCCTATGCACCGACAACGCGGCGATGATCGCCTATGCGGGCGGTCGGACCTTCCTGAGCGGCGCCCGGGATGATTTCACCCTCTCCGCGCGGCCAAGATGGCCCCTGGATCAATCGCAACCGGCTTTGCTGGGATCGGGCAAGAAAGGGGCCAAGGCATGAGCCTCTCGGTAATCGGTTCCGGTGCCTTTGGCACGGCGCTTGCCATCAGCCTGGCTGCAAAAACGCAGGTGAGCTTGTGGTCGCGCTCCGCGGATCAGGCGGCGCAGATGCACGACCGGCGCGAAAATACCGTACGTCTGCCGGGGATTTCTCTGCCAGACAAGGTGAACGTAACGGCGGACATAACCCAAGCTTCTGTCGCACACACGCTCCTTCTGGCCGTGCCCATGCAGCAGCTGCGGACGGTTCTGCAGGAACATCGCCAAACCTTCAAAGGCAAAACGCTGGTCGCCTGCTGCAAAGGTGTGGAACTGGGCACGCATCATGGTCCGATCCGCATTATCGAGGACGAAATCCCGGATGCGACGGCTGCGCTTCTGACAGGGCCCAGCTTTGCCCGGGACATTGCCCAGGGACTCCCGACTGCGCTGACACTGGCGTGTCAGAATGCAGACCAAGCCAGAACGTTGCAACAGGCTCTAACAAGCCGAAATCTGCGCATTTACACAACCTCAGACACAACGGGCGCTGCGTTGGGCGGCGCCCTCAAGAACGTCATTGCCATCGCTTGTGGCGCGGTGATGGGCGCAGGATTGGGCGAAAGTGCGCGCGCCGCGATCATGACGCGGGGCTTTGCCGAGATGGTGCGCTTTGCCGCCAGCCAAGGCGCAGATCCGCGGACCTTGTCTGGATTGTCAGGGTTTGGCGATCTGGCGCTTACCTGCACCTCCGTTCAATCACGGAATTATCAAATGGGATTGTCACTGGGCCAAGGATCGTCCAACCGGCCCAACGCGACGGTCGAAGGGGTCGCCACGGCAACTTCTGTCGCACAACAAGCCGTGGAAGATGGGTTGGACCTGCCTGTAACACAAACTGTGGCCGCTCTGGTCTCTGGTGAAAAAGACGTGCACAGTGCGGTCGAAAGTTTGATGTCGAGCCCATTGAAAGAGGAATAACGATGAGATTTGCGCTTGTTTGCAAAGATAAACCGGGCCATCTGGAAACACGCAAGGCCAATCGCGACGCGCATCTGGCGTATATCAAGGACACGGGCGTCGTTGAAATGGCAGGCCCGCTGCTGGACGATGCTGGCGGCATGTGCGGATCGCTGATCGTTTTGGATATGGCGGATCTGGCCGCAGCGCAAAACTGGGCCGATAATGACCCTTACAACAAGGCGGGACTTTTTGCCGAAGTCACCCTCAGCGCTTGGAACAAAGTGATCGGATAAAGGCGCCGTAACAGTGAATTTTCTTTTTGTACACCAGAACATGCCCGGCCAATATCGCGAAGTCGTGCAATGGCTGGCCGCCAGCGGGCAGCATAGAATTGTCTTCCTGACCCAGCGCAAAGACCTCCCGCAAATTCCGGGCGTCGAAGCTGTCCAATACAGGCCGCATCAAGTCGCCCAAAAGGACGCCTACGGCCTCAGCAAAGTGTGGGAAAATGCCACCGGCAGCGGTTATGGAGCGGCTACGGCGTCCCAGCGCCTCAAGGAGGAGGGGTTCACGCCGGACATCATCATCGGACACACCGGTTGGGGAGAGCTTTTGTTTCTCAAACAAGTCTGGCCCGATGTGCCGATGATGGGCCTGTTTGAGTATTTCTACCAGCCCCAAGGCGGCTCTGTTGGCTTTGACCCCGAAGAGCCGACGAGTGCGCACGCACCATTCCTGCTGGAAGCGCGCAACAGCGTGCCATATGCCGCCCTGCACCACGTGGATTGCGGCATTGTGCCCACGCAATGGCAATTCGACCGCTTCCCCGCCGGTTTCCATGACAAGCTGCACGTTCTGCATGACGGTATCCGCACTGACCACCTCCGAGCAGACCCGGATGTCCGCGTCCGTTTAGGACGTATGGAGCGCGATCTGACCCGCGACGATGAAATCGTCACCTATATTGCACGCAACATGGAGCGGACACGCGGGTTCCACCAGTTCATGCGCGCCCTCCCAAAAATACTTGACGCGCGCCCAAATGCCCGTGTCGTCGCCATTGGCGGATCTGAAACGTCCTATGGCCAAAGCAGCAAGCATCCAGGCGGCCTGCGCGGCGAGATGGAGGCCGAAGTCGGTCACCGCATTGATTGGAGCCGGGTGCATTTCATCGGCCGCGTGCCCTATCTGGAATTTTGCCGGATCATACAGATCAGCCGCTGCCATATCTATTTGACCATGCCTTTTGTGCTCAGCTGGTCCCTGCTTGAAGCGATGGCGATGGAGGCGACAATTGTCTCCTCCGACGTGGAGCCCGTGCGCGAAGTCATGACGGATGGCGAAACAGGCCTGCTGGTCGATTTCTTTGACCCGGACGCGATTGCAGCCCGTGTCGTCGATGTCCTGGAAGACCCCAGTAAATTTGCGCATCTGGGGCCCGCGGCACGCGCTCATATCGTTGAAAACTACGATTTCCTGACACGATCCCTGCCAGGCTTCATCGCGCATGTGAATGCCTTGGTGCCCAAGGAAAAGGCGCTGTCGCTGTAAGATCGTCAGTTATTGAACGCAGCGGCAGAGCCGACCGCCAAGCCGATCAACGTCAGAACCGTGCGCACATTCGTCACCGGGCTCTCCGTTGCCATGACAAGGTCACCGGACTGAATGTCAAACCGCCCTGCCGAGAAGAGGCCGTCGCTGCTGGTTAAGTCCAACGTGAAGACGACGCGGTCTTTGTCGGGCTGTCCAGACCCCGCCCCAACCATTGTTTCCGGGTATTCCCGAAGCACCAAAATCCCCTGAGGATCGCCGCGCGCATCATCCACCCCGCCAATAATCGACAATGCATCCAAGGCCGAGATGTCGTCTTTGATAAACGGGTGCAGCGCCTCCTGCCCCGTCGAGCCCATCGACAGGAAATACCGGTCGTCTTCCTCTACAAGTACCGTGTCGCCACCGGTCAACAGCGTGTTCTTGGCTGGACTGGAATACAGACGATCAATCGACGTGCCATAAAGCCGTCCATTGCGCATCAACCGGATCTGCGGATTGGCGAGATCGGGCCGGACACCCCCGCCCGCCGCAAGCAACGCCAATACCGTATAGTGATCGTCCACCACCGGATACGTGCCGGGCGATGTCACCCCGCCCACCAAATCGACCGAGCTCTTGCGCCCCTGCTCGACGGCCAATTGAACTTGGGCCGAGGGGATAATCCCCTCCAACGATTGTTGGATATGCACCCGCGCCTGATCTGGCGTTTTCCCGGATAGCGGGATCTCCCCCACGTAAGGCACAAAGATCGCGCCGGTTGGCGACACCTCGATGCTTGTCAGGTCAACCGACCGCTGCTCGGTCGCCGTCAAAAGCGAGTTTTCGGTGCTGTCCCAAACACGCAGGCTGACACTGTCGCCCGGGCGTATCGGCATCCCCTGATCAGTGTGGCTGTGGCGGATCCAACCAAGGCCCGACGCGCTGGGATCCGGCCAAGCCTGAAGTGTGGGAAGAAATGACCGCGTCACCGGATATACCGCAAAATCCGCGTCCGGGTCATCTGCCCCACGCAGAATTTCGCGATCCACAGCGGCACCGCGCGGAAGATCCCCACAGCCCACCAGCAAAAGACACGCGCCAAGCATGGAAAAAATGCGGTTGGTAACGATCACTTCACGGATTGCCTTTACCAAAGATGGGGCAGAGCGGATTACCGGCAAAGGATACTGGCTTCACACATGCCGTCAACGACATCTCACTCTAAAGTTGTTTTTCCTAAGGTGCTTGTGCTTGGGTCTGCAGGTCGATTGGGCAGGATCCTGCATCGGGTATGGGGCGCAGAGGGGGCCACTTGGGCGTCGCGCATCGCGGGGCCGGGACGCGTGGTTTTGGATCCCCTGACGCAACCGCATATGCTGGCTAATCTTGCATCGGATCATGATGTGGTTCTCTGCCTCGCCGGCGTGCCCCCAGGACGCGGCGATGTCTCCTTAAATACGGCTCTGGCCGCCAGCGCGGTACAGGCCGCCGTGCATACATCCTGTCGCACGGTCTTCCTCGCCTCCTCTGCTGCTGTTTACGGGGCAACGCCCATCGCGGCGCGGGAAGATCAGGTATTACAACCACTTACCGCCTATGGGCGAGAGAAGCTGCGGATGGAGCGAACGGGCTTGGCGCTTGGCTCCGGCCTGAATGTTCGTGTGTGCAACCTGCGGATTGGGAATGTCGCCGGGGCGGATGCCCTTCTGTCGGGCTGGCATCCGGAATGTGCTGTCGAACAGTTTATTGATGGGAAAACTCCTATGCGCAGCTATATCGGCCCAAGGGATTTCGCCCAGACGCTGCGGGCTGTGATGCGTCACTGGCAATTTGCGCCCGAGGTTCTGAATGTTGCCCTGACGCACCCTGTGCTGATGGGGGCTCTTCTGGATCAGGCAGGGCTACACTGGCAGGCACGCCCCGCTCGGCAGAGCACTCTCGCAAAAGCTGTACTGGACACCTCTCGCCTTCGACAGATGGTCCCGATGCCCCAGCCCGAAAACACGGCGGAACATGTGATCCGAGACTGGACATCTATTGATCCGTTTGAGGTCGCCGCGTGATCAGTTCGAAACGCATGATGGACATCCTGTTTTCGACGCTGCTGATTGTCTTGCTCTTCCCGCTTCTGGCCGTGCTCAGCGTTGCATTGCTGCTCGCCCAAGGGCGTCCGGTTTTTTATGTCGCGGATAGGATGCGGACACCCAATGAACCGTTCAAAATGATAAAGTTCCGCACAATGGAGCATATCCCGCGTGTGCAGGGTATTTGTGGCGGGGAAAAATCCGACCAGATCACGCCCATGGGTCGGTGGCTGCGATCCAGCCGTTTGGACGAACTGCCTCAGCTGTGGAATATCCTGAAGGGCGACATGAGCTTTGTGGGTCCTCGGCCACCGTTGCCGGAGTACGTGTATGCCTATCCGGATATCTATGCCGACGTTTTGAAAGTCACACCAGGCGTGACGGGCCTGGCCACGCTCGCCTTCAAAACACGCGAAATGGAGATTTTGCGCCGGTGCCGGTCAGCTGTCGAAACACACCGGATATATTGCGATCACTGTGTCCCCAGAAAAGCGCGGATTGATCGGCATTATGCGCGGAACCGGTCTCTGCTAGGAGATTTTCTTCTTGTTTTTCAGACAATCGGCGACCTCGCGCGCCGGGTTTAGCAGGATTTGAAAAAGTCGATGATGCAGAATGCTCACCCTTCAAAACAGCTCGATTTGGAGTTTTGCGCGCCGAAGTATGAAGGCAAAACGGTGCTGGTGTCTGGCGCGGGCGGCTCGGTGGGTACGGCGCTGTGCGAAGAGCTTTTGACTCTGCGCCCAACACGGCTCGTCTTGTTTGAGCTGAGCGAATTTGCCCTTTATTCCGTCCACCAGGTTTTGTCGACACACCCTGGTCTGGGCGATGTTGAGCTTTGCCCTGTCCTGGGTTCGGTGACAGACGCAGCACTGGTCTGCAGCATGCTGTCCAAATACGGCGTTCAAATCGTGCTTCATGCGGCGGCGTATAAACACGTCCCCCTGGTCGAGGCCAACCCGCTTAGTGGGTTGGAGAACAACGTCCTTGGCACCCAGATCATCGCCACCGCGGCTGCGCACCAAAATGTAGAGCGGTTTGTCTTGATCTCATCCGACAAGGCCGTACGTCCGACCAGCATCATGGGCGGCTCCAAGCGATTGGCGGAACTGGTTGTTCAAGACATCGGGCCGCGACATCCCAATACCGCCTTTGCCATCGTTCGTTTTGGCAACGTAATCGGGTCCAGCGGCTCTCTGGTACCTCTTCTTCATGCGCAAATCGATCAGGGTGGACCGGTGACGCTGACCCACCCCCATGCGGTGCGCTATTTCATGACGGTCGA
>JAAUYK010042730.1_pt1 | contig 12516 bp, 13 predicted proteins | sample 7278021 | NCBI WGS metagenome assembly JAAUYK01 (sample SAMN14350223, study PRJNA611818) | marine sediment metagenome | isolation source: surface marine sediment (1.8m) | place: French Polynesia: Moorea | collected 2018-08
ACTACCTATGTACAACAGGGAAATGGTAGTACTCCTATTTTATTACTCCACGGTTTTGATAGTTCACTCCTAGAATTTCGTCGTCTTTTTCCTTTACTGGCAGAACAACAAGAAACTTGGGCAGTAGACTTATTAGGATTTGGATTCAGCGATCGCATTCCTAATTTACCCTATAGTGCCGCAGGAATCAAAACTCACCTCTACTATTTCTGGAAAACCCTGATTAAAAAACCTGTAATTCTTGTGGGGGCTTCTATGGGAGGTGCCGCCGCGATCGATTTTACCCTGGAATATCCTGAAACTGTCGCCAAATTAGTTTTATTAGATAGTGCAGGGTTAGCCAAACAACCTATGATTGGCAAGTTTATGTTTCCGCCTTTAGATTACTGGGCAACAGAATTTCTTCGCAACCGTAAAGTGAGACATAATATTAGCAAAGCAGCTTATTATGATAAAAGTTTTGCCAATAAAGATGCTCAAGTTTGTGCTGCATTACATCTGGAATGTCGCAATTGGAATCAAGCTTTAATTGATTTTACCAAAAGTGGTGGCTATGGTTCTTTTACTAAAAAAGCTCCGGCTATCACTCAAGAAACTTTAATTTTATGGGGAAAACAAGATAAAATTTTGGGCACTAAAGATGCTAACAAATTTGCTAAATTAATTCCCAATAATAAATTAGTTTGGATCGATAATTGTGGTCATGTTCCCCATTTAGAAAAATTTCAAATTACTGCCCAAGAAATTATTGATTTCGCTAAAAATGAGCTTGTACAGTGTAACTAAATACTTTATTGGCGATCGCACTTCCCTGTCCCTCAACCTGCGATCACACTACCCATAACACAAGCGATCGTGTAATGTAGATAGAACAAGTGCGACCTGAAAGTTGCATTGGAGAGTGAATCCTGATGAAAGATTCCAGCCTAGTAGTCAAGGCTGTACCTACCCAAAGGGGCATAATCGATAACGAATAGGTCTCAGAGCTAGCGGGTAATGTTCCGAAACAACTAAAACATCTAGTTTTTCAGGTATTTAAAGCAACTCAAGTAAATGACTGGAAGAAGGTACGTAATTTACAAAAGCTTATGCTTAAAAGTTATTCCAACGTACTGCTAGCCGTAGTGTAGAGACGTAAAATTCCACCTCTCTACACTGGATTATTATGCCCAATCATCTACATGGAATTGTGGCGATCACGGGTGTCAAGATTGAGGATAAAGGCACACAGAATAATAAGGGCGCAAACCTTACATCCCTAAGGGCTAATGTGGTGAATGGATCCTGACAACGAAAACTACGATCTCTATCATCACTCTCAAACTGACACTCAGGAATTATTAATTGATTTTATTTTTGACAATAGTGATGTCAAAGAAAATGAAAGAAAAAAATAATTTGTTAAGAGGGCAAATGAGAGGAAACTAGGTATAAAGCCACAAACTGTTTCCTCAAACTTTTACGGGTATTTACCCCTCCTGACTCCTGCTTGTAAGAAACTATAAGTGTTTACTTTACTAATTCAAAGTAATCCTTCTAATTGTTTACGAATTCGCTCCAATTCGTTTTCCGCCATCGAAGTAGATTCCGATTCTGAGGAAGCATCTAGTGATTTATCTTTTTCCTTCTCCCAATCAGTTTGTTCGACATTTTTTTCTGGAGGGAGCGCCAATTGTCCTGGTTCAATTAATTCGCTGTCATAATCAGCTTTTTCACAAAAAGCTTTAACCTCTTCAGAATCAATCTCTTCTACTGTAGGTTCTGGAAAATCTTGAGCCTCCAACATCAGGGCAAAACGAGTTGCATCATCTTCTTCTTGAAACATCAAGATCTTTTGGCGATCGCCGATTTGAATCGTATGAATTCCTTCATTACTGGTTCCTGCATTAAAAAGTAAAATATATACACGCATTGCAACTAAGAATTATGAAATATTTAGTTCCCAAAAAGCCATTTTTGTCCATTTAAACGCTGCACAGTATATAAAACCATCAAATCGAGGGTAACTCGGCGTTCATCAATCATAAAGGATTCAATAGTGCTGGGATTTTTACCACTTGTTGCAGCAGAAAAAGCTTTGGAGCCTGAAATATCCTCTTCTAAGAAGTAAAGATTAAACTGACGCTGACCATTTTGCCAATTACCAATTATTTGCCAACATTGCTCTTGAGGATCAGCTCCACTGATAGGGAGTCCTTGTTTAGTAAACTGCAACTTCATATCTTCTAAACCTTCGGCGGTAAAAGCTTCTTGAAGTGCCGGGGTAAAATGTTGTTCGATAAATTCCTTAAAGGGTTTATCTTCTAGTTTGGGTTTTTTCGCTTTTTTGGCTGCGGGAGCTTTCGCTGCTGCGGGGGGTTTCGCTGGGGGATTGGGTTGTGTCTCTTCTGCCATATTCTCAAAGAATTTATTTAAAGTGCGATCGCTATTTATCATCGAGATTTTTAAGAGCAATCGCTATCGATTTTAATACAAAAATGAAGGAAACAGGGAATAGATGACAATAAGTAACTAAGCAAAATTAATTGCGCATTATTAGGCAGAGGCGGAATGGGGGGGGGAAATATTCCAATAAATAAACTCCTTTCCGGCAGGGGAAGGGGAGAGAAATACTTATTATGACATTTGAAAAATATACAAATAAATCTGATTAACGGATCTGTGGTCAAATGACTGCAAGCCTTGTCTAGTAGGACTTGTAGCAACTCAACATTTGAAATTACTTTACTACCGCTCGCAATAACGCAAAATCCTTGTTTTAGAGATATTTATCCTATCACTACATTTAAAAACTGGGGTTATGGAAGCGGTTTACCACCTACCGAAGATACGATAGTACCTTTTTCATCTTATATTTATATAATTTACTACATATTGTGTTATGTAGTAAATTTTACAACTGTAGATATTTACCAATCATCTTCTGCTACTGTTTCTAACTCTTCTTCTTCCCAACTATCCTTCATCGGTTGCACTACCTTAGAAATCGCATCCTTGACAAAAGCTTTCATAAATTCATCCTTGCGAGTCAGTTGAAACTGTTGTTGAACTACTTCTGTCATTCCTCCGTCACCCCAATTGCGATCGCGTCTAAAATATTCAATAAAACTTTTTCCCGCAATTCGAGTTAGATAAGCAGCCGAAACTCCTTGAATTGCTTTGCCGACAATGTAGGTTGCAAAATGAAATTGCAAGGCTCTAGCGAGTAAGTCTATTGCGCCTTTGACAACTCCTAAACTAACTAAAGTTTTCCCTAAAGATAAAGCCAATTCTTTACCTTTTTCGAGATCTAATTCACAACCATAAATGCGTCCAATTTCGATTACCATTTGGGCATTAACCGCTGCTGTGGCTAACATATCTACTACAGGTAAAGGCGTTACCGCAATTACTCCCGCGCCAATCCACTGATAGCGATCGATGATCTTATCGGCTTCTCTACGTCTTTGTCGGTCGATAATTTTCCGCGCATCTTCCCCTAAACGATGGGATTGTAATAAAATATTGTCGGCAATCAGATCGGCACCTTCGGCACGTAAAACCGCCACCAATCTTTTAATTAAGGGAGTAATTTCTGGTTCAGGTTCAACTATATCGCCACTGCGTAACTGAACTGGTTGTGGATTTGCCGCGATCGCGAGTACATCTGAACTAGCTATAAAAGTTTTGACAGTGTCTTTTAATCTTTGGAGTATAATAGCTTTGTCTTCTTCAGTGTAAAGATCGGTTTTATTGAAAATCAACAGCGATCTCTTTCCTAAATTAGCTAAGTCATAGAGAGGGTTATATTCAGACTGGCGCAGATCGTTATCTACGACAAACAATAATAAATCCGCTTCGGTAGCTAAATGTCTGGCTAACTCTTCCCTTTTAGTCCCTGCAATCCCAGATTCTAGGATACCAGGAGTATCAGTAATCAAAATTTCTCTGGCTACTCCTTTGAGTTTAAGACTGTAAGTTTCTCCTTCTGTCGTGGTTCCCATCGTGGCATTGACATTTCCCATGATATCCCCAATCAGACTATTAACCAGAGAAGTTTTTCCCGATGAACCCGTACCAAAAACCACAATTCGGATCTCTCCTCGCTGTAAATCTGCTTCTATTTCCTGCGATCGCTTCAAAAATGCTTCTCTAGCAATACTGTCTTGTATTTTCCCTACTTGTTGTCCGATTGCTTTAAGATTCTGCGCTGCTGCTTGGGTTTTATCTTCGGGAACTCTAACATTAAAACGACCTTTACGAGATTTTTTACGAGAACCTTTCCCTGTTTTTCCGGTATAGAAATTGAAATAGTAAATAAATCCAGCAATTAACAAGCCAATTAAAACAATCAGTAGTAACAGCAGGAAATTTGCCAAAAAAGGAGCAGTAAAGGAAACCTGAATATAAAGTCGGTACAGAGATGCTACCAACCAAATCGAGAGTCCCAATATCAGACTCAAACCAACAAATAGAATCAGTAGACGGATTAAAGACATTAATTCAGTTATCAGTTAACAGTTATTAGCTAGGGATTTCAGAGTTATGTAGGATTTTGATGGCAATGATTATCTACAAGTTAGAGGCAAAATTAATTATATATTCTAAATTTTTTTATAACTGTCTAGTAGAGCGTCAACTTTGTTTTGAGGAATAAATTTTGGTAAATAACTACCCCTGCCGGAAAGGCAGTGCTGTTGTAAGAAGATGAAAATTCAAGCTTGGAAGATGAGAAACTAGATATTTGCGCTTCTAGTTCCAAAAAATCTTGTATAAAACAACAAGGTCGTAAAGAATCTAGTTTAATTCCCTCATTAGTTAAAGTTAAAACTAATCAACCAAAACTATACCAACAACCGAATCGAAGGAACAAACAGCACTAGAAAATCACGAAACAACTAGAGACTTTGCCCGAAAATCTAAACCCTCTCTGGATTGGCGTCGCTTCTGTGATGAAAGTCGAACGTAGTGGAACTCGTGGCAATGAACCTTATCACAGCATTAGTTCTTAGTCTAGGAGAACCAAAATTTTGTATCAATATATAATTATAAGAGCCAGAAAAATACAATCATTGTTGTTGTTCTTTATTATTATTTTCTTGTATCATATAACATAGATTATAAGCTGGCTAATTATTTTCACCCATCTGCACTAGAGAGTTACAAACTTAAGAATATAAACTAGCTACATATTTTCCATAACCGTTATAGGGAAGAGTCTCCTTGATCTCCCAAGATAAACCTGGCCCAGTACTAATAAATTTCTCTGTAGCTTGTGACCAACGAGGATGAGGTTTATCGGGATTAACATTTGCTTCAAAGTCATATTCCCTAGCGTCAATAGTATTCCAATAAGTCGCAGGTTGAGTCTCCATAAATTCTATTTTAACAATAGATTTTGCTCCCTTAAAACCATATTTCCAAGGAATAACCATTCTTAATGGCGCACCATGTTGTTTCGGTAAATCGTGACCATAAATACCTAAAGCGAAAAAAGCTAGCTCGTTTGCCATTTCTTCAATGCGCAAACCTTCTGTATAAGGCCAAGGTAATGAACCAATATGAAATCCTGGCCCTTTGGTAATTTCAGGGTCGTAAAAAGAAGTAAAACGGACAAATTTGGCTTTAGAACTTGGTTCAACTGCTGCGATGAGTTTCTTCATAGGAAAGCCAATCCAAGGTAACACCATCGACCAAGCTTCTACACAACGAAAACGGTAAATTCTTTGTTCAAGGGGAAATTCTTTTTTGAATTGGTCAATATCGTAAGTGCGAGGATTTTTTACTAGTCCTTTAACTTCTACTTGCCAATTTTCTGTAGGTAATTTTTGTGCGTTCAACCAAATATTTTTGGTGCCACCAAATTCATAAAAATTATTATATTGTCCCGCAATTTTTTCATCTGCAAGAGGTCTTTTTAGGTTGCTAAAAGCAGGATTCTTGCTAAAAGAATCAATAGCAGGTAAGTTTAAACTAGCCTCTAATGCAGTTTCCGCAGTAGATTTGCCAATTCCTCCTAGACTGTTACATCCTGTAAGTGGTGCAATACTAGCTACCATCCCAGCACCTGCTAAAGTTTTGAGAAATCGACGACGATTCCAATAATTTTTCTCTGAAGTAACTTTACTTTCAGCAATGTCCCAGATTTGAGCTTTCCGAATTAAAACCATGTAAAAGACTTTATTTAATACGCGATCGAGTTCCTCTTCTTATTTGTTTATATCATTAATATTGCGAAATAAGTGGATAGATAATTGAAATCGCGCAGTGCCAGGCTTCTCCTGATTGTATATGGTAACTGCATTAGAAGCTAAAGTGTACTATGAGCATTAATTCATATACTGGGGACTGTCTTGACTTTTATATGGAGCATAAAAATAGTCACAATATCTCAATTCGTGTAGCTCATTCAGAAGATTATGATCTACTGTTCAACTTCAACTTATAGTGAGCATCCCGAACGGGAAGGAAAAAGTCGTACACAATTATTAACCTGAGAGTCTCATCCTCATTAGCTAGAATTGTTAGGTTTTGATTTATTTCGACGGTCGGCCATCGTAGCTTAAACTCGCCTCAATTTCGGCTTTTTGTGATACTTTCGTAGTAAGCAAAAAGATCGAACAGCCTAATAAACGCGCTCTCGAAGAGGTTAGCAAAGCAGGAGGTCTACTCAGCAGATGGAGGGTCGTGTATTGAGGTTTCCTCGAAACCCTGTACGCCCCGTCCAACCAACGTGTTGACTAAGTTTAAAAACCTAGTAGTTGCCAAAGATTAATTTTATAGTAAATTGACTGTACACCTCGCTCGTTAGAGATAAATTTATTGTCTTGTAATTGAGGCTCAAGAATTGAATCTAAAACAAGATTAGCAGTCTCAACTGGCTTTTCTGCGGGAGGAAGAGTAAGTAAAACTAAGTTACAATCATTGCTTTTCCCAGTTGCACAAATGATAGGAATCTTGTCTAGTTTAGTACTTTTGAAACTGACAGAAGACAAATCATTCTCAGAAGCTAAATAATTTTCTAGTTGTTGAGATGCAGTATTACAAAGTTGTTCAGGATTAGTTTCCTCAGGGAGTGCCTCGCTTTTCCAGTGAAAAATAGGTTGCAGTTCCCCATTCTCTGTCTTGGCTATGGTAGTTGGTATCTCTTTATTTGCCTGGCAGAAAAAAGTTGTCTCTGATGATTCTCCATAAACACAAGTCATTCCCAAAGTAACTGTGATGGTAGCTAATAATGAGCGCAAAAATAAATGTTTAATGTTCATTTTTTGATCTAGGGAAATAATTAAAATTTTTAAGTTGAAAAAAAATCATATCTATAAATCTATACTTAAGGTTAGATGTACCTATTACTAGTTTAGAAATCTCCTAAATAAGAAGATTCTTTGCTAAATAATTATTTAAGTAAATTCAATAACATTATTAAGACTTTTAATTTATTTTTAAATAACAAAATTATTGTTTTATTCGGCTCTACCGAACTTGAGTTGCAAAAGCAATAAATAAAAGTTGCGCTTGCTTCGCAAGCGCGGGGCACATTGTATCAATCTTCTCTGGCTTAATCTCCGCTATATCTATCGTAGTTTGTTTTTTTAATTCAAGGATTTGCATTTGAGTAAAGCATTTCCTGTGAGGCGACAAATACGCCACTCTGGTAAAACCGAAGCCCCAATTTTTTCATAAAAAGCGATCGCGTTTTCATTCCAATCTAAAACACTCCACTCCAAACGTCCCGCATCTCTAGCTATTGCTAAATCAGCTAAATACATTAAGATACCTTTGGCAATACCCCGACGACGATATTCAGGTAAAACAAATAAATCTTCGAGATAAATTCCTGGTTTTGTGAGAAAAGTTGAGTAATTTTGGAAGAATAAGCCAAAACCGACGATCTTATCTTTCACTTCAGCAACGATCGCCTCTGCACAAGGAGAATCTCCAAATAAATGTTTTGCTAGCTCTTGCGAGTTGCCTGTTACCAAATGGGATAACTTTTCATACTCGGCTAATGCCTTAATCAGGGAAAAAATAGACTCAACATCAGTAGCAATTGCACTACGAATCCTAAAATCTCTAGTCATTTTCAGTTATCAGTTATCAGTCCTGAATATTTAACATTTAATTAAGTCTAGCTACCTATCTTGCTGTGATAAAAACTTGATTTTCTCTAACTTGAGGTCTTCCTGTTACCACAGACTTTGCCAGAGAACGTAACATTTTCTTGGTCGTTTCCCAGTCCACACAAGCATCAGTAATACTTTGACCGTAAACTAAAAAATTAGGATCATTTCCTAATGATTGATTTCCTGCAATCAGGTGACTCTCAATCATCACTCCCATAATATGTTCATCACCAGACTCAATTTGTTGAGCAATATTGTCCAAAACCATTGGTTGACGGGTATAGTCTTTGTTACTGTTACCGTGACTACAATCTATAGTTAAACGATGATTTAAAGCCTTGTGTTTCAGAGCATCGGCTGCGTTTTCTACCTCTTCTCGATAGTAGTTCGGAGAATTGGAACCACCCCGAAGCACTAAATGACCATCGGGATTGCCTGTAGTTTCAACAATACTGGCTAATCCATCACTACTAATCCCTAAAAAATGGTGGGAAATTCTGGCAGCTAACATGGCATTAATGGCTGCTTTGAGACTACCATCAGTTCCATTTTTATAACCTACGGGCATAGATAAGCCAGAAGCCATTTCACGATGAATTTGACTTTCTGTAGTTCTAGCACCGATCGCTGTCCAACAGATCAGATCGGCAATATATTGAGGAGTGATCGGATCTAGTAATTCCGTCGCTGCGGGGAGGTTAATATGTGCTAAGTCGAGGAGTAACTTGCGTGCTAATTTCAATCCTGTATTGATATCGTAGCTATTATCGAGGTGAGGATCGTTGATCAAGCCTTTCCAGCCTACTGTAGTACGGGGTTTTTCAAAATAAACCCGCATCAAAATTTCTAGTTCCCCTTGCAATTCTTCCCGCAAGCGAGTTAGTCTTTCAGCATATTCGGTCGCTGCTTGGACATCATGAATCGAGCAAGGTCCAACAACGACTAATAATCTTTGATCTTTACCTGATAGGATCTGGCGAATGCGATCGCGTGTTTGAGCTACTAAAGTAGCTGCTGTTTCTGTCAGGGGCAATTCAGATTTAATAAAGGCAGGACTTAGTAATGGTCTATTTTCAATAACATGGAGATCGCTAGTATTTTTCATTTGGCGAGGTTAATTTTTTGGCTTGAGAAACAGCAATAGACTACTATATTAATCTAGCATCTTCTTGCTGACTAATCCTAATTCAGTTTGAAAAGTAGAGTTTTGGGATTAGGGACTGGGGATTGGATGGCTATGCTCCCCACACTTCCGTTTCCCTCTCAATTAATGATTTCTCTTGATGATAATATGGCGATCGCGATCAAATTTAATCCATTCTCTAGTTTGAAAATCACCTAAAATTCTAGTTACAGTTACCCTGGTAGTACCAATTACATTGGCTAAATTTTGATGAGTAAAACGTACTGTAATACGAGTACCTTCGAGTACAGGCTGTCCCATTTCTTCTTTAAGCATTACTAATAATTCCCACAAACGTTCTTCGACTCGCTTGATAGCAGTAATGGATAAAAGTTGTTCAGTTTTGAGTAGGCGATAACTTAATTTAGCAATTAGTTCTGAAATAACATCAGGATATATTTTTAGATATTGAGAAGTTAAGCATCTGATATAAACATCAGATAAAGCTTGGGCACGATAAGTAACAGCACTATTATTCTTATTATCAAAAGCATGATTAGGAGTTACCCAACCAAGTATTATTTCTTTTCCTGAAACATCAATCTTACTTAATTGCACTACACCTCGATAAACTTGCCAGATACCAGTCTTAAGAAGCGCAATTTCTTCTCCTTTTTCATAAAATTCTAGTAAAAGTTCGTCTTCTTTTTCTTGATAAATACTCGGTGTTAGCCTATCGGTCGATAGCATAATTAAAAGATTGATTTAATAGAGATTAACCCGAGTCTCAGTATATTTCACTAAAGTAAATAAATAGTAATCAGGAGGTTAAGGTTTAACAATAAACTTCTTGCATAAAAACAAACGCTGAAGCTTTTAAATAAGCTTCAGCATTTGAATTGTTAATTAGACAATGGTTTACTAGTTTTACTAGGACGTTCTCGGGAACCTCTTCTTCTTCTTCCTTGATTATTTCTGTCAGACTCGCGCGTTCCCTCTCTTGGTGCCCGTTCCCTTCCATTCGAGGATAAACGTCTTTCGCCGACGCGGGGTCGCTCGTCAAAATTATTCTTGCGGTCGCGCCGACCACGAGGAGGCGCATCACCTTTACGGAATGATTTCTCTTTAGAGGAAAGATCTTCGTTACCGTAGATATCTAGATATATGGACTGATTAACATTAGTAGCAGCAGTGTTGAGAACAGTTCTAATAGCTTGAATATTACGACCACCACGACCAAATACCTTGCCCTTATCATTAGCATCAAAGGCAACTCTCAGCCAGAGTTTCTTGGTACTGGCAACTTGTTCACAATGAATAGATAGGGATTGGGGATCTTCCAAAAAAGGCTCTAAGAGAAATGACACCAGCTCCATATAGTCAGGACTGGTATTATTCTGACTAGCAGATAATGCTGTCTCTCTAGGCATGAACTTGCTCAAAAACTTTAGCTTTAGTTAAAATGTTTTTCACTGTTTCAGTGGGTTGTGCTCCTTGCTGTAGGCGTTTTACGATCGCCGGAACATTTAATCTGGTCTCATCAGTTCGAGGATTGTAAAAACCTAACTCTTCAATAGGGCGACCATTACGGCGTCTTTTACTTTCGATCGCGACGATACGATAGCTCGCCTCTCTTTTTTTACCAAATTTCTTTAAACGAATTTTTACCATATTACCTCAAAAGTCTTCTTTCCGATTGTAAGCTATTGATTGTGAGTTCCCAATAATATTTAGTCTCAGAATTAAACATTATATCATTAAGAATCCACAAAAGAGATTCATCATCTAGCTAGACATCCTAATAATGACCTTTGCATGATGCGATCTCTAATCGTTGAGGAGTTTTTCCACTTACCCGATAGATTAGTCTATCTTCTTGATTTAAACGACGGCTCCACCAACCTTTTAGGTTGTGCTTTAAGGGCTCTGGGCTACCAGTTCCTGTAAAAGGAGTTTTCTCAATCTCAGAAATCAAGTTTTTGATTTTTTGGTAAATTTTGGGATCTTTCTTATCCCAGTAAAGAGCATCTTTCTTTGCTTTCTTTGTCCACTCAACTTTCATTGAGTCTCTCCAATCAAGGCATCACCCATTCTTCTGTATCCCCAGATTCGGCAGACTCAATAGCATCTAACACTTCTGGGTTTGTGATGGCATTTGCTCCCATAAGGTCGCAAAGAAGGTCATGCATCTGGTTAACTTCATCAGGACTTTTATTTAACAAACGGTCAAATAATTTCGCCTTCAAATCTCTCTCAAAATTCCTTAAGCGTTGAAATTCCTCGGACTTGACTAATGTGACATTAGAATGTCCTCTACGAGAAATATCAACAGGATCACCCTTTTCTGCTTTATCCAGATAATGGGAGAAGTTTGCTCTAGCTTCTCTGGTAGTTACTATCATAACTAACTCCTTAATTGCAAGTTATTTTTTAATTACCTATAGATAATGTACACGATTGCGTAACAAAACAGCAACTTCTAATGAAGCTATTTATTTTACCGCGATTATAGTTGTAGGCTCTTAAAATCTCGACCGATAAAATGAACCAAGTTGAAATTTCAAGTAGCCTGTGAGTTTGCCCCGTTAGCGATTTCTCCTAAAGAGAACCAAAACCTTTCTTTTTCTTTTGTTTCTTCTTTTTCTTTTTCGCTTGACCTTGATAACCGCGAAAACCAGGTCTTCCGCCGCCACCAAACATGCCACCCATTGGCATATTAGGCATTCCCGGCATACTCGGCATTCCGCCTCCCATTCCCGGCATCCCAGGCATGCCACCGCTACCCATTTGTTGCATCAGCGATCGCATTCTGGTAAAGTCTTTAATTAATTTGGCAACATCTTTTTCTAAAAACCCTGAACCCTGGGCAACCCGACGACGACGGCTAGGAGATTGTGCCAATAATTCAGGCTCAGCTCTTTCGGCTTTGGTCATGGAGTTAATCATCGATTCGGTGCGTTTTAGTTGAGATTCCCCTTTCTCTAAATCGGCACCACTGAGTTTATTCATCCCTGGAATTAACTTCATCACTCCGCCCAGGGAACCCATATTCTTCAGGAGGCGCATTTGTTTGAGGAAGTCATTAAAGTCAAATTTGGCTTCCATGATTTTGGCTTGCATTTTTGCTGCATCAGCCAAATCAAACTCTTCCTGAGCTTTTTCAACTAAAGTTAAAACATCCCCCATATTGAGGATACGCGAAGCAATGCGATCGGGATAAAAAGGTTCGAGAGCTTCTACTTTTTCTCCTGTTCCCACAAACTTAATCGGTTGACCAGATACTTGCCTTAC
>JAAUYK010056387.1_pt1 | contig 12516 bp, 12 predicted proteins | sample 7278021 | NCBI WGS metagenome assembly JAAUYK01 (sample SAMN14350223, study PRJNA611818) | marine sediment metagenome | isolation source: surface marine sediment (1.8m) | place: French Polynesia: Moorea | collected 2018-08
CTCTACGGCGAAGACGAGGCCGGATCCTCGACCTTCGACAGCCTCGAGACCATCCAGATCGCCGCCCTGCCGGACCGGTCCGGGCAGCAGCTGCACAACCTGCTGCGCGACAGAATCAACCCGCGCGGACAACCGATCAGCCCCGAGTACGTGCTCCGGATCAGCCTGTCGGAGAGAACCGAGGAGCTGGCGATCGCCGAGGACGAGACGGCCACCCGTGCGAATCTTCGGCTCTCTGCGAACTTCACCCTGACCGATGTTGAGAGCAACGAGGTGGTGATGACGGGAAGCTCCAGATCGGCGAACAGCTACAACATCGTCGATTCGCAATACGCGACCTACGTCTCGGAAAACGATGCCCGCGAGCGGGCCTTGCGCGAGCTTTCGGAAGACATCAGGCTGCGGCTCGCCACGTATTTCGCCCGCTAGAGGCGAGGCGGCGGCCGCAGGTTATACAATCTATGCGGGTAATTTACCAAAGACCGTACACCTTGCGATGAAGATCACGGGGCGCAGCGTCGAGCGCTTTCTCAAGGCGCCGGGAGCGGAGATCGAGGCGGTCCTCATCTACGGCCCCGATGGCGGCCTGGTGTCGGAGCGGGGCGCCGCGTTGACCGCTGCTTTGGGCATCGATCCCGACGATCCCTTCGCCCACAGCGAGCTGTCCGCCAGCGAGATCTCCTCCGACCCGGCACGCCTTCGCGACGAATGCGCCGCCATGTCACTGGGCGGCGGCCGCCGCCTGGTGCTGATCAAGGCCGCCGGCGAGCCGCTGACGTCTGCGGTGGAGGCCCTTTTGGCGGACCCGCCCGGCGCCGCATTGCTGCTGCTTCAGGGCGGCGACCTGCCGGCGCGCTCGCGACTGCGCAAGCTCTTCGAGCGGTCCGAGCGAGCGGCCGCGCTACCCTGCTACCAGGACGACGCCCAGAGCTTGCCCGCCGTGATCCGGCAGAGCCTGAGCGAGGCCGGCTTCGACATCGCGCCCGATGCCTTGGATCATCTGGTCGCCCATCTCGGCGCCGACCGCCAGATGACCCGACGCGAACTGGAGAAGCTGGTCCTCTACGTCGGCGCGAGCACCCGCGGTGACGGGGGTCGGCGCCGGATCGGCTGGGCCGAGGTCGCTGCCTGCTTGGCGGACGGCTCGCAGCAGACCCTCGACGAATTGACCTTGGCGGTCGGCGACGGCGACCTGAAAGCGGTCGACCGCGGACTCCGGCGGCTGGCCGCCGAAGGCGTCAACGCGGTCACTCTCCTGCGCGCCCTGATGCGGCATTTCCACCGGCTGATGACCGCGGCCGACGCCATGGGGAAGGGCGGCAGCGCGGAGCGCGCGGTCGAGGGCCTTCGGCCACCGGTGTTCTGGAAGCACAAGGGGCGGGTCGCCGCGCAGCTGCGCGCCTGGCCGGTCGCGCAACTGGCGCGCGCCGAAAAGGAACTGCTGGAAGCGGAGATCCTCTGCAAGACGAGCGGCCTGCCGGCCAACGCCCTGGCCGAGCGGGCGGCCCTGGTGTTGGTCCGACGGGCCGCGGCCGACCAAGCCCGGCGCACGTAGTCCGCCCCCTCTCTGCCGGGTCCGCGCTCGGCAATCCCCGATGCCAGAGGGACGGCCGCCGGTTCAGGCCGGGGTCTGATGCAAGCGGTGCAGCACGTCGTCGAGCTGGTCCAGGGTGTGGTAATGGATCGTCAGCTCGCCGCCGGAGCCGCGGAAGGTGACCGAGACCTTGAGGCCGAGCAGCGCGGACAGGTCGCGCTCCAGGGCCACGGTATTCGGATCCTTCTCGACCGGCGTTCTCGCCGCCTTGGGCGCCCCGCCATTGGCTTTGGTCCGGTTCGCGAGGCGCTCGGTCTCGCGCACGGAAAGCCCCTTTGCCACGACTTTCTTGGCCAGGCTTTCCGGCGCCTCGGCGTTGAGCAGGGCCCGCGCGTGGCCGGCGGTCAGCTTGCCCTCGGTCAGAAGCTCGCGGACCGGCTCGGACAGATTCAGCAAGCGCAGGGTATTGGCGATGTGGCTGCGGCTCTTGCCGATCACACTGGCCAAGGCCTCCTGGGTGTAGCTGAACTCCTCCATCAGCTGCCGGTAGCCGTCGGCCTCCTCGAGTGGCGAGAGGTCCTCGCGCTGGACGTTCTCGATGATCGCGAGCTGCAGGGTCTCGGCATCGCTCAGCTCGCGGATGACGATCGGCACCTCGTGGAGCTGGGCGATCTGGGCGGCCCGCCAGCGCCGCTCGCCGGCGACGATCTCGAAAGTGTCCGGCTGCTCCGGATTCCGACGCACCAGGATCGGCTGAAGCAAGCCGTTCTCGCGGATCGACTCCGCCAGCGCACCCAGGGACTCCTCGTCGAAGTATCGCCGCGGCTGGAGGCGGCCGGGGTGCAGGAACTCGATCGGCACCTGCTTGCTGGTTCGGACCCGGTCGAGCGTCGTGTAGTCTTCGGTCTCGTCGCCCAGCAGCGCGGCCAAACCGCGGCCCAGATTGCTGGGTCTGTCTTGCTTTGCCATGTCTACCCCCGGGCTTCGCCGAAACCTCGGCGTCGGGATCAGGATGCCAGGGCCGAGAGGCGGTCCTCTCGCACCAGGATCTCTCGCGCCAGGTTGATGTAGGCCCTGGAGCCGGCGCAGCCGACGTCGTAGAGCAGGACCGGCTTGCCGTGCGAAGGCGCCTCCGAGACCCGGACATTGCGGGGGATCACCGTCTTGTACACCACCTCGCCCAGATTGGCCCGGGCGTCGGCGGCGACCAAGTTGCAGAGGTTGTTCCGGCCATCGTACATGGTCAGCACGATGCCCTGGATCTCGAGCTCGGGATTGAAGCGCCGGCGGATCCGGTCGATGGTCCGCAGCAGGTGGCTGAGCCCTTCCAGGGCGTAGAACTCGGCCTGCAAGGGCACGAGGACCGCCTCGGCCGCGACCAGGGCGTTGATGGTCAGGAAACCGAGCGCCGGCGGGCAGTCGATCAGGATGAAGTCGTAGGAATCGAGCTGCGAGACCAGGGCGCGGCGCAGCCGGTTCTCGCGATCATCGAGATTGACCATCTCGACCTCGGCGCCGGAGAGGTCGACCGAGGCCGGCACGATCGACATGCCGGGCACCTTGGTCTCGACGATGGCCTCGGCCATCGGCCGGCCCTCGATCACCACGTGGTAGACGTTCTTGTCCCGCTGGGCGCGCTCCAGGCCGACCCCTGTGCTGGCGTTGCCCTGAGGGTCGAGATCGACCAGCAGCACCTTCTGCTTGCAAGCCGCCAGGGCGGTGGCGAGGTTGATCGCGGTGGTCGTCTTGCCGACCCCACCTTTCTGGTTCGCGACCGCGATGACCCGGGCCGCACGCGCCTGGCCCACATCGGACGAATCGTCAAGATGCTGTGGTTGCACGGCCATTAACCCCAATAACTAGGACAGCGCCGCTACAATACGTGCAACTCGGGTGAGACTCCATCGAAAAATCCCAGACCGAGCGGGCCGCCTCTACCTCGGCCGCGACCCCCGCGCCCTTGAGGAAGAGGCAGTGAGTGTCCGGGCCCAGAAAGGGTCCCGCCAGGACCAGCAGACGGGGCAGGGGCGCCAGCGCCCGGGCGGTCACGACATCGACGGGAAAGGGCGTCACGGCCTCGATTCGGCAGGCGTGGATCCGGACCGCGATCTTGGCAATCCGAGCTGCCTCGCGGAGGAAGGCCGCCTTGCGGCCGTCGGACTCGACCAGATGGACCTCACCGGCGCCCAGGATCGCCAGCACCAGGCCCGGCAGGCCGGCGCCGCTCCCAAGATCCAGAAGCACCCTCGGCCGGCCGGCCGGCGCGGGCGGTAGCAAGGCCAACAGCTGGCTGGAATCCAGGATGTGCCGGCGCCAGACGTCTTCGAGACTCCTGCGACTTACCAGATTGATCCGCCGGTTCCATTTCCGGAGCAAGGCGACGTAGGCTTCGAGCCGAGCCAGTGTTTCACGTGAAACACCGCTTCGCTCTTGGAAGGCCTCTGGCGTCAGGGCGTCTTTGGGGTCCATGGCGCTCCAAGGCCGCCTCGGCCGCCCCCACGGTCTGGAGCGTCAGGCGGCGTCCTCCGCAGACCCTGGACCGGATTTCTTGACGTAGCGCAGAAGCGCCACCACCGCGGCCGGCGTGATCCCGGGGAGCCGGGCGGCGGCGCCCAGGGTCGCGGGCCGCGCCTCCGCCAGGACCTGCTGCGCCTCCTTTGACAGGCCCCCCACCAGATCGTAGTCCAGCCGCTCCGGCAGGGCCAAGGCCTCGTCGCGCCGGAAGGCGCGGATGTCGGCCTCCTGCCTTTCCAGATAGCTGGCGTAGCGTGCCTCGATTTCGATCTGCGCTCCGGCCTCTGGGGGCAGCGCCTTGAGTTCCGGCCAGATCCGGCCCAGCGCCGCAAGATCGATCTCGGGGTGAGCCAGCAGGTCGAATGCGCTCCGGCGGCGACCGTCGCGCTTCACCGGGATGCCTTCTCGGGCCAGTTCATCGGGGGTGGCCGCGCAGGCCTCGACGCACGCCCGCGCGGCGGCCAGGGCATCGCGCTTCTCCGCGAAGCGCTGGGCGCGTTCGGCCCCGACGCAGCCCAGCGCCAGCCCGGCCGGGGTCAGGCGCTGGTCCGCATTGTCGGCGCGGAGATGAAGACGGTACTCGGCCCGGCTGGTGAACATCCGGTAGGGCTCGGCGACGCCGCGGGTCACCAGGTCGTCGATCATGACCCCGATGTAGGCCTGGCTCCGGTCGAGCGAGAAGACGCCGCCGCCGGCCGCCCCTGCGCCTGCCACCAGCGCCGCGTTGAGGCCGGCGATCAGGCCCTGGGCCGCGGCCTCCTCGTAACCGGTGGTCCCGTTGATCTGGCCGGCCAGGAACAATCCGGGCAGGCGCAAGGTCTCGAGGCTCGGCTTCAGCTCGCGCGGATCGACGTGGTCGTACTCGATGGCGTAGCCCGGTTGCAGCATGACCGCGCCCGCCAGGCCGGGGATGCACTTCAGCAAATCCCGCTGCACGGCTTCCGGCAGGGAGGTCGAGATGCCGTTGGGATAGACGGTGGGATCGTCCAGACCCTCCGGCTCGAGAAAGATCTGGTGCCGTTCGCGCTCGGCGAAGCGGACGACCTTGTCCTCGATCGACGGGCAGTAGCGCGGCCCGGTCGACTCGATCTGCCCGGAGTACATCGGCGAGCGCCGCAGGTTGGCCCGGATCAGGTCGTGGCCTTCGGCCGAGGTGTGAGTGATGTGGCAGGGCACCTGGGGCGTATCGATCGTCTTCGTCAGACTCGAGAAGGGCTCGGGCGGATCGTCGCCCGGCTGGACATCGAGCCCGGCCCAGTCGATGGTCCGGCCGTCGAGGCGGGGCGGGGTCCCGGTCTTCAGGCGCCCGAGCCGGAAGCCGAGCCGGTCCAGGGTCGCTGATAGACCGTGGTCCGGTGCTTCGCCGATCCGCCCCGCCGGCCAGCTCTTCTCGCCGAGGTGGATCAGGCCGCGCAGGAAGGTGCCGGTGGTCAGGACCACGGCCGCCGCCGTCAGGGTCCGGCCGTCGCCGGTGACCACGCCGCCGCAGCGGCCTCGAGCGTCGAGGTGGAGGTCCTCGACCGCAGCGCCGAGGATCTCCAGACCGGGCTGTTCGCGCAGCAGCGCCTGCATCGCCTGGCGGTACAGGTTGCGGTCGGCCTGGGCGCGGGGGCCGCGCACCGCCGGGCCCTTGCTCCGGTTCAGCACCCGAAACTGGATCCCGGCGCGGTCGATGGCCCGGCCCATGATCCCGTCGAGCGCATCGATCTCGCGCACCAGATGGCCCTTGCCGAGGCCTCCGATCGCCGGGTTGCAGGACATTACACCGATGGTCTTCGGATCGTGGGTCACCAACAGGCTGCGGGCGCCGAGCCGGGCCGCGGCGGCCGCGGCCTCGCATCCGGCATGGCCGCCGCCCACGACGATGACGTCATAATCTGAGACCGGGCTGTCGGACATGGCGCGACCTCTTAGGCCAGAACGCGACGGCTGTCAAAGATCGCCGCGGCCGGGTCACTCACACAACGCCGGACCGGATGTTTCACGTGAAACACCGGCCTACTTGCCGATGCAAAACTCCCGAAAGACAGAGTCCAAGAGCTCCTCTACGTCGACCCGTCCGGTGATCCGGCCGAGGGCTCGAAGGGCCAGCCGCAGGTCCTCGGCACGAAGCTCGGGCAGCGCCGCCCGCTCGGACCGGCCCAGCGCCGCGACGCACTCGACCAGGGCCTCGCGGTAGCGCAGCCGTGTCAGCAGCGGGGCGCCGCCGGCCAGGCCCAGGAGCGCCTCCGCCCGCGCCGCCAAAGCATCGAGCAAACCCTCCAGCCCGGCGCCGGTCTTGGCTGAAACGGCAAACACGGCATTTGTCTCAAAGGCGATCGGTTCCGGCCGCGGCGCCAGATCGACCTTGTTGAAGACCACCAGGCTGTCGGCCGCCACCAGATCCGCCGTCGCAGTCTGGGCTGCCAGATCCAAGGTCGCATCGAAGACCACCAGGCGCAGGTCAGCCGTCTCCGCACGCCCGCGGGCGCGGGCGACGCCCTCGACTTCGATCTCGTCACCGCCTTCCGCCGCCACCGCGCGCAGGCCCGCCGTGTCAGCCAGGGTGAGGGGATAGCCGCTCAGGTCCAGATGGACTTCGATCACGTCCCGGGTGGTACCGGCCCGATCCGAGACGATGGCCACGTCACGCTGCGCGATGGCGTTGAGCAGGCTCGACTTGCCGACGTTGGGCGCGCCCAGGATGGCGACCATAAGGCCGTCGCGCAGCCGTTCGCCCCGATGGCCCGTTGTCAAAAAGGGCTCAATTTCCGCACGCAGACCGGAGATCTGAAGCGCCACCTCGTCGCCGAGCCCGGCGGGCAGATCGTCCTCTGGGAAGTCGATCCAGGCCTCCAGTCGTGCCGCGATCTCGATCAGGCGGCGGCGCCAGCCCTCGACCACCCGGGACAGGGCGCCGCCAAGCTGGTCCAGGGCGACCCGCCGCTGCGCCTCGGTCTCGGCGTTGATCAGATCGGCCAGACCCTCGACCTCGGCCAGGTCGAGTTTGCCGTTATCGAAGGCCCGGCGGGTGAACTCCCCCGGCTCGGCCACCCGCAATCCGGGCAGGGCGGCCAGGGCCGCGGCGGTCGCGGCGACCACCGCCCGGCCACCGTGCAGTTGCAGCTCGGCCAGGTCCTCGCCGGTGAAGCTGGCCGGTCCCGGAAACCAGAGCACAAGGCCCCGGTCGATCGGAGCGATGGACTTCGGAGCTCGGAGCTCGACCAAACAAGCCTGCCGCGGCGGCGGGAGCCCCGCGCCCGACAGCGCCTTGAGCGCCCCACCGGCCGCCGGTCCCGAGATCCGGAAGACGGCGATCCCGCCCCGCCCCGGCGGTGTCGAAAGGGCGAAGATCGTGCCTCGTTTCGCGGACATCTCGGCTCGGCTTTGGCGTTCCCGGAAGCTCGGCGCGCAGGAGAGGGGCCGGTCCCCTGCTAGGCGAGCGGCGGCGTCTCGTCGTCCGGCTGCAGCTGGAGCCGGGTCACCCGGCCACCTTCGATCACATGGGTCTGGAGGATCTCGTCGATATCGTCGGTGTTGCGGTAGTGGTACCAGACCCCCTCCGGGTAGATCACCATGGTCGGCCCCAGTTCGCAGCGGTCGAGGCAGCCGGCGTTGTTGACCCGCACGCCCTCCAGGCCCAGGGATTTGGCCCGGGCCTTCATGTAGTTGCGCAGCGCCTCGGAATCCTTGTCCTTGCAGCAGCCGCGTGGATGGCCCGCCGGGCGTTCGTTGGTGCAACAAAAGACATGCGCGCGATAGAAGGGCGGCGGATCTCCCGCCCCGTCGGCGACCCGGTCGGTCATGGCTTCTCCTTGCCCGGCTTCTTGACGCCTGCGCCAACCCCCCGCGCGGTACTGGTCATCTGCTGCCACATCGCCTTCTGCAGACTTTCCCAGCCCTCCATCGAGGTCGGGAACCACTGCTTCATCAAGGCATCGGCGTCCATAGACTTGAGGCGGGCCAGCGTCTGCTTCTCCAGCTCCGCCATCACCGACTCCTGCATCTGCGCCACGTCCGGCAGCCCGAAGAAGCGCCGGGCCTCCTCCGGCGTGCAGTCGATGTCGATACGGATCTTCATCGGATCAAATCCTCACGGACTTTGCGGTTGAGACGGCCCCGCTCACAGCCTCATATAGGGACCAGAGACACTAGCCGCGCGCCCGGCTGCAAAGCAACGCCCCAAAGCCCGGCTGCGGCGACGCCCGGCGCGTCGCCGCAGCCGAGCCCGACCAAACGAGGAAGACGCCAGCCCCATGGCCGAAATCACCCCGCCCCCGCAGAACCGACTCTCCGGCGAGACCAGTCCCTACCTGCTCCAGCACGGCGACAACCCGGTCGCCTGGTTCGCCTGGGGAGAGGAGGCCCTGGCGACGGCCAAGGAGGAGAACAAGCCGATCCTGCTCTCGGTCGGCTACGCGGCCTGCCACTGGTGCCACGTCATGGCCCACGAGAGCTTCGAGGATCCGGAGATCGCAGCGCTGATGAACCGGCTCTTCGTCAACATCAAGGTCGACCGGGAGGAGCGCCCGGACCTGGACGGCTACTACCAGTCGGCCCTGGCGCTGCTTGGCGAGCAGGGCGGCTGGCCGCTGACCATGTTCCTGACTCCGTCGGGCGAGCCCTTTTGGGGCGGCACCTACTTTCCGCCGGAGCCCCGCTACGGCCGGCCCGGCTTCCCCCAGGTGCTGGAACGGATCGCCGAGCTCTACGACCAGGAACAGGACAAGGTCACCGCCAACGTCGACGCGTTGCGCGACGGCCTGGCCAAGCTGTCGCAGAACTTGCGCGGCGAGGGCGTCACCTTGGAGCTCACCGACCAGATCGCCCAGCGGCTCCTCCGCGAGATCGATCCCGTCGAAGGCGGTATAGGTCAGGCTCCAAAGTTCCCGCAGCCGACGATCCTCAAGCTGCTGTGGCGGGCCTGGAAGCGCAGCGGCGCCGAGCCTTACCGGGACGCCGTGCTCCTTAGCCTGACCAAGATGTGCCAGGGCGGCATCTACGACCACCTCGGCGGCGGCTTCGCCCGCTACGCCGTCGACCAGAGATGGCTGGTCCCGCACTTCGAGAAGATGCTCTACGACAACGCCCAGATGATCGATCTGCTGACCTGGGCCTGGCAGGACAGCGGCCTCCTGCTGTTCGAGCAGCGCGTGCGCGAGACGATCGGCTGGGTGCTGAGCGAGATGATCGCCCGCGAGTCGGGCAAACCCGGCGCGCGCCGGGTCGACGGCTTCGCCAGCACCCTTGACGCCGACAGCGAAGGCGAGGAGGGCCGCTACTACGTCTGGACCGAGGCCGAGATCGACGCCGTGCTGGGCCAGGCCGCCGAAGCCTTCAAGGCCGCCTACGACGTGACCCCCGCGGGCAACTGGGAGGGCAAGACCATCCTCAACCGTTCGCAAGCACCGCACTTCGGCTCGCCCGAGACCGAGGCCCAGCTCGCCCGCACCCGGGACAAGCTGTTGGAGGTCCGCGAGCGGCGGGTCCGGCCGAGCTGGGACGATAAGGTACTGGCCGACTGGAACGGGCTGATGATCGCGGCGCTGGCCCGGGCCAGCCTGGCCTTCGCCGAGCCGGAGTGGCTCGAGGCCGCCCGCGACGCCTTCGACTTCGTCGTCACCTGCATGACCGAAGGCGAGCGCCTGCGCCATAGCTGGCGGCACGGCACCTTGAAGCATCCGGCCAGCGTCGACGACTACGCCAACATGATCGACGCCGCCCTGGCGCTCTACGAGGCCGAGGGCGACCCGCGGTTCCTGGCCCAGGCCGAGGCCTGGCAGACGATTCTAGACACGCACTACTGGGACGACGCGCAGGGCGGCTACTTCTTCAGCGCCGCCGACACCCGCGACCTGCCCTCCCGGACCAAGAGCGTCTACGACAATGCGGTCCCAGCCGGCAACGGGGTGCTGGTCGGAACCCTGGCGCGGCTCTACCATCTGACAGGAAATGAGTCCTATCGCCGCCGGGCCGCCGACCTGGTCGCGGCTTTCGCCGGCGAGCTGGGCCGCAACTTCTTTCCCTTGGCGAGCTTCCTCAACGGCAACGAGCTTCTGCTTTCGCCGCTCCAGGTCGTGCTCCTCGGAGCCCCCGAGGCCGAGGATCTGCAGCACCTGCGCAGGATCGTGCAGGCCCGCTGCCTGCCGAACCTGATCCTCCAGGTTCGGGCGCCGGGCGAGACCTTGCCCGCGGGCCACCCCGCCGCCGGAAAGACCCCGGCGGAGGGCCGGGCCACCGCCTTCGTCTGCCAGGGCATGACGTGCTCGCTGCCGATCACCGATCCCGACGAGCTGCGCCGCGCCCTCGGCGGCAGCGGCATCGACTGATGCAGAGCGCCACCTTCGAGAGCCCACTCGGCTGGCTTCGGGTGGTCGAGGCCGAGGACCGGATCACCCGGCTGCAATGGCGCGATGGCCCCGATCCTAAGGAGCCGACGCCGCGCCCGCTACTGGCCGAGGCCAAACGGCAGCTCGCCGCCTATCTGGACGGAAGCCTTCGCGGCTTCGACTTGCCTCTGGCTCCATCGGGCTCGGCCTTTCAGCTCAGCGTCTGGCGAGAGATGGTCCGCATCCCCTATGGCGAGGTCTCGACCTACGGCGAGATCGCTTTGCGGACCGGCGGCGAGGCGCGGGCCGTTGGCGGCGCCTGCGGCGCCAATCCGATCCCGCTTTTCATCCCCTGTCATCGGGTAGTCGCCGGCGACGGGCTCGGCGGCTACTCGGGCGGGGGCGGGCTGGCGACCAAGCGCCGCCTCCTGATCCTCGAGGGCGCCCTGGCACCGGAGCTGCCCTTCTGAGCCATGCGGGCGACGGCTTCACTTGTGCGCCAGCAGGCGATCGCGCCGTCGAAGTCGTCCCAGTTCCAGGGCTTGACGATCTTGTGCGAGTAATGCCGCCCGGCGCCGAACATGCGGTCCGACCGCCGCGCTGCCGCGCGCCAGTACGGCAATCCAGCAACCGTCGCCGCAAGCCAGCCTCAACGTCCCGCCTGATCGGCGCCACCGGACCGCCCGGTCCGAAACGGCGGTTCCGGGACTCCCGGGTGACAAGCCGGCGGCTTGCGCGATAAGCTTGCGGCCCGCCGGCAGCGCCCAAAGCCGGCGGCACGAGGGAGGAGAACTGCAGCCATGCCCGACATCACGATCACGGGCCCGGACGGAGACTTCGGGGCCTATCTCGCCTTGCCCGCGAGCACGCCGGCCCCCGGTGTTCTGGTCATCCAGGAGATTTTCGGCGTTAACAAGGTCATGCGCGACATCTGCGACGGCCTCGCGGCCCAGGGTTACGTTGCCTGCTGTCCGGACCTTTTCTGGCGGATCGAGCCGGGGATTCAGATCACCGACCAGAGCGAGGCCGAATGGCAGCAGGCCTTCGGCCTGTTCAACGCCTTCGATGTCGACAAGGGAGTCGAGGACCTGGCCGCCACCCTGGCCCAGCTGCGCAGCCACGAGGCCTGCAGCGGCAAGGTCGGCACGGTCGGATACTGCCTCGGCGGCAAGCTCGCCTACCTGATGGCCGCTCGCTCCGACGCGGATTGCAACGTCAGCTACTACGGCGTCGGACTCGACGAACTGCTCGGCGAGGCCGCGCAGATCACCCGGCCGATCCTGCTGCACGTCGCGGCCAAGGACCAGTTCGTGCCGCCGGACGCGCAGCAAAAGGTCCAGTCCGGTCTATCCGGCCATCCGCAGGTCACCTTGCACATTTACGAAGAACAGGACCACGCCTTCGCCCGCGAGGGCGGCGAGCACTACGACGCCGCGGCCGCCAAGCTAGCCAACGCTCGAACCGCGGATTTCTTCAAGGAGCACCTCGGCCGATGAGCAAAGCCGTCCGCATTCACGCCCCCGGTGGGCCGGAGAACCTGCGCTACGACGACGTCGAGGTCGGCGATCCCGGGCCCGGCGAGATTCGGATTCGCCAGACCGCGATCGGGCTCAACTTCATCGACGTCTATCATCGGACCGGCCTCTATCCCCTGGGCGACCTGCCGCAGGCCATCGGCATGGAGGCCGCCGGCGTGGTCGAGGCGTTGGGCGAGGGAGTCGACGGCCTGCGCGAGGGCGACCGGGTCGCCTACGCCGCGCCGCCGGTCGGAGCCTATGCCGAAGTCAGGCTCATGCCCGCCGACCGGGTCGTGATCCTGCCCGGGGCAATCTCCGAGGAGACCGGCGCGGCCATGATGCTGCAAGGCATGACGGTCGAGTACCTGATCCGGCGGACCTATCCGGTGAAAGCCGGCGAGACCGTGCTGTTGCACGCCGCGGCGGGCGGCATCGGCCTGATCGCCTGCCAGTGGCTGAAACAGATCGGCGCCACGGTAATCGGCACGGTGGGCTCGCCGGAGAAAGCCGAGCTAGCCCGGGCCCACGGCTGCGACCACCCGATCAACTATCGCGAGGAGAGCTTCGTCGAGCGGGTCAAGGAGATCACCGGCGGCGAGGGCGTGCCCGTGGTCTACGATTCCATCGGCAAGGACACCTGGGA
>JAAUYK010125634.1_pt1 | contig 12513 bp, 11 predicted proteins | sample 7278021 | NCBI WGS metagenome assembly JAAUYK01 (sample SAMN14350223, study PRJNA611818) | marine sediment metagenome | isolation source: surface marine sediment (1.8m) | place: French Polynesia: Moorea | collected 2018-08
CACAACAAACCCCAAATATAACTCCCATAATAGCACAACCTAACACATACCAATACATAAGCTCTCCACAACCAGCAACAAATCCAACAACAAGTGTTATAGTTTCTACATGTAAGGCAAAACATGCAATTACTAAGGCAATTCCTAAGAAAACAGCTAAATAACCATATTTATGGGCTATGAACTGAATTGTTTCTAATGATACAAATTCTAAGGACATTAGATACTAACCTTTAAGCTTACTTAATAAAATTTATCATTTTTTTATATTTTAGCGTCAGGTAGTTTAAGATTGAGGGAACTTCTTTGTTACTTAAATCATCTTGAATATTGGGAAAGAGATCGAGGAGATGAGAAGTATTTTTCAACCTTTTTCCTGTGTTGCCTCTAATTACCTCCTGATTTCTACTAAAAAATTTATAGAGTTTTTCATTAAATATAAACTGCAACTATCCGGTTTGTAATTTATAAAAAATTAAGCATACTGATTTTATTTCTGTAGTCTACCTTGATGAAAACCTCTAAAATCTTGGCAAAGATACTAAATGGGTTCTATATAGCAATTCTCATACTGGTTAGGTACAAAATTTTAGATTTTATAGCAATTAAAAAAAGAGTGTAAGAGACCGTTTATCAACAAAAACTTAAGCGGTTGTAGGGTTGGTTAGGCGGACATAAGACTTTAATTTTTCCTGGTTTAAGGCACGCCGTAACCCACCAAATAGGAAGATTTTTCCCCTAAGATTTACTTGATAAATGCTTTCTAATGAATAATAATGGTAATTAAAAGATTTTACGTCAGATGGATATTCGATCAAAAGGGAATATTCACGCTAATAAATGATATTTAAACTCTATTATTTTCACTCCGGACTCTTTACTTGCTACTCTAGGGAAAAAATTCAACTATTTATCACAAAAATTTATCAAACTGTTATTAGGCAACAGGCAACAGACAAAAAAGATTACAAGTGTATCTCACTACCCTGAGAAACATTATATAAGAAAGAAATGCTGCCTCCTTAAGTTTTTATTTGATGGATAGGAATCCCGCATTATAATCTTTGATTTAATGTCGGTAGGATATCAAACACACACAATAAGCATTAATTGTATAGTATAAAAAATTTTCATTTATATAATGAATGGCAAACTCTATCGAGTTTAAATTTTCTGGTTTTAATTCTCATTTTCACAAAATATTAGGAAATATATTCCTCTAAATTTAGTATAATTTCCGGAATAGAATCAAAATTTTTGGATGTTTGATAATTAGGGTATAGAAATAATTTTCCATGCCACCCATTTTTTTAGAACCAACTGAAAAAAACTAAACTTCTTGTTTTTAATTAATGGTGATACCTATGAAAAATGTTGATATCAAAAAACATATTATTTTAATTCCGCACCACCGCTTAGACTTGGTCGGAGCAAATGCTATGAAGCAGCAATTTATATCTCTGCTAGAAAAACAATGCAATCTTTGGATTATTGATATGGCAAATGTAGAGTTTATAGATAGTTCTGGTTTGAGTGCATTAGTTATTGGTTTAAAAACAGCTCGTGAGCATGGTTATCGTTTAGCGCTCTGTAACCTGAATCCCACAGTTAAAATGACTTTTGAGATTACTCAATTAGATAGAGTTTTTCAAATTTTCAATAATCTTGATGAAATTTTGGCGGACTCTGATTTAAAATTAGCAACAGCTTAGTTAATTACTTATTAGGGAATAGCAGAAAATAAATTATCCCAATTTTTGTACTCCTATAGTTAACTTGTTACTCCCCACTCCCTGACTTTTTCAATTTCTTCCCTACTCCCTACTCCCTACTCCCTAATCCCTAATCCCTTATTTTCATAGCTAATGGGATAATTTTTTATTTGGCAGTCTCTTAGATAATCCGCTCAGATGCTAATTTTAATAGCAATTGAGCTGATTTTATGGGTTGTAATTAATAAGTATTTCCTAGAAACTCAAAATTATCAAAATACTATTTTCAATGCTGAAGTTTATACTTATGCCGATTGAGAAATTGGTATTAATCTGAAAGCATATTTGCTAAAATCAAGCATTGCCAAATGTGGGCATTTCCACAGAAGAACCAGATTGACCAGAGCCAAAAGCAGGTAAGTCAAGACCATTAGCTCGACGATTTCTAACTGCTAGACGATAACTAACACTTTGTAGCTCTGCATGAAGTTGACGGTTTTCCTTCTGCAACATTTCAACTTTGTCGAGCACTTCTGCAAGTCGCTCGGAAAATTTTTGACGATACACTTCTGGTAGTTCTTGTACTACTTGTTCTAACATTTGGGAGCGGTCTGTTAATTCTTGTACAGAATGACGCAAATTATATATTTCTGCATCTCGTTCAGAAATTTGTTCTTGATAAAAAGTTACTTGTTGTTCAACTTCGTTTAGCTGTTCCTTTAAACTTTGCATTTGAGACTGGTAACGTTCAGGAACAGTAGATGTTGGTACAATACTTGTATTTCCCTTAACTAAGCGAAAAAGTTCTTGAGACAATTGTTGAATTAATTGGTCTCGCATTTGTAATTCTTCGTTAAGACGAGATACTTCAACTTGAAGTTGTTGGGAATTTAACTTTTGCATCTGATTCACTGTAGTTTTGCTCCTAACTATTCAGTAGTTCTTTAATATATATAATTTAACTTTTTTAACTTCTTTGACGGAAACCCCCGCTCTCTTAAAAAGGAGTGGAGGGATGGTAAGGCAAGGGTCAACAGTCGGATACCTCTACAAATAAAACATTTGGCTCCCCTTGACAAGTAGGAGGTATTTTATTATTATCGGCGTCAACACAGGGGGAGGACATCACCTCGGTCACAACTGCGGTTAGTTTTCCCTGACTGAATAATCCTACTCTATCGCTTCAGGGCAACGTCGGGAATATGTCAAAAATACTGTACCCTCTATATACTTATTAGGGTAATTATAAATTACGGGAAGTGGGGAGAAATCCCCCCTAATTCCCAATGTTACTTTGATTTTTGAGCTGGGCAAACACATCTAATCTAAAATTATGGAACTCTTTGGAATTAAGCTTGATATTATCTGATAAGTATAGATACTCAAAAATATCATATTTAAGTCCACTCAGCATTTTAAAATCAGATGTCTTTGCCCTAGATTTTTGAGTTAAGCAAAAACTCTTAAACCTTAAGATATTACGATTCTACTGACGCTACTACTGGTTCTGATGGATTTTGAGCATCTGTTTTGCTAATTTTGGGTACTTCCTGTTTAATGGTTAAGTAACGAATAACTTCTTCACTTAAACGCATTGCTTTTTCCAACACTGCTATTTGAGTAGGGGGACCTTGATAGTTCATCTGAATATATGTACCTTCACGATGATCGTTTATCTCATAAGCTAAACGACGTTTACCACGATGTTGAACTTCTAGATCGTAAGCTCCCTGTTCCTGCAACATCTCTTTATATTTTGTAATTGCCTGCTCTACTTGTTCTTCAGTCAGATCGGGACGCAGGATATACATTGTTTCGTAAATGAATGCTCTCATAGAAATAATCTCCTTTTGGACTACATGGCTTCTGCTAAAACTTAGAATTAGAAGAAGCAAGGATCTTCTATAATACAAAGTTTTGGCTAAACATCCTAGTGCTAGTCTCAAAAATCTTTAGCGGACTTGCATATAAACAGCATCAGAAATAGTGGGTATTTCTGCGTAACGCCCCATTGCTGACTGAACTACTGTATAGATAAATGAGCCTAAAATTCCTAGGAATATCATATTAGAAAGAGTTTCCAGAATAAATCCTCCTAAAGTCCCCCCTAGTATTGATAGAATCAGACCACACAAAATCAAAACAATGTCTAACAAAATTGCCTGCATTGTATTAAAACGAATAAAGTGGGATATGTTATTATTTCTTACTACCAGTAAAAACAGAGCAAGGAATATAATGAAGCCAAGGAAACGTTTACCTTGGTAAATCTGCCACAAAGGTACAAGAGGGATGAAAATTAGTTGTAGGGGAGGAAACTGTTGAAATAAGTATCTTCCATACACTAACCCATCTATTAAGGGTAATAGGTAGGGTAAACAAGCAAAAATTCGGTCTTGAACCGTTGTGGAACCGCGCCAATTCATTATCAAATACTCCTGAATTTAGTGAGATATAAACACATATAAATTCAGGATAGCGCATTGACATATTCAATTGCTCAAGTCAATAGATTCTCTAAGACTCTTGTATAGATATTACTAATTCTTTCAGAGCATTTATCTACCTATCTGATAGCAACAGTTAAATAGAGACAGAGCTTTCCTAAATGGTTTAGGTGGTTAACCTCTGTTTTCGGATGCCCGACCATAGTATAATGAGCGATGATTTTTTTATTGAATAGTGGTACTTTGTTAATTTTACTAGGTTAGTTTTTCCTAGTATTCGCAAATTACATACATCAATACATCAGCCCACTAATCAGCCTTAAAACATCTTTATTTATATACCCATAATGGGGAGTCTAACTCAAAGGTTTGTTATTTGTATTGGGAATTTTTATTTGATAGTAAGAGCTGGTGTAAAAGGGTAAGGCTTTAGACCAAAATTATTGGTAATTTTAGATAACTGTCAGTCTATGAGAATGATATTTGCCACTTTGAAAAAACTCCAAATTTTAATTAATCAAATCAAAAGTAATTATTCTATACTGGCAATACGAAAACCCATTTCACACTCATACTGATCTGGTTGAGTATCTGCTAATTTAGGAACTGGATGACCACAACGTAGTTGACCACCTTTCCAACGTGGTTGACCACTTTGATTAGCTAATAAACAACCTTGACAAACTCGTTGAGGATCGACAAGCTGATTTTCCATTAAAATAACTAACATAATTACACCTCCAGGGATATCCCATCTGGTGTTTATATTTTAAGCTAAAATTATAGTATAAATAAGCAAATTGCTACAGAATTTAACATTTATGGAATATCCTATAGTCAAAATTTAGGAAAATTTGTGTGAATTTCTACTGACTGAAAAAAAATTTCTGATATTCAATTATTTATTCCCGCACAACAGACCAAATTTAATTAACCCTCGTTCATATCCACTGCTCATTAACTCTAGGGAAAGAGCAGCTTGAATAGTTGTCCAACCACTGAAGAGCAAACTAACAAGAACTTTAGGGTCAAAAGCTGATTCAATAACTACATCCCAGAAAGGAGCAGCAGCAGTTGACCAGTCAGCAGTACAGATATTTTGAAAACCGATATTCTGGGCGATCGCTTCATACTCGGGCAAAGAAATAACATAAGGCAAAGCATAAACCCGATAAATATCAGCCAAGTGTCTCCGTTCATCATCAGTAAGTTCTCCATCAGAGCCATCTACTGAACGATGACACCAAGTAGCCATAATTATCGTGCCACCAGGTTTTAGCACTCGATGGCATTCTTGCAAAAATTTTTGTTTATTGGGCATATGTTCTCCACTTTCGAGAGACCAAACCAAGTCATAAGACTCATCAGCAAAGGGCATATCTAAGGCATCTGCCACTATAAAATTAGTACGTTGAATTAAGTTGGCTGACTCAGCCCTTTCCTTAGCTCTTTTGGCCTGGACAGGAGAAAGGGTGATGCCAGTAGCAGTGGCATTAAATTTTTCGGCTAAGTAGAGTGTACTACCACCAATGCCACAACCGACATCAAGGATTGAGGATGGGGGCCACAAACTTGATGCTTCATTTGCTGCTCCCCAGTGAAGTAGTTCCTCAATCATATCTATTTGAGCTTGTCGTCTGTTTTTTTTCTGTTTACCATCTGGCCCATAATAGCCATGGTGCATATGTTCGCCCCATACCTGTTCCCACAGACTGGAGGAAGCATCATAGAATTGTTGAATTTGTTCAATTAGGGTTGAGGTCATTTTAGTTATCAGTTATCAGTTATCAATTATCAGTACCTCCAGCAATAGGGAGGCTTGATACCTTATTTCATAGTCATAATTATAGATTAATTAAGGTTCTAAATTTCTGAGTTGGACTTATACTATTTCTTTGTAACAATTTCCTTTGGATAAGTCCTATTTATTTTATTAGACTATTATATCTTTAGTACAAATATAAAAAATTCAAAGTTATTGTTCCTTCAAAAACTCACTAAAAATATAAACATACATACTAAAAAATTGCAATGACTGTAGCTCGAACTATTTGCCAAAGTTTTATTATTGTCATTACTATTGGCACTATATTGCTAATGTTACCTATCTCAATGAGTAATGGAAATTGGAGTCATCCTGTAACTGCTTTATTCACAGCTACTTCTGCTGTTTGTGTGACTGGACTATCCGTTGTAAATGTGGGAAAATATTATTCATTTTGGGGGCAGTTGTTCCTATTATTATTGGTTCAAATTGGAGCTTTTGGTTATATGACGGCTACAACTATTCTTTTGTTGTTGCTGGGTCGTATTCGTCTTAGGGAAAAAGTCGCTATTCAGCAATCGGAACAGGTAGGATCAGGGGGTGTGGAGGGTTTAATTCAGTCAATTTTAGCAACAACAATTGTGTTTGAATTAACTGGCTTTTTGTTACTCTTGTTGGTTTTTGTTCCATTTTATGGCTTTCAAGAAGGTCTTTGGCATTCTATTTTTCATAGCGTTAATGCTTTTAACAATGCTGGTTTTAGTTTGTATTCAGATGGGTTTATTCAATATGTAAAGTCTCCGTTACTAAATTTTGTGATTACTGGCTTGATTATATTTGGTGGATTAGGCTATCAGGTTATTATGGAAATGTATTTATGGGTTAAAGATCGTTGGCAAGGCAAACAAGCCTGTCACACTTTTTCTCTACATTTTAAAGTAGTTACTAATACCACTATTTTTCTGTTAATAGTTGGTTTGATTGCTTTTTTTATTGCCGAATTTAATAACCCTAATACTCTAGAAGATTTAAACCTAGGGGAAAAAGTAATTGCTGCTTGGTTTCAATCTGTTACTACTAGAACTGCTGGTTTTAACACTATTGATATTGGAAAATTGACTGATGCTGGTTTGTTTTTCACAATTGCTTTAATGTTTATTGGTGCTAGTCCGGGTAGCACTGGAGGAGGGATTAAAACTACAACTTTTAGAATATTATTTAATAGTACAAGAGCAGCTCTAGAAGGTAGAGCTGAAGTATTATGTTATCAGCGCAAAATTCCAATGATAGTTATTATTAAAGCTATTGGTATAGTTTTTGCATCAACTCTATTGGTGGCTGTTGCTACTACTGTAATTGTATTTACTGACCAACAATTAGAATTAAATCAGATTGTCTTTGAGGTTGTATCTGCTTTTGCTACGGTGGGTTTATCTAAAGGCGTTACTCCTAATTTTACAATTCCCGGACAATTAGTTTTAATTGCCACAATGTATATAGGTAGAGTAGGTGTATTATTATTAGTCTCAACTATTTTTGCTGAACAAAAACCTAGTGCGGTTGAATATCCAGAGGAAAATTTATTTGTATAATTATTTGTATTTGAGGATTGTATAATCCATCCAATGAGACTACAAATAATCAATTCCTTAATTGACCAGAAAATCAGGTCTCAAGCCTCCCCTTTAAAGGGGATAAAAAAAGAAAATTTAGTATTTCAAGCCTCCCTATTCGGTGGAGGTACTGTTAACTGATAACTGTTTCGCTTTTCGGCTGTTGCCGACATGAAACGCTCCGCGACATGAAACGCGACATGAAAAGCGAAGCTCGGACCTAGGAGGCTAACTGATAACTGAAATGACCAGACTTCGTTGCAGTTGTTGGGAACAGGGAACAAGGAAGATCAAAGAGATTAAAGGAACAAAAAAAGATTTAATTTTTACTTATGCAAGATATCTACTAAAAAAAATTATATAAAGAATAAGAATTACCGAATAATTAATAATTATTAATTATTAATTAAATAATTCAGGTTAAAAGCCGACCCTTTCAAGGGGAAAAAGCGGTCGAGGGATGGCGAGGTTTCCTCGCCATATCCAATCGACCAAGAAAAGAAATAATATTTCCTGATATTCAATCCGATGGTTTTAACCAGAGGTAATTATCCATTATCCATTATCCATTAATGAAAGCAATCCCCAATCCCAACTTTTGCAATTATTCCATAAATATGCAACGGCATTATTTGAGTTATTCATGCTCTAGTCAAAACTTAAGCAAAATTAGGACAACTTAATTATGTAAATCCAGTTGTTCAAAACTTTTCTTTGATTGGTAGAATCTGAAAATAGATATTTGGAGGCAGCGTTATCTAGGCTATTCAATGAAATATAACGCTGAATTTATAGTGAAATTATCATCTTGGAATTTTTGGCAAAAGTTACGCACGGGCAATAAACAATTTACTGTTATTGGTTTAGGAAGATTTGGTCGAGCAGTCTGTGAAACTTTACATAATTTCGGTTATGAAGTGCTAGCTATTGATAAAGAAGAAAAAAGGGTAAATCAGGCTTTAAATGACCAAATTTCTTCTCATGCTTTCAAACTAGATTCAACAGAAATTAATGCCATTAAACAAATTGGTATTCTAGACTTTGATACAGTAATTGTCGCAATTGGTAATTATTTGGCAGAAAGCATTACTACTACTTTAAATCTCAAAGAATTGGGGGTAAAGTCTGTGGTAGCTAAAGCTTCTTCTGAAACTCATAAGAAACTGTTAGAAAAGGTTGGAGCAGATTATGTGGTATTTCCAGAAAGAGAAATGGGTTGCGAAGTGGCACGATTACTAACTAAGCCCAGAATAGTCGAGCAATTTGATATTGACCCAGAACATAGTATCGTAGAAATTATTGTACCGGATAAATTTGATGGTAAAACTATTGCTGATTTGGAAATACGGAATAAATATGGTTTAAATTTACTGGCAGTTAGTGATAAAGGTGAAAAATTTACAATTAATCCCAAGCCAACTACAATATTAAAAAAAGGAACACCAATAATTGTACTTGGTTCTAATCAAGATATTAAGCGGTTGCCAAAGTAAAACTCAAACAATCATAATTAAAGGAAGCAATACCAATTCTCATTCATGGCAAGCTACATATCCTGAAAAAAGGTGTTGGGTTTTAGGTGGTAGGTGTTAGGGGTTGGGGAAAAATATTCAAGTATAAAGTAGTTGTCAAATAAAGCATTACTTTTGATAGATGGTATAAGAAGGAAGAAGGAAGCATTCACCTTGCTTGCTCCTGCTATTGTTGCCTCTCAAGAAAGGCGATTTCGGTCAAGAAAGTTAGTCAACTTTCTTCTCTCTTCCCTCTTTGTTTCACCTTGGAGTTAAAGCAAAATAATTTAAGGTAATTATGGGAGAATTTTCTGGTTATCAAGAGGCAAAATTTACAACTAATTTGGTGCAAAAATATTTGCCGTGGCTATATAGTTTTTGGAAGTTTGCTCGTCCACATACGATTAGTGGTACAACATTAAGTGTGCTGGCTTTATATCTAATTGCTATAGGCGATCACTCGAATTTTTTTAATCAATCTTCTTTTTTATATAGTTTAATTCTGTTATTGGTAAGTTGGATAAGTTGTCTCTGTGGAAATGTTTATATTGTAGGATTGAATCAGTTAGAGGATGTGGAAATAGATAAAATTAATAAACCTTATTTGCCTATAGCTGGTGGTGAATTTTCTCTGTTTTCTGGTCGAATGATTGTGGCAATAATGGGTGTTTTTGCTGTAAGTTTGGCTCTGATTGGCGGACCGTTTTTATTAGGTACAGTGGGAATAAGTTTGGCAATTGGTACAGTTTATTCTTTGCCTCCTATCCGATTAAAAAGATTTCCTGTTTTGGCAGCATTATGTATTTTTACTGTGCGGGGAGTAATTGTTAATTTAGGCATATTTTTAAGCTTTGTTTGGGGATGGGAAAAATTTGAGGAAGTCTCAGAAAGTTTAAATGAATGGATGGGAGAAATAGGTGAAATAATTCTACTCAAAAAAAGCTTGATAATTCCAGAAATTCCTCCGACAGTCTGGGCGCTAACTTTGTTTGTGATAGTATTTACTTTCGCCATTGCTATTTTTAAGGATATTCCAGATATTGAAGGAGACCGTCAATATAAGATCGATACATTTACGATTAAGTTAGGAGCATTTGCTGTCTTTAATTTGGCAAGGTGGGTATTAACAATTTGCTATATCGGTATGATTATATTTGGTGTAACTTGGTCGGCAAATATTAATCTAATTTTTTTGCTAATTAGTCATTTATTGCCTTTGGGTATAATGTGGTGGTTTAGTCAAAAAGTAGACCTACAAGATAAAAAGGCGATCGCTGATTTTTATCAATTTATTTGGAAATTATTTTTCCTAGAATATCTAATTTTTCCCATAGCTTGTCTTTTGTAAGTTAAAAGTCAGAAAATTTATAATTCCGACTTAGGAAACTTCTAAAATGCTGCTTAAGTCGTCCATAAAAATTAACTGCAAATCTCTGAAAAACATGCTCTCCTGGAGCTTACATTTTCTACAATTAAATCAAGCAGCAATTAGGAAATCAATGTACAAAACCCAAGCAGCAGATACAACAATAGAAGCTGAAAAAATCTGGTTTGAGCTGATAGGTAAAATACCTATAGAAACCAGAATCATGCAACATCATAGAGCATCTATTCAGTCACAACAAATTTGGTGGGATTTATTTAAACAGCAACATCATAACTTAACCAACAAACAGCTAAAAGTAGAGTATATAAAGTTAAAATTAGGAGAGAAATATTGCTCAATTAATTTATTGATTGATACAGATTTTATGATTGTTTCTGAAATAGATTTAGCCGTAACCCTTGGTGAAATATTAGATAATTTGCACATTCCTTACTATTTAGGTGGTGGTCTTGCTAGTTCCTTCTGGGGAGAACGGAGACAAACAGAAGATGTTGATATTGCAGTGATTTTAGAACTAGAAAAAGTACAACAATTAATAGCAGCTTTATCAGCAGAATTTTATGTAAGTGAAATTGCGATAGATGATGCTATGAGTGGTCGTACTAATACCTTTAATGTTATTCATACGGCATCAGTCATCAAAGCTGACATTTATCCTATTGAACAATCTAATGATTTTGATTTTTCTGCAATGTCGCGCCGGAAACAAGTACAATTATTTTCTACAAATAAACTTATTTATATTGTTTCTCCTGAAGATATTGTTTTACAGAAATTAAGATGGTACAAAATTGCAGATAATTACTCTCAAAAACAATGGCGTGATGTATTAGGAGTTTTAAAAGCTAGACGAAAAACATTGGATTTTGACTATTTGAGACTGTGGAGTAATTATCTAAAATTAACTTCAGAATTAGAAAAAGCTTTTGATGAAACAAACTTGGCTTGATATTACTAAACTGGGAAACTCTATATTCAGTTAGAGATTACTTTTAACTTTTGACTTGTGCGTAACTCTATAATTGAAGAGATTATAATTAGGTACGTGGGAAAATTTACAAGTAAGTCAAATCTGGTCGCTTAGTCAAAAAGTAGACCTGGAAGATAAAAAGGCGATCGCTGATTTGTATCAATTTATTTGGAAACTATTTTTCCTAGAATATCTAATTTTTCCCATGGCTTGTCTTTTATAGTAGTCAGATTTTGGTTGTGTCAAAAATTTCTGGGAATTAGGAAACTATAGCAGTCGCCATTACTGTATTTGACATATCAAAAGCTTAAAACTCAAACAACGCCAGATTTTTCTTTCTTTCTTATCTCCTAGATAAATAAACTCTTCTTCCTTCTGCTATATTTTTCCGAGAATATTTAATCTTTTCTATGGCTTATCTTTTATAGTAGTCAGATTTTAGTTGTGTCAAAAATTTCTGGGAATTAGGAAACTATAGCAGTCGCAATTACTGTATTTGACATATCAAAAGCTTAAAACTCAAACAACGCCAGATTTTTCTTTCTTCCTTATCTCCTAGATAAATAAACTCTTCTTAATTCTGCTATATTTTTCCGAGAATATTGAATTTTCTTATGGCTTGTCTTTTATAGTAGTCAGATTTTGGTTGTGTCAAAAATTTCTGGAAATTAGGAAAAATCTGCTCTGAGAAAAAAAGGTAATAATCTCAGAGTTTTTATTGTTAATGAGGGTATTTTTTCTGAGAAATGTGGGTGTAGAGAATGGCAATTCAGATTCTGACAAATTAGATGATGATGTTGATTTTGCTCAATTTATTGGGAAACTATAGCAGTCGCAATTACTGTATTTGAAATATCAAAAGCTTAAAACTCAAACAACGCCAGATTTTGATTTCTTCCTTATCTCCTAGATAAATAAAGTCTTCTTCCTTCTGCTATATTTTTCCGAGAATATTTAATCTTTTCTATGGCTTATCTTTGATAGTAGTCAGATTTTGGTTGTGTCAAAAATTTCTGGGAATTAGGAAACTATAGCAGTCGCCATTACTGTATTTGACATCTTAAAAGTTTAAAACTCAGACAACGAAAATTTTTATTTCTTCCTTATA
>JAAUYK010218880.1_pt1 | contig 12508 bp, 13 predicted proteins | sample 7278021 | NCBI WGS metagenome assembly JAAUYK01 (sample SAMN14350223, study PRJNA611818) | marine sediment metagenome | isolation source: surface marine sediment (1.8m) | place: French Polynesia: Moorea | collected 2018-08
CCGAGGCAGAGAAAGTGGGGAAGAAGCAAAGGCTATATGGGGAAAAAGTCGAGGGCGGCTGCCGGCTGCACCTCGCCGACAGTTCGCTCACCGCCGACGAGAGCGCCGAGGCAGAGAAAATGGGGAAAAAGCAAAGGCTATAGTATGGGGAAAAAGTCGAGGGCGGCGGCCGGCTGCACCTCGCCGACAGAACATAGTGTACTAAGAAATTTATTCCTTGTTAACGAATCTAACGTCAAACGTGTACTGTCTTTCCACGAAGCATATAGCAAATTTAAGCGTCTTTCTGGGCATATCATAAGCGGTGGACTTATATATCTCGCACTGTCCCGTGCCGTGGGAATTTTTCTGAAGCCCTAAGTGTTAGATCAGATGGCCATGCACGGCATGCTTAAACACAACGAATTTCCTAGTACCAAATTATTCGCATGTATTCCGCTGCTTCGTTCTTCAATCCTGTTCCTTTTCTTCCTCGGACTCGTCGTCGTCGGTGTTGTCGGCCATCGTGTTGTCGAAGGGGACGAGGGTTTGGTGGAAGACGGAGTCGTCTCTCAGCTCCTCTTCGTCTTCGGACGTCGTGGTGAAAACGCCGTCTCCGGCCCTCCTCCTCTTCTGTCCCTTCCTCCTCTTGGGCCTCGGCTTATCCTTGTCCGTGAAGCGAGTCCTCTTCCTCTTCACCTGGCTAGCTTGGAATGCAACCCGTAGTTGGTCGGTCACCTTGTCGGGATCGAACCCGCCGTGCTCGGAGGCGGCAACTTCCGCCACGCCCATCAAGAAGTTGACGAAGCGGTCGGGGATGTAGGTGAGGGTATCACTCCTGCATGAGAAGGAGAAGACAATTAACCTTTGCAATGTCGTAGGTCGTCCGTGTACTCACGTGGCTTTTCCAGGGAAGGAGTACTGGATCCTGTACTCTCTCGTGCAGAGCGCCTGCACCATCCTCGAGGCGAAGCTGTTGTAATCCCACTTGATGGTGGTGAGGACCCACCTGGTCAACTCGTATGACCTCTCCTGGCTCGAAAAGAAGTCGTTGACCAACTCCTGCTCCGAGAAGGGTATGTAGCCTTGAAGCCAGGGGTTCAGGTCAGGGTTGGAGCGAAGTTGTCCCATGTTGATGGGTCGGTCGTACTTGGTGACCGCCCTGCGGATGATGTCCAGCTTCTCCTCTAGCCTGACGAGTGTCCTCGTGTGCAGGTCGAGCTTGTCGACGGCATTGTGGAGACCCCTCGTGTTCTGGACAGCCGCCTTTGCCGCTGACTTAGCCATGTCTAAAGTATAATGGAAACGGCATGTAGGAATCCGCCCTAGATAAATCCCTGTACTATCGTCAACTTACTGGCTGCCGTGTAGGCCAGCTGCTTCCCGCTCATGCCGGTGAGGTCCGTCTGGTTGATGTTCTTCTCCTGGTCGGTCACGTCGCGCTTTGGACGGGGTTTGGTTGCAGCTCGGGAGTACAGCAAAGCCTCCAACTCGTTGATGTGCGCCTGAGCGCGCGTCACGATCTCGTCGCCGGAGTCCATGCCAGCTATATCCTGCGCCAACTTTCTGGCCTTGGCAAGTTTCTGGAATGTTAATTGACGCAAGCATATAGAAACAATCAGACATGTCTTATTGATTAAGCTCACCGCTTCGCTGAGCTTCATGATGGCTTGCACGGGCAGCGGGTCGGGATCGGACTGGTGGACGGAGTCGTCGATGTTTCGCAGCCATGCCGCGACGTGCAGACCATCGGGGTCGTCGGCTCTGAACGGTGTCTTCTTACCGCCCTTCTTCATGGGCTGGTCGGCGGGCATCTTGCCGCGGCGCTTGGCCCTCTTGGCCCTCTCGGACTCCTCCTCCAATGCTTGAGCGGATGTTCCAGGCAATGGATCTACTGAGACATCGGGAGGCGTTATAGCTGCGTCGTTAATGTAGCGCTGTACTCTTACCTTCATTGTCCGGGTCATCAAAGTCTTTGGAGATCTCGAGTTTCTTGGACTTTTCGCCGCGGGTATCTCCGTGCTCGGCCTCGTCGGCTTCGCTGCCGGACTTTCCGCGCGAGGTGTCCGACTTATCGGCAGGGGTCTCGCCGGTCTCTCCGGCGTCGGCGGGGGTCTCGGCGTCCTTGTCGGCGCCGGTCTCGCCGGTCTCTCCGGTCTCTCCGGCTTCGGCGGGGGTCTCGCCGTCCTTGTCGGCGCCTGTCTCGTCGGTCTCTCCGGTCGCTCCGGCGTCGGCGGGGGTCTCGCCGGTCGTCTGGCCGGTCTCTCCGGTCGCTCCGGCCTCGGCGGGGGTCTCGCCGGTCTCGCCGGTCTCGCCGCGTCCGGTGTCCGCTTTGTCGGCGCCTGCCGCTCCTGTATCTGCGGTCTCCCTTGTCTCCGGCTTGTCGGCGGGGTTCTCATCCGATATGTCGATGACCAGGACACCGGTTTCGTCCGCTTCAGGCGGATCGGGGACTTCCATCTCCTCCTTCTGGCGGGCAGCGAGCTTTGCCTTGCTGCGCTCTGTCCTCTGGACGTTGGTGATCCTGGTCTTGTCGACGATCATCGGGTCGGAGACTTCCATGACCTTGCCCCTGAAATGCTGGCCCGGGCCGTACACGTTGCCGATCGAAATGACCTCGCCGATGTTTGGTTGCTCGTCGCTGACCGGTGTCCTGATGCGGATCCTGCGCCCCTGGTTGTCCTGGATGATGCACTGGACGGCTAGGGCTTCTCCTTCGTGGGCCGGCGTGAGGAGTTCGACGGCACTCAGACCGGTGCGTGAGCCTGACGCCGTATCCGTTGTCTCCCCCGTTGCAGATCCGGTACGCAATCCGCTGGCGATTCCGGCGGGAACGGTCCCCTTAAGAGGCGAAGGCGGTGGGATCTGCCTGTAGCCGCCGGAGACGGGGTCGATGACGATGGTCGGCTTCGCCTGGAGAGTTATGTCCTCCGTGACGGTCTTGGTGAGTGTGGCTGTCGCTGCTCCAAGGGCGACGACGTCTGAACCAGCTCTGGAGGCACGGCCACTCGTCAGCCGGCGAATCTTCTCCTGGGCAGCGAGGATTTTCTCCCGTTCCGCCCTGATTTCTTGCTGCTTCTCTGGGTCGGCGGTCGCGGCCGACGTCGCCGTCGAACCTCCTTCCGGCCTTGACGTGTCTGCGGCCGCCTTGGAGCCGCCAGCTTTGCTCTCGTCCGGCGGGCGCGAGGCCATGATGGAGTTGTTGACGGGCTCGGTGGATTTGGACTTGGCGAACTTGCTTGCAAAAGTTTCGCCGAACTAAATTGTTTCACTTTCGAGTTTCGCCGATTGACTGAAGCCTGAGTTCGTTTTCCCTATTCGCCGTCTCGTTGCTGCAGTTGCGTGGGCAGTCTGCGTGCTCTGGCTGTCTGAGTGGTGGGCCGGTTGGGCAGACAGGGAATTTTGCCCTCGGGTTCCGATTGGTTGATTTCCGCAGGCGCGCTGCTAGCGACGTAGGGCAGTTGCAAGGGCAGATTGCGTGCTCTGGCTGTCTGAGTGGTGGGCCGGTTGGGCAGATAGGAAAATTTGCCCTCTAATTCTGATTGGCCGAGCACGGAATGTACGTCGCCGCCCTGCTAGAAATATTTACTTAAGGCGCGCAATTACGAAAAGCATATAAAAAGTGAACCTCGCGGCAGGATAAATACAGAACCATATATATTTCGTACTCCGATACTTATGCACTTTTGCATGTAAAGTGGTAATGTAATGATGAAGGGCAAGGGTTAGTTTTTCTTTTGATACGAAACTTGTAGTGTTCAAAGTGGGGCAGCATATATACAGACACATATATAGGGGCTATAAATACGTATAGCGCTAGTCGACGGTATACGAAATTCCTACGGAATTATGGCCTGCAAGTACCTGACATTTTCTTTCGCGGCGTCAAGCCTGCCGTTCCTCGTATTGTCGTGTAAAGCCTCCAACTCGGCCTGCAGGTCGGGGTTCTCCTGCATGGGATCCTTCCTGAAGCCGAATGCAGTGCGCGCACGCCTGAGGAATGCGTCGCAGTTCAATTTCTTCCACCCCACGACGGAACAGAGGGCGGCGGCAGTTTCGTCGGCAGGATCATCGACCTGGTCCCTTGCATTTGCGCGTCCCGGGGGAACTGCGATTGCCTCGCGGTCGGGGCACGCAGACGTAGACGGGGTCGGCTTGCCGTTGCCGGGAGTCGCGGCTTCTGTATCCACGTTCTTCTCCTTCTTCTCTTTGTGGCCTCGCCTACCGTCGATGTTTGAGCTGCCCTTGCCGTCTGCGAGCACCTTCTTCGTCTCCGAAAGGGAGGCAGCCATCTTTGCGTTGAATAGGCTGAAGTCGAACTCGCAGGTCTCGTAAAAGTGTGCCCTGGCGTGCGCAGCGTAGGCGACTCTCTCAAGGAACACCTCGTAGACGGCGGGTACGTACGAGCCGTGCTTCACGTGGTCGTGTGCCGGTTCCTGCGAGACGTAGATCCTGCAAAGAAAAGAAGTCAAGATATATATAGCTGCAAATATAGTAGGGGGCGCGCGATATATATATGCTTACCCCCTTTTTCCGGGCCCTGCCCAATACACGATGTCCTGGAGCTGAGGATGTAGGAGGGCGGTGTTCAATGCGCGGGCGTAGTACTTGCGGTCGTACTTCACGTACTTGGAGAGGTAGTGGGCCAGCTTGGTCACTTTGTCCTCGTGCACAAAGAAGTCGGCGATGCACGTAATGGACTTAAAGGGCAGTTCCTTCAGGTCGGGATCGGAGGCGAGGAGAGCGGCATGCTTCGCTGCGGCAAGTTCCTTCGCCAGTTGCGGGTGCATGTCGCCGTCCTTGGCGACCGCGATGCGCACGTCGGACACGTTCTGTAGGAGGGTGTTGAGGGCAAGGGAATGGACGTGTTGCACGCGTTGCATGTTGATGACGGCTTGAAGGACAACGTCTTGGCGGCGGTAGATGTCCTCCATGGTGGCGTCCCTCTCCTGCTCGTCTTCGGCACGAAAAAATACTTTCCACGGTTTGCCTTTGTACGCGTTCGGCCATAGGTTCTTCAGGAGCTGTGCCTCGTGAACAAAATCAGGGTTGCCCACGATCTCCTTCTCGAAGTTGTTTTCGCCCCTCTGGACAGTCTCCGCCCCTCGCGTGCCCTCCAACCACTCCATGGTGAAGCGCGCGATGCTTTCGGCAGCCTGCTTGTATATTTCCTCGTCTGGCTTCTTGTTTCCGCCGACGACTCGTACCTTCTTCGTCGGGGCCTTGTCGGTCTTGAGCGGGGCCTCAATCCTCTTGCGCTTTCTGTTACGGATAGTCTTCTCCACCGCCAAACCGTCAGACTGCATGTAGGCGTCGAACTTGTCATGAGCTTTCTGGATCTCGAGCAACAAGCGCAGTCTATCGGCGTCCGGGTCGACGCTTCTCTGGAGCTCGGCAAGTTCCTCGCGCCACGTGGTCTCCTTCTTGCGGCTGTGCTGCCACCTTGCCTCCCTCTTTGTCACCTCTTTGGCCAGGAAGTCGATGTGCTCCTTCTTCTTGTCCATGAGCCTGTTCTGGTAGTAGACGATCCTCCTCTCTAGTGCCTTGCCAAACTGTTCCTTGTACTTGTCGGAGGCAATGAGCTTTACGGCTATGGCGGTCTTGCGCTGTCTGATCGACTCCTTCCTGTAGTCGTCCACCTTGTCGCCGACGTTGAACACGGCGCGGAGATGCTGGAACCGCTGGTTGAACGACATGTTAGTGCGGTCCGTGACGACGTCCTTCTGCTTCTTGAGCCTCTTAATCCTTTGCTTGACCCTCTCCTCAAAGTCCTCAAGCTGGTGACGACGGACTTCTTCCTCATGTCGCGATTTCTTCAGAAACGCCGCCAGTTCATTGTCGAACGACGCGGCCTCCTGTTCGTCCACGGACAGCTCGACGGTTTCGTCGTCCGACTCGGAGTCGTCGCCTGACTCGGAGTCGTCGCCTGACTCGGAGGCGCCATCCGGATTGGACGGTTCGGGAAACTCGACGTCTTCATCGCTGTCAAGAAGAAGGAGGTCGGGATGCACGCCGTCGTCGACGTCAGAGGCCGCAGCAAGGATGGTGGGGGTCTTTGACTTGGCCTTGGGCATTGCGATCGAATGTGCCGAGATCCTGCTGGCGAGACTGGAGAATTCGACCTGAATTGTTTACCAGCCGCACGCAAGCCGCCTTCACAGGGTTAACATTTGGGGACAATTGCATAACGTGACTACTTCTTTGCCTACTTCTTTTTGTTTAGTGCCTTTGCTTATTTGTGAACCCTGCCCTTGCAAGGTTGTCCGTTGGGTGATTTGCAGGTTCCGCTTACGAACCGTTGTTAGGCAGAGCTAGGTGAACATCAGCTGCAGCCGCGAATTGAAAATTAACGGACAGGAGAGCAAGTCGACGATCGTGTTCCTGACCTTCCAGAAGTCGCTCGTGACGCCTACGTATCGTGAAGTACGTCCCAGGGGACAACCGACACGACGTCGCCGACCGCCACACACTTCCCAACAACGTCACACGTTTGGTAAGTGAGTTCATCGCGTTGGGGTTGCGTCGGGCTTATTCTGAAGGCGAGGGCGATATTAAAGTCCAATCCTGCTGAGGCGTGGAAAGCAGCTTGCGTTGCTATTTCGATCCCTTCAAATTCTCCGTCCTCGTTCGCCGCCGTCGTCGCGCGAACCAGCCGCCCCGAATTCATGTAGCAGAGCGAGTCGTCCGTTCGCGCGGTCACGTGCGCTGTTAGACTGCGCGACATCTTGCACACATGCTTATATTTGGTGGCTAGGAGCGAGTTTGCAATCGCCTGCTGTCCCGTCGATGGCGTCCCGGGCCGCGTCGACCTCTTTATGATGTTGTAGTGGGACTCGTAGCACACCGCAGACGTCATGCTGAGAGGGCCAAGGGCGCGAACTTGTAGAAGGTGTCTTCCGAAGACGTGTATATTATATGAGCAGTGGCGGACGCCGAACACCTGCTCGAACATGGCGTACCAGCGGTCGAGCAAGTTCTGCATATCGTACTCATCCTCGAACCTGGTGTACCACTTGTCGGGGAGGTAAGCAACCCTCATTATGAAAACCGTTAGCAGCCACAGCTCTGAAACCTGAGGGGGCAGCGTATCGTATACGGCCGGCCAGAAGCAGAGTACCAGGTATCTAAACTCTTCAGCCTTGTAGTTGGCCAAGTCCAACGCCCTCGTCCGGCGCGAGAACTGCGGAAGGCACTTGATGCGGAGCAGCCGTTCGGACAGGTCTTTGTCATGCATCCGGATGAAGGGGACGTCGGTTGCTTTGAAGGCGGGACACTTGTAGCTTAACTGCAATATTTTGCGCACCACACCAAGTTCACACAGGTGCATCTTCTCAGCAGGGATGTCGTTTATAATGTCGATGTTTAGCTCCGCCAGCGGGCTTACCTGCTTCACGCCTTGGAGCACATCCTCGTCGACTTCGCCGCCCTCCGCTATGAGCTGGGCAAGTCGCCGAACTTCGCTGTCAGTTCGGAGCTCGCCGGCGACGCAACTGGGATACTTCTTGTCAACCTTGGCCGCGGTGCAATATGGACAGCCATGCGTGGCGCTATGTTGCTTGAGGCCTCGGAGCGCAGCTCTCTTCGGCGCATCTGCGATGATGTAACGCAGCTTAACGGCAGCATCCGAGTAGTCAAGCAGAAAGTGTCTAAGAATAATGCTCTCCGGGAGTTGCATTGCTTTCCGAGCCGGTTGTAGTACGGCAATCGTGTAGACCTGTCTACAGTTCGTGAACCGGACGGAGAGTATGTCCGTGCTGAGGCCGCTCGACTTGGACTCGGGTATCCCATCAAGGGACATGTCGAATTCCTGTGCCTCTGCCTCCTCATGCTGTTCAGCGTGGAACTTGACGACGTCGGAAAGAGACACGTGGTAGAGGACGTAGTCGCGGCGCAGACATCTGTTGGCCATCACTCTCTTTGGATACGACGAATTTCCCTCCAACAGAATGCGCTCCCCGTCCGCGGTCGTGGCCCCAACATCGACTTTAATCGGCGGCAGCGACTGAATGGCGTGGTATCGCATCTGACGGAACGTCTTCAGATCGCCGTTTGCCAAGGAACGACAAAATACTTCTTTGTTGTCTATCATCAGGTTCACTATTTCCGACATAACGGCGATGGGCACCTCTCTTCGGGCTTGCATTTCAGCGAATATATTCCCGATATCCTCGGCCGACGTAGGAGTTCTGCGGTGTGACGGTCCGCCGACGGCAAGTTCCCCGACCTCGGAGGCGGGCATGGACAAGGGCAATATACGTGTGCTGCCAGTTGGGCCCGTACTAGCGTCGTCGATTGGTTCCAGTTGCCAGTCGTTACCATCCCCACCGTAGCTGGCATTGTCCGTGTCACTGTCAAGCGGTGCACTGTGGCCGTCTTGACTGCCAGCTGCTGTCAGATCAAGTTCTTCACCTGGCGTGGCACGTACTTCTTCGTCCTCGTCTTCGAAAGCAGCGCGGCGCAACCGCTTGAGGGTTCTTTGCTCCCGGGCCGACGTCCGCTTGCGGCTAAACATCTCCCCTACCGCGATAACGAGGCACTAATTGTTGTATACAGTCACGCGTCGCTCCGTCGCCTTAATTGTTTACTTACAGAGGCAACAGCTGTCAGGATCCGGCGCCATGCAAAACAGGGTGACATACGACAGGGTCCTCATGTTGGACCTCAACCCCCTACCGACGTTCAACTACGTCTCCGCGGTCTCGTTCGCCAACAGCGGGATGTCGGAGGTTGAGCTGAGGGACTCGAAGTTTACGAAAGAGTTCAGACTGACGGCCCGCGAATTGCCCATCTACGATCAGCCGCGAGTGTACTACATCGTCGCGAAGGTCGAGTCCAACGTGGACTACGTCGAGGAGCTCAGGGCCACGACGGCCATCAACGATTTTGTCCGGGAGCTGCGGAAGGGGGGCATACGGCTCGATCGCATCGTGGAAGAAGTCGTCGAAAACTTCAAGGCCAGGGTTCAGAAGCGCGTTCCGTACGTGAGGAGAGATGAACGAGACGACAACCCTCCGCCAAAACAGACTAGGCGCAAGCGTCCCATCGTTACGTCGTCGGACCCGGACGACAGGGTACCGCTAAGGACATTGGGAGTCCGGTCGAACCCCGTTGTTGGACCGATCGCCGCCGGCGCCTTGCCGCAAAACGACATTCCGCCAGTCGTCACGAAGAAGCCGAAGGTAAACGCGAAGAAAAACACGAAGCCAAAGGATACAAAACGCACTGTGACGAATCAACCGGCAAGCCTACCTGCTTGCTCGTCGCCTCTCCTCACTCAGCCCCCTGCTATCCCGTTGCCTCTCACGCAGCCGCCACAGCACACTGCTTTCTCGTCGCAGTTCACGCAGCCGCAGCCGCCACAGCGGGCAGTTGGGCAAAACACATGGGGCGCGAACGACCACAGACAGGCTATTGTCTTGGCAACCGCCGAAAACCCCATCATCATGGATCAGAACTTTACCTCTGTCGACGCCAGCAGCCCCATTGTCGCCGATTCGCCTGCGATTAGCAAGAAGGTGCGTAAGACGGACATAACCAAACTTATCGAGCGCGTAGACGCGTTCGACAGGAAACTTGAGAAGCGGAACCAGAAAGTCTCCGACACGCTGAAGTACCTCATCAAGAAGACGGAAAACGTCGCGAAAGATGTCTCCGAGATCAGAGTGCGGCTACAAAGCTTTGGCGGACAGGCGATAGCGGCCGAAATCGAGTCTGAGGCCAGGTTTCCGCTGCAGTCTCCAGAGGATCTGGTGGCCTACATGGAGGAGGAGCCGTCCCTGAAACGCGCGATAGCAAGGTAACTCATATGCAGCCGCATATCACGCGATTTGTAAGTCCATTTCCAACTCCATTACTAGACTCGCTGACATCGAGTACGACCCCAAGTCATACCCCGCGGCCCTCCTCAACAGCATCTTCTCAGAGGAACTCACCGCGATGCACTACACATGGCAGTCTCCCCACAACCAGTCGTCGAAGAAACCCAAGCTGCCCATGGTCTTCCAGAAGGCGATCCGGGACGTAGCCACCTACACGCTGAGGGGCAGAGACGAGACATGGGCCAAACTTGAGCACAAGATCATGAACCAGTTCAGCAGTCGCAGGAAGGCGGTTCGTCAGCGGAAAATCAGCTAGTACTAGCACTAACATTACCCACTTTTGTTTCAGTACATGAAGAAACTGCGGAAGGAAAAAAAGACCGATGACGTCGATGTCCAAGTCGACGCCGGAGCGGAGGCCGCCATCATGTCAGGAACCGGCTGCAACGACCATGACCAGGATGAATCTGGAGCTGCCGACGACGTCCAGCGTGAGGGCAGAGACGACGAGGGAGGATCTGAAGAAGATGACCAAGACGCTGCGGTAGCCTACAACGACGAGACCGACCCGGAGTTGCACAAGACGAACTCGCTCATTCTTCCGGCTCCTAGGACCGACTCAACGTTCGGCGTCGGGAACGCGTCCGGTCAGGGCATCGCCAGCGACTCGGAGCACAACCTCAGCATCAGCAGCTCCGACCTCTTCCAATCCGACGACGAAGGGAGTCTTGTCCGGTCGTCCTCCGCTGATGATATGTAAAGTATTATGGTAAGTACACGTACGCACTGCTTCATAATTACCGCCCAAATTAACAGCGCGCCGTCGTTCTTCTACCTACCGCAACTAAGCTAGTGACGCTATTTTAATCGTTCGTTCGCACATACTTGCTTCCAACTGCAGCCGCCATGACAACGACAACGCGTATCACCGTCACAAGGAACAGCATCATCCACCATGGGTGCTTCTTCGACATCATCAACCTCTCCGCCTGGAACGCAGGCCTGGAGGGTTCCGTCGACATTCTAGATCAGAGAGTCTACGTTTTCAAGATGCGTGGACCGGTCGGAGCCATTCACAACTTCATTGCCTTTCTACGATTCGCCGATGGCGCACTCGGAAGAGTGGGTGACGTCGTCGAGGAGGAGGACGCCGTCGTACCACAAACCACCTACGAGCGTCCCAACCGGCCCGACTTCCTTAACGCTCAACAAACAGATGACGCAGTGGTTCCGACTCTTCAATAGTAAAGTAAGTACGTATCGGTACGCGGTACCGCGCTGCATGTATATATGCCTCATATATTGAAACAAACAGCTAGCATGTAGGGGTAATTTTCGTATCTGTATAGCTGCGTAAGGTTCTGCTCGTACTGGTTAACGTGTCGCTGCTCCTTCACTCGCCGTCAGCCCTCTTCCTCTTGTTGAAGTCGACGTAGATGAAGTGCGGCCCGAGCCCGTAACTGTTTATGTACCCGTAGCGGATGACATTGGACAGTATGCCCACGATGCTTTCACCAACTCGTAGGTAATCCAGGTAACGCTCGACTTGATCGCGGGGCCCTTCCACGATCGCGTCGAAGTGGTCCTCAGACAGCTTGCGAAGTCGCCCATGGAGGTCGAGGTCGCGACACGGTCGCGAAATTAGCCGCTTGAAGACTTCCTCGGGAACTATTTCGTCCCGTTCAATTGCAAACGAGATGCGGTAGAGAGGGTCGGCCCTGGGCATCTCGGAAAAGGCGCAAACGGTTCGCAGAGGGTAAACGCGATGGTCTGTTCAATCTTTTTGTTCGTTCGCAAGTGCTACGTAACTATGTTGTACCAAAACAAAACAATACCCAAAGTGAAAGTCGACAGGCATGAAGAATTTACACGGTATCACATATATTGGCGATGTCACTGAAGTAAGTAACTTCAGCATATGCGGGCAATCAGCGACTTCGCCTCATACCAGACTTTTATTTCTCGGCAATGCCACCTGCCGTATGGCATATAGTGACTACTTTACAAGCAGGTGACATTTTCGACATTCAACTACAAATTACATGCCCGCCGGCGGCGGGATTCTTTTCTATCGTAGTTCTTGGTTAACAGAGCCGCGGTAGGCTAACTTTCGGCGAGGTGCACGCGGCCGCCGCCATCGACCTTTTCCCCATACAGCCTTTGCCTTTTCCCCATTTTCTCTGCCTCGGCGCTCTCGTCGGCGGTGAGCGAACTGTCGGCGAGGTGCAGCCGGCAGCCGCCCTCGACTTTTTCCCCATACTATAGCCTTTGCTTTTTCCCCATTTTCTCTGCCTCGGCGCTCTCGTCGGCGGTGAGCGAACTGTCGGCGAGGTGCAGCCGGCCGCCGCCCTCGACTTTTTCCCCATACTATAGCCTTTGCTTCTTCCCCACTTTCTCTGCCTCGGCGCTCTCGTCGGCGGTGAGCGAACTGTCGGCGAGGTGCAGCCGGCAGCCGCCCTCGACTTGTTCCATATGCTCATATCTCTATTCCTTCTTTCAGATTCCGTACAGCGAGGTCGAGGAAGAAGAAAGAAGAGAGTATAAGAAAGAAGAGAGTATATATATATATTTATGGTGCATATTTAAAGGAATATATATACGTGTCTACACCATGCATTCTAACGGCGATCTAGCAATGGATCGCCATATATATATACGGCGGGCCGACCGGCAACGCGCGGCGGGCGGGCGGGCGGCCGGGCGGCCGGGCG
>JAAUYK010015094.1_pt1 | contig 12504 bp, 10 predicted proteins | sample 7278021 | NCBI WGS metagenome assembly JAAUYK01 (sample SAMN14350223, study PRJNA611818) | marine sediment metagenome | isolation source: surface marine sediment (1.8m) | place: French Polynesia: Moorea | collected 2018-08
CCCGACCAACCAATCGGAGGTCCAGGACCCGGTCCTAGCCCTATATAAGGACCGGCGTCTGGACCGGTGTGCCAAGGGTGTTTACGGGGGCATAGCGGCGATCTAGACGGCGGTCCTCCCTGGAGCAAGCTTCTGGACCGGGGTATTGTTTTTGCGGTTACCGACCGTAGTCCTCACCACGGTGTAAGCGATTGGTGAACGGTGACCGGTGTGTAGCGCCAGGAAAGGTGCGCGGTGACCGATCGCTTACGTAAGCGATAGGTAAGCGGTTGTAGGAAGGTTGCAGGCAGTAGAAATGGAGCGCGCTTCGGGTACGGGTTCGGTCGGTGAATGGATTAGGCGGGTTAGGCGTGGAATATAGGGCTTTATTTAGCTGTAGGGGGTCGGTTGGGATAGGGTAACCGCTTTGGGAGCGGTTGCCAATCGAGCACGCTCTAGGAAATCGTTTTCGCGTAGCCCTGGAAAGGGAAATATGCACGTACTATACATTGGGGTAATTGGCCGGCTTTTAATGTGCGGTTGCTCCGCCATGGAAGCACGCTTTAGCGCGGCGTCGTACACAGTGGAAAATGGGGGAAAACGCACATACTATACATTGGGGTAATTGGCCGGCTTTTAATGTGTGGTTGCTCCGCCATGGAAGCACGCTTTAGCGCGGCGTCGTACACAGTAGAAAAGGGGGAAAACGCACGTACTATACATGGGGGAAATGGCCAGCTTTGTGAATGGTGGCGGCTCAGTACTTGAAGCGCGCTTAGCGTGTGCGTAGTTTACAGTGGAAAAGGGGGGGGAAATGCACGTACTATACATGGGGGGAATAGGTAGATTTTCAATTAGTGGTATCTCCGCCGTCGAAGCACGCTTTAGCGCGGCGTCGTACACAGTGGGAAAAGGGGAAAAATGCACGTACTATACATAGGGGAATTGGGCAGCTTTGTGAGTGGTGGCGGTTCAGTAGTTGAAGCGCGCTTAACGTGTGCGTAGTGTAAAATGGAAAAGGGGGAGAAATACACGTGAATTGGAAGTGTAGATGAAAAGAAGTACGCTTCAGGTAAGGGAGCTGAAACTTAATCGTCGTTGTCGTCGCTGGAGACGAGGCGTTCCGTGTACAGGTTGTAGTTTTCTTTGTCGACGTCTTCGTCTTCATTGCGGTCTTCCGTTCCGAACTTGTCAAGGATGTCGGCGGCGAGCTTTGAAGCCGCGTCGAGTTGGGAAGCTCGCCTCGATGCCGCGGAAGACTGATCGTCTTCTCCGTCGTGGAGTAGGTCATCGATGTTGTCCTCGGAGGCCGAAGTGGACTCCAGACTGGAGTCGGCCACCTTCTTCTTATTGCCCCTCTTCTTCTTGCCTTTGGGCTTGCTCCCCTTGTTTTTCTTTGCGGAGTCCGTCGCGCCGCTGGCCTCCATGTTCTTGGGCTGGAAAAGGTAAGTAGCGGAAGCAAGCTTAATGAACGCGTCAAAAACCAGAGGAACGTACCATTTTCCAGTTAGCAAAGCGTTGCCTCAGCCTGTCCAGGAAGTAGGACAGCGTCATGGACTTCCCCTTAAGCCTGTGGCGGCCGACAGCGATGAGGACGCGCTTGATGGGCTCGGGGAGCGGCGTTTTCTTGGAGCACGTCTTGTGCCACCCGGGCCAGGTGTAGACGTCCTTGATGACTCTCGGCGTGAAGATGGAGAGGAGGATCTTGGTCGGGTAGAACCGGTCGTCGTAGGGAACCTCGAGGAGCCTGAAAAGATAGGCGAAACAGAAGCGTGCTCCGGACTGCAGCGCGTAATACATAGATAGGAAATGTCGGTTAAAAGGGGAAGTAGTATCGCAAAGCATATAATTCCTTGGCGAACGAGTCGTGTAGTTGTCATCTGCGTGTGAAAGTATGCTTTGCGATACTGTAATGTAATGGATTATGAATTGCCTCAAAGGAAGGGAAAGATTAGAACAGTTTATGAGGCGTGAATGTAGCATGCTAGGATTACCTGTGCAGCATAGCCTCGCAGTTCGGATCCTGTGTCAGGTACTTGTCCACTTCGGGAGCAGAGGCAAGTGGGAAGGCGAACGGCTGCTCCAAGAGCTTCTCGGCCATGCTTATGTCGTGCATCCCTCTGACCATGTCCTTGATTTCGTTCGTGTCGTTGGTCAGTTTCTCAACACAACCGGAGAGGTAGACGATGGAGCCGTTGATGGAGTTGTAGGCCTTGGCGTAGTAGTCGCGCATGTTCTTGATTCTCTGGTGTAGACCCTGGATGTCGCTGTCGGATGCAGAAGACGAGGTCTTTGAGCTTGCTTGTCGCACGGGTATGGCCAGTGGCTCTGGATCAGGATCGTCAAGAACACCATCGAGGACGACCTATAGATGGGTAAGAACTGCGTACGCGAAGCATGCTTTTCTTATGCGTAAAGAAAGCGGCTTACCGGAACTCCAGTGAGATCGTCATTGAGTTGGACGGGTACGTGGTGGAGTTCCTGACCGTGGTGGTTGGCGGGAAGAGGGTGGTTGTTGACGGGGACGTTGAGGTCGATCGAGTACTCTCCGGAGGACCTGTTGGCAGTGTCCTCGGCCGCCGTCTTCGACTTCTTCCTGCTTGGCATTTCGATGTCTGGAGTTTGCTCGAGCTGCGAATTGTTGCCGTCTGTATCCGTGCATGAGACGACCTTCCGGAACCTGCTGGAGGAGCCCAGGCGAGTGGAGGGCTCGTTCTGCTTCTCGAAGTTGAATCCCTTGAGGACGCGGGCTGGGTAGAGCTGGACAATCTCACGGACTGTTTCCTTGAGCGTTCTTCCGGCTTTCTTGGCCAGGTCGAGGAAGTCGTTCAGGGCCCGGACGGCGCGGCGGCGTTCCTCCGTGTTGCAGAGAGAGTCGACCTTGGCGACGCAGTAGTAGGAGTGGCGGTCCTCGTAGATCGGCAGCTTGATGGCTGTCGTGCGCGTCTTTGGAGTGAGCTTCAGCCTGCCGTCCTCGTACAGGTATGTGTCACGGATGCCGCTCGTGGCCATTGACTCGCAGTACGCAGCGGGGAAGTTGGGCTCCGGATCCAAGTCGATGAGTATGACGCCATCATAAGTAGTTGGCTCGGGCATCTCGGCAGTCGTTCAGCTGTTTGTTGACGCGCACAAGAAGCTTGCTCGAAGAGAGATAAAGATCGAGTAAGTGAGTGAGACAGAGGCGGACATGTTCAAGTTCTCCAAGATTGGCAAGAACAGGCACTATGCCAAGAATAAGAAGCGCACGGCTGATCGACTTGCTCGTCTGCGCGCGCAATTCATTGAGGCGGCACCTGTTTCCATTCCGGAGCCTGCTGCGGTGGCACTTGAAGTACGCGCACCGGACATAGAAGAGAATCACGAAGTGGCCGGTGACTGGCAGGAAGGCGTTGAATTGTGTGAGGCAGAGCCGGAGGATGGGGCGCGCTTCGAACTCGACCTCGCAACAAATCTGGAGGCGGTACGGGCAGAGGAGGAGCAGCACCGTGTACTCCTCAGTGTGCACAATGAGGCCGACATCGACGTGGGCAATGAGGAGCTAGACGGTGCACCGAAGCGTGCTTTGGACGTGAACGACATCAGCCAGTTCTTTGTTAGCCTTCAGGCTCGAAGAGACGTGCCGAAGGCGGTGATGGCGGATATCGTGAAGTACATGAGGCAGAACGGAGCTGACGTCAGCCGCGTGCTAGGCGAAGGACAGCTTCCTAGCTTCAAGTCAATGAGGCTACGAGTGGAGAAGTTCATCCCGAAGATTTCGGTGGCCGTAACTGCTTTGGATGGCAACGGAGAGCGAGTCGAGCTTGCTCCGAGGTCGACATATCCTAAGACGATAATTCGGAACCGGGACCTTACAGTGCAATACACTTTGTTCTATGTGTCCCTGAAAGACGTATGGGAATGGCACGTAAGAGCGCACCCGAAGAAAACCCCAAATCAACTTTCTCGCCAGTTCGATATGTCATTAGATGGCGTGCCCGAATCACGCTCCAGTGGCTTGTCGATTGACATTGTATCCATTCGATTCATCAACTGCAGCAACATCTACTCTGTCGCCATACTGCAGCCAGCGCGGAAAAGGCTGGGGAACAAGGACGCGATTGTGCTGAAGCCCTTCCTTGACGACTTGGCCGAGTCTGGACTGACAGTGCGATATGTTATCGGGGATGCACCCAAGCGTGCTTCCATGCAGGGGCTAAAAAGCCACGCTGCCAAAGCGGGCTGCCCCTATTGCTACGCTAAGAAGACGACCGGGTACTACCCGGCGAGCACGGTCAATGCTCGGCGACGGACAGACGAAGAACTACGTGAGCGAGCACAGGCTATTGCTGATGGCCACCCTGCTGAAGAAGATGATGGAATTCGAGAACCGAGCTTGCTCAGAAACATCCCCGACTTCGACTTGATTCACCACGTGCCCTCCGAGTCGATGCACCTCATGTTCCTCGGGGTGGTGCGGAAGATGCTCAAGCTCATGTACAAGCAGGTAGGCGTGACGAACAAGTTCGCGCGCTACAGGGCCGAGTTCCGTCCCGTTTCTCTGGAGCCCCTGAACCGGGAGCTCGCTCGGGCAAAGGGATTGTCCAGGTTCAGCCGCCGGCCACGGGACTTCGACTCCGCCGTGTACAAAGCGGAGGAGTACAGGAACCTGGTCCTTGCATTCTGGCCCGCTGTGTTAAAGACCTGCCCCCTCGGCACGCGGCAGGCTTGGTTGAGGACCGTTTACTGCGCGCGTGCCTGCAGCTTGCCCAACGACTTGTACGACAACCTGAAGGCGGAGACGGACTACGGAGCGCGAGATTTGCGCAAGTGGTACATCGAGTTTGAAGAGGCGTTTGGCCTCGAGGCTTGCTCGCACAACGTGCACGTCTTTCACCACCTGGATCTCGTGCGCGCCTTGGGTCCGCTCTCCAAGACGTCGGCGAGCAAGTACGAGGACCACTATGCCCTGGTGAAGACGAGTTATAAGCCCGGGACTATGTCGAAGGGGAAGCAAGCTTTGGAATCGCTGTACCTGGCGCAGGCGAGCGGGCACTTTTGCGCCAAACGACGAAAAGTACGGATGGCCGTGACGAGCAAAATCGACGACAGGTACGTCTACCTGAGGGACGGGCGCATGATCGTACTCACTGAAGTTGGTCCTCGCGGCCGAATTGTCGGGCGGCGCGTCCCCTTGAAGAACGTTGATGGCGTGCTCGAAGAAGGCGATTTAGCCGATGTCCTCGTCTTCAGGGCGAACGCCGACGTATCCGATGAGTCGGTGACGGCCCGCGCGTCGGACGTGCTCGGGATTGTCGTGTTTTGCGACGAGTTCGCGTCCGTGATGACTTGGTCGATGTTGGAGATGTGAGACGTCGGCTGAACGCTTCAACTTTGAATTGTAACGCTTCCCCATCAGCTGATCCCCACTGAAGCAAGCATCAGCTGCCCGTCGGGGCATTGCAGTGGCGCCAAAATCAACAGCTGACGTTGACAGCTGACACTTCCTCTTCCCATCCTACACGTGCCCGTCTGAATAAGTTCCCCGAGGCACGCTTCGAATCCGGCCGGATCCCGCTCACCATGTCCGACTACGACTTCATGAACCTGACGGACTCCGACTCCGACTCCGAGGTGCGTTCCATTGTGCTCGGCGACCTCACCGACACCGACGAGGCCGAAGATCGCATCCAGCGTGCGGAGGAGAAGAAGCGCAAGCTTAAGAAGCTGAAGGACGCCCAAGCCGAGCTGAAGAAGTTCGTGGAGGAGGAGAACAAGGCCGCCCAGGTCCAGCGCCTCGAGAAGGTACTTAAGAAGAAGAAGAAGCAGGCCAACATGTCCGAGCCACGCTTCGGGTCCGGCCTGATGAGCGCCGCGCAGAGGAAGGAGGCCCTGGACAACGTGGACGAAATCTTCGACAAGGCGTCCAGGGAGATCGCCAAGATCGTGGCCGCGACCATGGTTGAACATGGCTTCGAGAAGCCGTCGAAGGGCGTCCCGCCCAAGACGGCGCCGGGACGCGTGCCTCTGGATCTGAAGAGCGAGGCCGAGTTGGAGGTGCTCGTCAAGCCGGAATGTCTGCGTGGGGGCGAATGGCAGACTGCGATCGGCAGCTTCCCAAGCACGCTCGGAGAGCTCATCGGACACAAGCCGGAGGAGCAGCTGCTGATTCTGGTGAAGAAGCTGTACAACGGCATGGAGGTGCTCAACGCGAAGCTGAACCGTGTCATGGACATCCAGCACCTGCACACGGTGGCATCCATCAATGTGGTGAAGACCTCAAACCTGCTCCGTGTCCTCTGCCTGGCCGATGGCATGGAGAAGGACGCCATCTATCAAAAGCTCCAGAACTCCCTACGCACGGTCGCTCTGGCGTCTGACGGCGACCTGAAGGAGCTGCCCCTGCCCAACCTGGCCGCGCTCGAGGCGTTCTTCAGCGACGAGGACAGGATCCAGAAGCTCGGCTACTTCCTTCTCTGCTACACCGAGTACAGCAAGACTTTCGCCGCCGACCTCACCAATACCCTCCTCAGCGGCGACCTGCAGCACGAGTGCTTCTGGAGCATCGGAATCCAGGCTAAGAAAGGGTACGTAACAGCAAAATGGAAGGACGCTTTGGGCACCGGTTACGTACGCATTCCCCGCTCTAGGAGTCTCCCGGCAGACACTGCCTACCTCCCCATCTACGTCCAGATGTTCATCATCAAGGTGGCGAAGGCGGCGTTCGAGTACGCCAACGTGAACACGAAGGAGAAGTTCAACCAGCCCGCCTTCTGCAAGGAAATGAAGAAACTCCTCTACAATACGACACGCAACGAGAAGAGGCGCGAGTCCAACAACAAGCAGGCCCCGGGCGCGGCCAAGAACTCCAAGCCGGAGGAGGTGCACGACATCGCCGGTGACGACTCCGAAGACACGACCGCCCTCGACGAGACCCCCAAGCGTGCTCTCCCCAAGATGGAATGCTACGTCGGACTGAAGAGGATCCGCACGGAGTCCCCCACCAAGACTGTCAAGGACGACGTGCCCACGCCCGTCATCAAGAGGAGCAAGGGAGTCGGCAGGGGCCAGTCGAGCGCGCTCGATCAGTTGCTCGGCATCTTGGAGTCGGGCGGCGGACGCGACGTGCTCATCGCTACACTCCACGGGATCATCAAAGACACCCCCAGCAGGAGGAACCTCAAGAAGCCGATCGAGCAAGCCACAGAGCTGCTTCTGAAGCTCTCCAACGGTGCCGACGACGACGACTTGAACGCCATCGTCTCCGACTACCACGACGCCCTGACGAAGCTGTAAATTGTTTACGAAGCAAGCGTCTAGAACGCTTCACTCTCGAAGAAGATAGATAAGAAAATTTAGCTTCAGAATATCGATATGAACCTTCATGTATGATCTGTTCCTCAAGAACCCCTCTCCTACTTTCCAAACACTTGTACTCGCTATTACAACCCTTTCGGCCGAAATATAGCGCCTTTCCTTAACGAAATACCACCCTAGAAAAGCCTACCTATGCTCTACCTAAAGCGTACTCAATTTCCTTCAGATCTACTCCGTTTCCCCTCAGCAAGGCTCGTCGGAAGCAACACATCGCCAACTATAAGATCGTCCAAACCCCGGTTAAGGTAGGACACTGCTATACTCGAGTATACGCAAATTCAAATTTCCCGCACGTCGCAGCGGAGAAAGCAAGTACGCGCGGGAAAATTTTTTCGCCAATTTTAAGCACGCGCCAAATCCTCGTTTGGTGCGCTTCGCAGCGGGACGCTGGGAATTAAGTACTTTTAACTTTATGCGTTTCGCAATCGTCAGTTCCGGCTGAGCGGGTATAAAAGCCGAAAATTCGCCGTTTCCGATTAAGTCGATCACCCGCTTCCAAACCGTTCACTAGAATCCGAAGCAAGCCCGAAGCTCGCCCCGTTCCCGAAGTTCATCGACGACGTCATGGAGCAACGGCCGAGTCCGCCACCCCCACCGAGAGAGACTCGAGCAAGGGCAAAGGCCGCAGCGGCGCAAGAAAACCCTCCAAAGACGACGGAGGCTGCTGAAGTTCCGCCGACGACGACGGAGCCAACTACGACGACGGCTACAACAACCGCAGTCACCGAGCCGCAGCCAGGGACTTCAGGGGCCGTCGGCCGACCGGGCGTCCACACCGGCCTCCCCCAGGGCATGCCCCAGGTACGCTCCGGCGCCGAGACGACGACGACTCCCACGGGGCAATACATGTACGAGGAGAGGCTGGCCAGGTACGGCCTCATCAAGATCAGCGAGGGCATCTTCCAGGAGACCGCCATCAAGCACAGGTTGGGCACGAGGTGGTTCAAGGCGACGCCGGAGAACCTGAAGCTGCTCAACCTCAAGGAGGTGAGCAAGGGGCTCTACGTCCAGGACAAGTCGGGCGTGCCTCAGGAACCCGCCGCTGCCGCGCCGCCACCTGCGGCCGAAGCCGGAGGCCTCGCCGACCTCGCCCCGGGTGGCTTCGACGTCCCGGCCGTCCTCCCAACCACCGTGCCGGCGTACTCGGTCCCGCTGGGCCACTCGCCGATCCCCTTCCAAGCCGTGTCCGGTAAGTACATCGAAGCACGCTCCCGAAACGCTACAGACACTTAATTCTCACCCTTCCCAACACTTAATTGATCTCTCTCACCCTAGCCGATCCCATGGACGTCGATGCACCAGCGGTCCCGGCCCCACAGCCCGCTCAAGATCCGGCTCCCGAAGTCCCAGCTGAGCCGGCTGCCCCCGGAACTCGGCCGCCAGTGGGTAAGCCTGAGAAACAAACCAATAACTTAAGACCATCTACTTATGCCCATCATTTCTTTACAGTTGTCCCCCTCACTGGCCGCTCCCGGGACTTGGAGCAGGCTCCGGCGCCGGAGGACAGGCTCACCTTCCAGTACGCTGACGTCGTCGACGAGGACGAACAGTTCCCCTCCGACGCTGGACTCCTCATCGACGCGGACCTCCGCTCTGAGGACGACCCGGACGACTTCACGTTCGACGGGTTCATGTCCAAGGCGAGGGAGGAGCACGCTCCAGACGACGTCTACGAACCCGAGGACGCGGACGAAGCCATCACCATGGAGGAGGTCGACGACATCCACGAGGACATGAACCAGGAGCTCAGCCAGGCCATGCTCGAGGGGAGGCACAGGGAGGGCGCCCGCTCCGACTCCTCCGACTCCGAGTCCGAGGCCGAGGTCCCGTACCTGGAGCGGTTCGACCCGGAGTCAATCCACAGAGTGGACATGGAGAATCCCGAGGTAGGACATGAAGCTTGCTCCAAGCTCGCTTCCATCACGTTTTACACTTCCATTCTCTTCGCAGACCCTTCAAGCCGCCAGGAGAATGGCGGCGGAGATCAGGAACATCCCCAAGGGCGACGTCGGCCCCCTCCCGCCGGCCATCACCCCCGACGACGCCGAGGACATCCTCTACCAGCGCGCGGGCAGGGAGAAGCCAGCGCCAAGGCCGCAGACGGCCGCCGAGCACGCTGTGGAGACGGCCACGTTCGACAACCTGACCCCGGAGGCTCTCGCCCTGAAGACGGGCAGGATGGCTCAGGCCGCCGCCTCAGGCGCGCTCCAGGCGCAGCGCGTGATGAAGGACCTCAAGGACACGGTCGGCATCCAGTCGGTCAACCTCGTCGGCATCCAAGACTCCCTGACGAACCTGAGGCGTGCTCTGAGGATCCACGACCAGTCCGTCAAGGCCACGGAGAGCGCCGCCAACCCGCAGCTGAACCCACTGCTGTCGCAGTACCTCCCGTTCGACTCCCAGGCAGTGGTCGAGGAGTTCTTCGAGGTCGATGACAGAACGGTGGCCTTGCAGAGGTACATCAGCAAGCAGCTCACCTGGGACCCCGCCACGTTCTGCCACGACATGGTCGCGCTGCTCTGCACCTTCCAGTACCGCATCGGTAAGTTGAAGCATGCTCTAGACACGGCTAAGTCAAATTACCTACCTATCTCTCGTATTTCAGACTACTCCTTCCCCGGCGAGAGGCAGACCTACTCGGAGTTGACGTACATCCCAGCCAGGCTCGAGCAGTTCCTCAAGTCGGCCGCCGAGTTCGTCGCAAGGGAGAGCGGCAAGGTCGCGGACATGAAGCAAGTCCGCAAGCAGCTCCGACGAGCCTTTCAAGCCTCGAAGGTGAGGCACGAAAGGGAGGTCATCGGAGAAAGGACCAAGCATCCCGACGACAGGCCGAAGAAGAAGCAGCCCGGGAGGAAGAAGAGGATGCCCACCAAGAGGAGGAGGCACGACGACTCGGACTCCGAGCAAGAGGCGGGGCCCAGCGGACAGCAGAAGCCACCCGCCGAGGATATCGTCAACATCGACTCCGACTCGGACTAGAGCCCGAAGCGTGCTCCAGGGCATGAAGAAGAAAGAAAATTATCTAGTCAGAGTTTAGAGCCCATAGACATTCGATCATAGGAGTGCTTGGCCCATGAATTTTCCCCACAGATAGTGATATATTTTACTGGGAGCAAATCAAGAGTATGCCATTCCCATGCAGTAAGCACGCTCCGTGCGCGATATACTAACCTTTTAACGACTTAACTTGCGACATGCTCAGCTAGAGCATGCTTCGAATACGCGTTTCACCCAGAATACATATATTCATGGCACACATTTTACTTACAAGTCTCGGCTACCACTTAATTCTTATGTGCGCGCCCCTTACGCTTGCGCCTTGACAGTATCGACAGACTCTCACTCTCCTCGAACAACTCGGTCTCTGGCCAGTCGAAGCCCTGACTCTGTTGGTCGTTGTCCTCCACGCTCACCCGGAGCTTGCTCGCGCACTTCGTCACCTTCGGGCCGCTCTCAGTCCTCGCCTGTGTCATCTGCGTCGAGCGGAGGGCGATCATGTCCACCGGTTCCATCGTCAAGCTTCCTTCGTTGTCGCTCTGATTGCCCACGCTGGTCTCATCGTTCACCGCCGTCACCCTCTTCACGCCCTTCTTGGGCAGTGCTTCCGCCCCGTTCGGTTCTTGCCCTTCACTGCTGAGCGCGAGCACGCCCTCCTTCTTCTCCTTCGGCTCGGACTCGTCGGGGGGGAGAGGAACCAGGTACTGCACCTCAAACTCCCGGGTGAACTTGGGCTTCACGTCGCACTCGCGCTCGCCAGGGTGAAGGACGGCAATTACACGGGTCACGCCGTTAATGTACGTGGTGAAGTCATTCAAGTTCGCGTGCTCACCCTCCGCTTCGACGTGGTAGGAGTCCGGGCTTGCTTCGATCATGTGCCCCTTCACGTCAAGATCCACGGCTGGATACTCTATCAGCTTGCGGAAGAGCTCCTTCGGCACGCAGGGGGCGCGCTCAAGGTCAAACCAAAGCCGGCAAATGACCTTGCTCATGATCTTCTTCGTCCTCACGACGTGGACGCGTCTAGCTTGCTCTGCTTTCCCGTCAGCTGATGACGGCCTACGCAATTTATACACAAGACAATACATCGACCATTGTCCAGGAAATTACATCGTTCGCTACGAGAACACGAAGCGTACTTGCTCATATACGTACCCAACGCTTACCTGAACAGCATCGCTGCCTACATATAGGGCTTCGAACTACCATTCTGTGGCTCTTAAGGGATTTCCTCGACGCTGGCATGCTTCCGGAGGGCTATGCGTTCGCTTTGAAAATCCACATTTATCCTAAGTGTATAGTTCATGCATTTCTTACTTATTCTTGCTGCTGTCGGACGCGTTTCTAAGGCATGCTACAGTCGCGGATAGGCTAAAAATCTCAGACGGCGGTCCACACTACGGTCAACACTCCGGTTACGAATCGCTTTCGATCGCTTGTGGTAGCCGATCGGTTACACTTTTTTGACGGCGGTCCGCACTACGGTCCAGACTCCGGTTACCAATCGCTTACATCCAACATTTCCGACGTTGGTCCGCACACCGGTCCAGAGCCTACCTCCTATCAGGACGTGCTATACCTCAAATTAAAGCGCTTCTCAAGCTCTCTCCAGATCTGCTCAGAAACTTATACCTTTTAGCATTGAAATTTTGATTTATTGAAGAAACGGTAGTCACACTGCGGACGTCGGTCCGGACACCGGTCCGGAAGCCGGTCGCCGGTTGGTCGGGGAACACACCTTAATGTGCGTTCCTCTGGTGATCCACAAAATCGCGTTGGAGAAACGGGCTAGGCTGCTGGTTGAGCACTCTTTTCCCCTACTGCCCGAGGAGGAATCATCGCTGTTCACTGTGGATTGTCTTCTGTTTGGAGGTCTGTCCTGCTTTCTGGTTGTCGCTCCCGCTCTGCAACTTCTTCTCGCCCTGGTTTACATCTGGTGTTGCCACCCATGGTCCGATATTTTAAAGCAAGGCCAATTTAAAGGCCAAGAAAATAATACTATGTAGTAGAGAGTATAGTATTGTATAATAAAATGATTATTGTACGTATTTGTTGTTGTGTGTTTGAAAGGTGAATTACTAAACTTGCAGTTTTGCAGGTAGCCGTTAGTAGCCATAAAGCTTCAAAGGTACGGGGTTTATTGCGTTAGGCGAATTAAAACTACCATACTTTGGA
>JAAUYK010046884.1_pt1 | contig 12500 bp, 14 predicted proteins | sample 7278021 | NCBI WGS metagenome assembly JAAUYK01 (sample SAMN14350223, study PRJNA611818) | marine sediment metagenome | isolation source: surface marine sediment (1.8m) | place: French Polynesia: Moorea | collected 2018-08
CCGGAACCGCGAAGACGACACTTTCGTCGAGAAGAAACTCGTCGATGATGCCCAGTACGGCCTTGTCGGTGTAAAAATCGTATTGGGTGTGGAATTTGGGGGGATCGAAGTTGCCGATCTGCTGGTAGTCGGTATCAAACGCCTCACGGATCGAAAAAACGCCGTTGTCGATGGCCTCCTCGAGAATCTTGCCGACCATCTTGGCACCGACGATGGACTGCATTTTTCCCCGTTCGAGCAGGTCGGCTTCCAGCCTTTGGCGCTGCTGGGTCACGAGGAAATAGGTGCCGGCGCCGATGACGACGAGAATCACGAGGTTGACGACAATGGCGACTTTCGAACTGATGTGTCTGGTAATTAGGCCCATGGGAGTGTCCTTTGTGCTCGGTAGATGTTCGGGTTGTCGGGAATTAGCGCAGATAGCCAATGCGAATTGCGCCCCAATGTTTGCTTTCGATATAGATCGGCACGGATAGGTCCATCATCACCTCTCCGGTATCCCGGCTGTAGCGTTGCAGCAGGAATTTTTTTTGGTTGCGCGCCGCGGCCAGGCCGGTGCGGTCATTGAACATCCGCTTGGTGCGGTTGTGCTTCGTGTCGTAGTCGCCGTTGCCGGTAAGCGGCTTGGAGTATTTGGTGTTGTGGGTCGGGAGATACCCGTTGCGATCGACCGCGACCACGAACTTGATCCGATTGCTCTCGGCGAGATACTGGTCGAGAATGATCCGGATCGTCTCGTCGGTATAGCGGTCGTACTGGGTGTGAAATTTCTGGGGGTCGGTATTGGGAATCGGGATGTAGAAGGTGTCGAACAGTTGGGCCAGGGTCAGCTTGTTGGCGGCAATCAATTTGTTCATTTCGGCGGTCACGCGATCCCGGCAGTCATAGGCCATCCGGCGAACTTTCAGGTCGAATGCCGAATACTGTTCCTGCGACACGGCCGTCCTCGGTCCACTGCAAAGGGCCGCGACCACAATCAGGCCCAGGCCGATTCGCCGCAGGTATCTTCTTTGGCAATTCACTTCAAAGCTCCTCCTGCTGGAATGGTTTGCCCGCAGACGCCGGTTACCAGCCCAGCGTCTTGATCTCCTCGATCATCTGCTTCTTGAATTCATTGCCTTGTTGATCGCCCGGGATCTCCCGGGCCACGGCCACCACGAAATCGGCCACCCGGGCCAGCGGGATGCGGCTAACGACCCACCCCATAGCGTCGGCGGCATCATCCACCAGCACACTCCCCAGAGGGCCGATGAGCTGAATCAGCGCTTCCCGCATCTGCTCGATAAAGGCCGGTGTGACACATGCCAGATCCTGGCCGACTTTTTCGACGAGGCCCAGTTTGTAGAGTTTGAGAAAGGTACTTTTGAATAAGCCCCTAGCCATGTCGACTTCCACCGACACTTCCCGCACGGTTTTCTTGCCGTCCAGCGCCATGAGCACCTTGAGCATATCGGAATCGATGGTGACGTCGCGGCTGATTTCGCGCTCCGCTTTTTGAAAACACACGTTAGAAATGTCCGCCATTATCCTTACCCCGCTATTACGTGCTCATCCCCAAAGGGCCAATCTTGGTGCCGTCCCCCGCCCCTCGGCGGGAGACCATCGATGTCCGATCGTTTTACCAGCGATCACGCCGGCATTTTCTATTATTATTAAATATATAGACGGCATTTCCGAATTGTGTCAAGAAGCATTGCCATGCGCCTCATTATGTTAATTTTATTATTTTTGCTAAATTTCATTCATTATGCCTTTGTTATCGGCCAATCCTCCAAAATTATTAATTTCCACATTACCTGCCGCACAACGCTAGCGCGTTGAGCAAGGCGATTGTTTGCCAACGCGTTCATACCGAAGATCAAAGGCCGTTGAAGATCCGGTGGCCATTACACGCGCACCTTGCCCGAAAGGACGGCCGGCATCCATGGCGCATGGCTGCCATTTGGTGCCATTACGGGCTGATAGCGTGCATTGATGATCAGGGACAGATCGAGGGGGACGCTAGTTCATTTGGGATTCATGCGAATCTGGAGGAGAGGGAAAATGCGCAGCGATATCGTCGATGACCGCTCGGGCGTTGTTGTAGGTCGATGCCTGATCGAATCTTATCTGGGTGATGCCGTCGATATGTTCAATGGTGTATGGTTTCCGCATGATCCTTACCACGATAGAGGGCCGCCACAGGAGTGAGCCGGTCTTGCCGGTCTGACGCTATGCTATTGCTTCCTGGCGATGTATTCAAGCCTCTGGCCGCAGATCGACGACTTGGCCCTTGTAGGGGGCGTCCCGATTGCCATAGGGCAGGATTACGGGGACATTGAACTTTCCCAGCGCTTCGATCAGTACGAATTTGCGGGCGTCATTGCGCAGCTTGACGGAATTGACATCGACATTTTGCAGCCAGGCAACGGATGGAAATTCTCGGAGACTATATGGGCCCAGATGTTCTTCTCGACGGAGGCGGTGCGCGGTGCGGCCGGTACAGACCCATCAAGGAGCAGCTGAATCAGGGCGGCCAACAGCACGATTCGCAACGATACCCTAACGGTTAGTTTGTGGCGTGTGAACCCCATACCAAAGATTATGCTTCACGAATGGGCGGTCGGCAACTGAAAATAATGCTGCAAAACACTGAAATGCCTATCCCCTGCAGCAAGCTGCCGGGCATTACGGAATTTCGGCTCCGAGCTTCGGCCTCCGCTACGCCCTTTTGCTGAAAATTAAAGACCATCCCCAAGGATGATCAGGATTGGCCGAACAGCCGGGGAAGCACGCTTGGTTGGCTGATTGACAAGGCTCCGATCGGTTAAAAAATTAACGTTTAGAATAATTGAATAGAGGAGGCGCCATGCGAACCGTGTTGGCCCTTTGGGTTGTCATCAACATCGCCGCATTCAGTTCCGACGTTTGGGGCCGCTCAATGCGCTGCGGCGGTCGCCTGGTGATGATCGGCGACTGGCAGCACGAAGTCATTGCCAAGTGTGGAGAGCCTCAACACGTTGAAGCCGATGAGGACCTTCCAGACGAATGGCGATCCATGCGCTATGATTTTGACGAGGAGCGCTTCAAGGCACCCTACTTGCTGCGAAGTCCGATCAAAAGAGAAGTGTGGACTTACCGGCGGGGCCCCAACCGTCTGGCCTACGATCTCTATTTCTTCAAGGGTCGCCTCACCCGTATGGAAAAGGGTGTCCAAACGAAAGGGGCTGATGGCCGTTAGGGAAGCATCACCAGATCAAAAGACACATACTGGGTTGTCGATGGCTACCGCAGCGCAAACCATGTGAATCCTGTGCGCGCAGCGCCTTGGATTCTATGGCCACCATGCTACATCTGGCACGCTGGACGCCTATCTCGATCGAGAAGACGGATATCCGGGCGATAGCGTGAAATAGGAAATCGCCGGCCGGTACGACCAGGCCGGACGCACCAAACTCAGGAACCCTAATCCTAATTTTGAGATAGATTCTACGAATTCGCTCGGCTAAAGGGCTTTGGCGATCGCCTCGATGCCCGCCGCATAGGCCTGAATGAGTCCCTCCTGATTATCGTCTACAACCTTAAGATCACTGTCATTGTCGATGAAAAAAGGCTCCGCGATCACGCACGGGGCCGATGTGTTCCTCAATAGATGCCCACCGCGATCCTCCGTTGTTTTGGGCTTGACCCCCCTGTCTTTCAACCCCAGCGCGCCCACCAGGTGTCCGTTTAGGATTTCCGCCATGATTTTCCCTTTGGTGGAACGATGGTAATACAGCACCTCGGTTCCGCTGGCACTTTCGTTGAATGCATTGCAATGCAGACTGATGATGAAATCCGGTTCCAATTCGTTGATGTCATCCGGCAATGAATTGTAGGTGCGGCGATAAACCTTCTGCACATCGACACCGCTGACTTCGGATTCGATTTTGAAAGCCAGTTCTTCATTAAACGTAAATTCCGTCAATCCGGAGGCCTTGTTTACCGCGCCCGGCGAAGACTTCTTATGACCAATCACCAGTGCACATTTTTTCATTTCAGCTCCTTTCCGGGACTCGACGCGCGTTGGTCTTGCGTCTGCGGTGTGAAGGCCCTCGGCGCCTTGTCCTCCAATGCGTTTAGAATGGATCTATGGGCCTTGAAGCCAAGCGTGTCCATCCCTGTTCGATGCGCCTATGCGGTACGGGTGATCGTCACCTGGAGTGAACCGTCATTGTTACCGTAGCGCGAGTCCATGTCGTTGGCGAAAAGGTAGAGATCATCATTCCGTGTCGCCGTGATCGAATTTTGATTATCGCCGATCGGGAAGAGATGCTCGTCTTCGTCACCATAGGCCCCTATCAGAGCAAACCAGTTAGCCTTCGGGTGACGCCGGTGCTTCTCGAATAACTTCACAAAACCTTCCTTGTACCAGGGAAGTTGCTCCGTCTCCCAGCCGGCCGGACCACAATCGATCGAGTCATCCTTCCATTGATCGTTCGGCGGCACCACGAAACTGTATTGCTGCCCCTCCTTGAGCACCACCCCGCTCCAATTATATTTCAGCTTGGCAACCACCGTGCAGACCTGCGATTCCCCGACGCCCAGATTCTTCCCCAACGCCGTGGGATGGTACTCGTCATTGGGGAATTCTTGGCGACGCGGGTCCAGGGCCACATCCTTATTTTCGAAAATGGGGGCCAAGGGATCGGTCTCATCATAGCGGGGAAGCTTGGCCTTGGTTTCGTTGAAACGCAAGCCGCAGTTGCGCGCCTGATCCAGCATCCACTTCAAGGCGATGTTGGAGCGCTGGACATTCAGGTTGCCACCACCAATATCGCTGTGGACCCCGCGGAACCAGACCTCGTGGATGTTGTTGAATTGGTTGTCCGGATCAAGTCGCGTCACGTTGAAGGATTCCCGGCGTTCATCCAAGGCCATGGCATGGAAGCAGTTATCAACGCACTTGTTTACCGTTTCGATATCGTAGCCCAGGTTAATTTCTTGAAAGTTCAATATATTGTTAAAGGAAAGCCCGAAGGAGCCCACAATGTCCCAGAGTCCCAGAAACCTGACCCGCGGTTTCTCCGCCTGACCACCTTTAAGTTGGATCCCCTCCTTTCCGATCTTGTTTGCAAAATGCACCGCCAGGGCGGCCCCCCGGCTGAAACCGATAATGTCGATTTCCTTGTCGCCATTCGCATAGTTTTCGCAGAGTTCGTCGTACATTTCCTTGATCCGGGTTTGCCCCCCGGCACCAAAAATGCCACCCAGGAATTTGCCTACGATGCCAAACCGGGTGCCTACACCCTCCATGTATTCGGCATTGTTACCCTGGTACAATTCTTTGAAGCGCACAACGTTGGTATCCTCGATGTCATGGCCCTCATCTTCGTTCCAGGTGCCGTCAAATGCGTATAAAGCCATTTTTGACCTCCTTGGTTTTCAAACCGTTTAGTGTTTCGTGAATATTGCTGATATCCGCTGCGGCTAATGTTCAGGTGCCGTCGCCATTCGCAGGGGCCGCTGAACGGGACGCGGGGAGGTGTTCAACAACAGAAAGCGCGTTGGGCGGCGAGACGAAGATTCGATGGAAAAAGGCGGCGACGATGAGTTCGAGAGCAGAAAGGTTTTAGTCCAGGTGGCGATGCAAGCGAATTAGCGCTTACGGCATCGCTCCATTACGGCACTAGCAGCGCATGCCGACAGCATGAACGCGGAACATCTTCAATACAGTCTTTCAATCAAGCAATAAGCCGTTTGCACGGCATGTGGGAGCGCCGGCTTGGGTTAAAAGACGTCGATAAGAAAGATTCAAACTATCGATATTGTTAAAAAATAATAATTAATTTAAAACTTGCCACAAAATATCCGATGTCAAGTGAGTATCCGACGACCCATTGAAAGGCTTAAGCTTGCCCCCAAATAATCGATTTGATTTCGGGATGCGCACATCGATTCATCAATTTTAGGGCCTCAGAAGGGGTTGTTCCGATAGAAGTTTAACTTCCCACGGTATTGATTGATTCATCTCATAAGGGGTGTTAGTTTTTTTATCCATAAGCTTCGTATCGAGAAACTTTTTAAATGACACGGAGACAATTCGAGATCGAAGTCGGGCGCCCCCAGAGTCGTGTCGGGGGCATTCGCGGCGAGTACGACACCTATCGCATCGTATCCGCCCGAGATGCGCACGGCAACCTTCACGAGCTTTGGGCCAGAATCGAAATCGAAGGTTTCCGCCTCCGAAGAATTAGCTGGCGCTCGGAGAACGAACAGAATCTACCTTCAACCGCTAGACGGATTCTGGACAAATAAAGATACACTCCCGTTTTCTGCGGGAATTAATTTGCAAATGGGAGGTTCGCACCTATATATTTGAAACTCCATATTATTTCCATTATTTCCAAATACCGGAGGAGCGCGGTATATTTTGTGCATCAAATTATTGATTTCGGGATGGATTGAGCCTTGCGCGCCCACACGATCTCGTTTTTTTAAATATGCTACCCTTTTTTAGATATAAACTGCATGGTTATATGATCATTTACCGCATGATTAATCGGTCCCCCATGCCCAATAGATTTTATCTTACCATCCTTTTGATGTTCATCCTAGGGTTGCCGGGCTGTGCCAATATGCAAGGATTTATGAATGAATCCCTGCCGTTTCCAGTCTACCCGGCGGATCAGATCGAGCGGAATAATTTTGTTGTTGAAAAAGACGATGACGTCCTCGGCCGGTTGGCGGCGATCAGACTACAAAATGGAGACACGCTGCCGGATATTGCCCGGCACTTCAGCCTGGGAATCAATACGGTCAGTTCCGCTAATCCGGGAATCGACCTATGGGTGCCTGAAACCGGGGAGCGCATCCTGTTGCCTCTGAGCTTTATCCTGCCCGACACCCCACGAAAAGGTATCGTGATCAACCTGGCGGCCATGCGGCTCTTTCATTTTAACGGCAACGGTGAACGCCTGGCCGTTGCGACCTACCCGGTCGGTGTCGGCACCTCGGAGCGGCCCACGCCCATGGGCAAAATGTATATCAGCCGCAAAAAATTCCGGCCAACCTGGTATGTACCCGCCTCGATTGCTGAAGATCATCGGAAAAAAGGAGATCCTCTGCCGCGTGCTGTACCACCGGGGCCTCTAAATCCTTTGGGAGAACACGCCCTCTACTTAAGCAGGTCAACCTATTTAATCCATGGTACCAACAAGCCGGCCAGCATCGGCCTCAGGGCGACCAACGGCTGCATAAGACTCTATCCGGAAGACGTCGAGAGACTTTTCGAAAACACGCCGGTGAAAACACCCGTAAAAATTGTTAACCAGCCGTATCTCGTTGGCCAACGTGATGGCATCGTTTACCTGGAAGCGCATCCACCCTTTGAAAAATCAGGCACCGCCAATTGGAAGAAGATATTTGCCAAATTGAAAAATATTGAAAAGAAATCAGGAAGCGCGCTTGATTGGAAAAAGGTTAAGCAAGTCGTGCTTGAGGCACGCGGGTTCCCTCTACCAATCTCCAAAAGCCCAGATGGAAGTGAAATGCAAATGGCGAAACCCATAAAAGTCTGGCACCCGCACAAACTCTATGGCCAACCGGAAATACCGGAATTCACAACGGACGCCTGGTATGTTCTGGCGGCGACCTTGCGTGACAAGGTTGACGCCCAGAGGCTTGCCGCCATTATTCGCCATCAAGGCCCCTCAATTCCCGCCAGAGTGTTGACCAAGGGCGATCGCCACCGTGTTCTGGCCGGCCCTTACAATAATAAGCGCGCGGCCAAAGACGCGGCCAAACGTTTGAAGATTGATCTGGAATTAGACGGCGTCTTGTTTAAAACATAAAGGCCATACAAGCTTTTGGATCTGTCCAATCGCTACCGAGGATACGTGAGGTGGCGCTTGGCGGAGGGTTAAAGTTGCTGTTCAGAAAAGGACAAAGGAAGGGAAAGGAGGAAGTGGCATCATGAAAAAGTTTCTGTTGGTGATCCCGATGATGTTTGCTCTGGCTATTGCTGTGGGGGGGTGCGCAACAAAAGGTGACCTTGAGGAGGCCCAGGCCCGGGAAAAAGCGATTGCGGCGAAAGCGGATCAAGCGGCTATGGATGCGGAGGAGGCCAAGATGGCCGCCGATGAGGCCATCTTAAAGGCCAATGAAGCCATCGAGCGTGCCGAGGAAGCCGAGCAGAGAGCAATCGAAAGAGAGCGAATTGCGGCGGAAAAGGAAAGAATCGCAGAGGAAAAAGCTCAAAAAGCTGACGAAGCTTTCCAGCAATCAATGAAAAAGTAGTGCGAAAGCAAGTGGCCGGGTTTTAAAGACCGGTAACGGCGTACACCTGAGCTGAGCGGTTTACATTTTAAATTGTAAAACGCTCAGCTCAGATTCTATTACCATGGATTAGCGGAACGTATCTCAGAATTAAGATCAGGGTTCCTGACAAGGCGTGAGGCGGCGAGAAAGCGGAGCATACACGTAGTATGTGAGCATTTTGAACCGGCTTACAACACCGTCGGGGGCACTTAGATTATTTTTGAGATACGTTCTTGGTGCGTATGACGGATATGGCTGAAATAGGAATGGTTTTGCGATCATCGTGCCCATTATCGACAATCTCAAGAACGGTCACGGGTAAATGGCCGCTAGGCGCAAGCCGGTCGCTTCGCCTTTTCGTGGTCGGCCTCATGATCCTTCCAATTTTCATGGGCGGATGCAGTCACACTGATGAGGGCTCCCTCACGCAGGAGGCCAACCAGTTTTTCAACCAGGGCAATTACGATGCGGCCCTAAGCAAATACGAACAAATTGTTGAGAACCATCCAGCGGTGGCGGACCGCGTTCTCTTCGAAATGGGGATTACCTATGCCTATCCTCTAAACGTGAACAAAGACTATCAGAAAGCGCTTGAATGTTTTCAGAAAGTCGTGAGGGATTACCCAGATAGCAAATACAAACACGACAGCCAGATGATGCTGCTTCAAATCCATAATGTGATCCTCAAGGATAAACTCATCGCGAAGCAGCAAACCAAGCTTGAGACCTACCGACAAGAGGCCCAAAGCCAAGATGACGAGATTATCAAACTGCGAGAAAAGGTGGCCACGCTTGAAGCCCAAGTTTTTGCACTTCGAACCGAGCCGGCCGATAAGGTTCTGATCGAAAAGAAAGCGCGACGATTGACCCTGCTCACCAAGGGCGAGGTGATCAAAACCTATAAAATCGCCCTGGGGGGGAACCCGGTTGGACCGAAAGAACGGCAGGGCGATAAAAAGACCCCGGAGGGAACCTACGTCATCGATTCAAGAAACGGGAACAGCGGTTTTCATTTGTCGCTTCATATTTCCTACCCCAACGCTAAAGACAGAATGCGGGCCAAAGAACTGGGGGTTTCACCGGGGGGCGATATAATGATCCATGGCCTCAAAAATGGTTCCAAGGAGATCGGTGCCTTTCATGCAGCGATTGACTGGACGGACGGGTGTATTGCGGTCACCAACCAAGAAATGGAAGAAATCTACAGGTTCGTGCCCAATGGCACGATTGTCGAGATAAAACCGTAGAAAACGATCACATCCATTATCCCATCCAATCGCGTAACGCGTCTGGTTTAATATGCAATATTGGAAGTTGGGCCTGTGAAGGGCAATTCGATAGCGCCGGAGAAGATTCTCGCTTCAAGCGAAATCATCGACAAGATCGAAGCGATCTGCAAGCGACATTTCGCGGATGAAAATGAGCAGAACGAAAGTTTTATTTTCATCCTCGACCGCCTGAAGGCCGATAATTTCAGGCGCCTGCGGGCCTATAAGGGCCAAAGCCAACTGACGACCTACGTCTATTCCCTGATCAACGCCCTCATTGTCGATTATCGACGCAAAACATACGGCCGCCGGCGTATACCCGCCTCTGTGGTGAAGCTCGGCAAGTGGGCCGAGACGGCCTATCGTCTGGTTTGCTGGCAAAAATTTTCCTTTGACGATGCCTATGATATTTTACAGGTCGAGAACTTGTTCGCAGGATCTTACGAACGGTACATCAAGGCGATTGCCCCGATTCGCGAAGCACCCTGTCGCGAAAATCCTGCCTTTCAATCTCTGAATGAAGAGGTTGCCGGCGTTGCGGAAAATCCGCATGGTGCTGACGCCAACCCGCTGGAAGCCCTGATTGGCAAGCTTGATCGTCAGAGACGGGTCAAGGCGCTCAAGATTATCAGGGCAGCCACGGAAACGCTTTCTCATGATGATCAGCTATTGATCAGACTGGTATACGGTGCCGATCAGCCGGTCAACGTCGTCGCCAGGATGATCGGATTATCAGCATCCTCGGCCAGACGCCGGTTAAAGCGGCTCTTAACCCAATTTCGCAAACAATTGCTTGCCGAGGGTATTCGCGAACCATAACGTGTCCGTCTAACCAAATAGAGGCCAATATGGGCAAATGGGTGCATAAAGCATTAACGCCAACCGATACCGCCGAAACCGGACCCCATGCCGACATGGAGGACCTGGCTTTGCTGGTTGAAGGCAAGCTTGGCGGCGACGAACGCGAGAACTTGCTTCGCCATCTCAACCAGTGTGGGCAATGTTACGAAATCCTGCAATCCACGATGAAGGATGTTCAGGAGGCACCTTCCGCCGAACCAACGCCAATTGCCTGGTGGAAAACGAAATCGGCCTATGCCCTGGCCGCCTCGATTATCTTCCTTATTCTCGTTGGTGGACCGTTGGTATACCAATTTCAGACCCGGCAATCTTTGATCGCCTCGGCGGAACTCATTGTGGATCAAGAGTTGAAAGACATCCTGCTGGAATACGACGCCCTCGAGTGGCATAGAGTCAAGCGTATCAAGCGGTTTATATCCGTATTGCATAAGAAGGGTTATCGTGTAAAATCGTTTGATCGCGTTATCCTTGCAAAACCCTATTATCAGACAAAAAGCCTTTTTGGCCCTGAAGAAGTTTTATACATCCGCATTGATGATGGTGTGGCTTATTTGGAAGTGAAAGAAAAGAAGTAGCCGACCGAAGCCGCGGTTATCCCCTCTCCATTCGGCACTCTCTGCCAGCCGAGCGATTCTCAGATGGTTAGGGCGCCTCGTTTTGCAAACCCGATCGCTCCGATCCAACCCGCCGGCTACATTCTTCGAATCCCAGGCATTCGCCCCCTGCCCCGCCGCTAAACGAACCGTCGATCCAAAAAAAATTGATCCGCATCCAGGTTGTGTCCGTCTATTCATTATGCAGACGGTTTTTCCCTAAATAGTGCCATCCATAATCGGTTTTACGTCCGATCGGGTTAAACGATAAGAGGAGGTGACCCATGCCGGAATCGAAAATCAGAGCTGTGCGAAGGAATCCGCGGTTACCGGAATTATGGCGCCGGTCGATCGTTCTGTCGCTTATTTCTTTAGCGGTCTTGCCAACTTGGGTGCTCGCCAAAACATCCCCAACCCTGCGGCTGTTTCCAACGACCGTGGTCGAAAGCATCAAACATACCAGTGAAACGGCCAAAGCGATGGAAGCGGATCTTCAGAGCGTGATTGAGCAGTTGAATCAGCAGGAAGAACTCTACAGCATCAGCAAATGCGAAGGCGCTGAATCAGAGCCCGGCTGCCGTCAGATCGCCGAACAATTAAGCCAGGTTTACCTGGAGATGTTAGATGTCATGGAATCGCGACTGCCGGGTATGGAGGATTCGGTTCGCGCCACGAATACGAGTCTGGAACGACGCATTCGCAAGGAACTGGGGCGTAAGACAACACCCCGGGGGTTGCAAAAACTGCTCGCCAAAACAGCGCTCAAATCCTCCGAACCAGCACGCTATAAACGTCGGTCAGGAAAATTGAGTGAAAAGTTCAGGCAGTACTACAGGCTGGTGACAACGGCCCCCCGAACGGGATCCGGCGGTTCCCTCGCCGCCGTAGCGGCCGAGATCTACCTTGACACGCAGGAGGTCCAGGAACTTATCGCCCTGACGAGGGATGAAATCAGCCGGGCCAAGCTCATGATCGATCTGGACCAGATTTACGGCATCATTACCCCGGAAATGTTCGAGATGGTCGGTCGGGTAAAGACCATCCTCTTTGGGGACGCCGGCGATTTGGAGGGTATTCCGGATCCGCCCCAGGGCAATCTGGAATCCGCGTATCAAAGTCCCCTCGGAATGTAGCCGTCGGTCCCACTGTATTCGAATGGAGGAAACCCATCATGATTAAGTCGCGCCCCATAAACAATGCTAAATTCAGAGGATGCCTGATCGTCTGTGTCGTGGCCGCTCTGATGTGTGCCTGCACAAACCACAATTACTTCAAACCATCCTGCACCCTGCCATCCGGCGTGGATCTCGAGGCGGCCCTGGATCATTCGCGCGCCGATCTTGGTCGCCTGGAATGCGAGCAGATGTTCGAAGGTTATTTTGATCGCCTGATAGATGTGGCCAAACGCGATCCCGATATCGAGAACCGGCGTCGTTTCAGTGAATTTCTGGTGTGGGCCAACGATGAAGGCATTATCGACAAAATCCAGGCCCGTAACTAC
>JAAUYK010205597.1_pt1 | contig 12499 bp, 11 predicted proteins | sample 7278021 | NCBI WGS metagenome assembly JAAUYK01 (sample SAMN14350223, study PRJNA611818) | marine sediment metagenome | isolation source: surface marine sediment (1.8m) | place: French Polynesia: Moorea | collected 2018-08
GAATCCCTTGTCAATCGCGCCATCTGGTTGGCGAAGGCGAACAGCGCGCGGATTACCCTGATCGATATTCTGGACGCCGCGCCTGGCGAGCTCGCCAAGCTGTTCGCCGCGCTGCCCGGTCGCCGGGCGCAGGACTTCGAGCTCGAGGTCCTGGCGTTTCGACGCGCCCGGCTGGCCGAAGCCGCCACCCCGTTCAGGGCCGCGGGAATCGAAACGAAAGAGCTGGTGGTCCAGGGGATTCCCTTTATCGAGGTAATCCGCACTGTGCTGCGCGGCGGTCACGACCTGGTCATGAAGGCGGCGGCCGGCGAGGTGGAGGGCAGCCTGCCGTTTTTTGCGAGCACCGACCTTCATCTCCTCAGGAAGTGTCCCTGCCCCGTGTGGGTGACCAAGAGGAGCGGCGGCCGCCGCTACGCGAAGATACTCGCGGCCGTCGATCCGGATCCTGACGACCCCGTGAAGAGCGCCCTCAACCAGTTCACCATGGAATTGGCCACTTCCCTGTCCACGATGGAGCAGTGCGAGCTTCACGTCGTGAATGTGTGGCGGCTGGAGGGAGAGGAGACTCTGCGTCTCACCGGCTTCACCAAAATGTCCCAGGCGGAGGTCGAGCTGCTTGTCGAGGCGAGGCGGGTCTCGAGCGACAGGGCGCTGAACGACCTGATGCACCGCCATCCCGATCCGGACCGCAGGCGGACCGTCCATTTGCTCAAGGGCATGCCCCGGGAAGAGATCCCTCTCTTCGCGGCCCGAGAGGGCGTCGACCTGATCGTCATGGGCACCGTCGGTCGCGTTGGCGTTCGCGGGCTCTTCATCGGCAACACCGCCGAAGCGATCTTGAACCGGGCGGCGTGCTCCGTGCTGGCCGTCAAGCCACCCGGGTTCGAGACGCCGGTCCGCCTCGAGACCACGGATGCCGCGACGGAGCAGGCGCGGTCCCTGGTCGGTCAGCTGTGAGCTCGCAGAGCGTGGTTGCCCGACAGGTCCGCCGGCAAACAGTCGCTGTGATTGGGTTTTTCAATCAAACCGGCGAGCCTTCCGATTTCCATCTATCAGCAAGGAACGCCACTTAGATGCAAGGGACGTCGTGCGACGCCACCGAGCAAACGAGGCCTGTCTTCACCAGAGGGAGAACGCAAGATGTACGTTGAGAACCGGTATGATGCTCTCGTCGAAAAGCACCGGCGGATCGAAGCGAAACTCGCGGCCGAGATGAAGCGCCCGCTGCCCGACGCGTTTTCGGTTCAGAAGCTCAAGCGACAGAAGCTGCTTGTAAAAGACGAGCTGGAATCTTGGGAGCGCCTCATGAATGCGGTCCGCCTGAAGCCGGTTGCACGCACAGCAGCGCTTCCTCACTAGTACGTAAGTGATAACCGGCTGGCGCTCGGCTTTGCACGGCCAGCCTGTGTTCAAACAAGTTTGCCAGCGGCCCCGCCTCAGCGGCGGGGCCGTTCAATTTTCAGTCTCCATCGAGCGTGCGTACGCCCGCCGATCCTATCCAAACACTCCTGGGCACTATTCGCGGCACTCGGCAAACCGACTATAGGCCCCGCAGCACGGGTTTGGTTTCAGCGGAGGACTCTCTGACACTGGTACAGAAGCACGACGCTAAGTATCTCGTCGTGCTAACAGTTGCTCTACAGCAAGGGCCAGGACACACCACTCCACTGATGCTGGACCAGAACCCAGATTGGCTGACACCGCTCTTCGTGCCGGATAAATCGGCCTCTAGCTTATCAACACAAAGTAGTATCGCCCCGGCCAAACGACGACGCGAGGATACGTAAGGAGCCTACTTTTTTTGATGACAGAACTTATTGCTGGGTGTTCAAATAGAGAGTTATCCGGGGATGGGTTTGAAGTTTATTATGTCTGGTCCGCCTTCTGACATTCTTACAGTTCATCTTAACGACTACTTTCAGTGCAACGCCTCGAGCGCTGTGGTACCGCGCCGCTACTGGGGCCGTTTCCAATTGCGAATCGAAGATAACACACTGCAGCTTCTGCGTGTTCTGGAGCGCCATAACTGCCAAGCGACCTTCTTCTCGAGCGGCTGGATCGCTGATCGCGTTCCCGGCCTGTTGGCCGAGATCGCCGAGCGCGGCCATGAGATTGCCAGCACCGGCTACTACCAGTACCCCGTCTCGAAATTGTCCATGGATGAATTGCGTAGCGAGGCGGTCCGTTCGCGCGTGGCGCTGGAACGCGCCTGCGGTCGGGAGGTCATCGGATACCGCTGCGCCGGATGGTTGAAGCCGGACGATCTTTGGGCGCTCGAGGTTCTGGCGCAAGAGGGCTTTCAGTACGACTCCAGCTTCTATTATCTGGGCTTGACCATGAGAGGCGAGCGGCTGAAGAAGCCGAAGGAGTTCAAGTTCCGAAACAACCGAATTTGGGAGGTGCCGATTCCCTACGGCACAGTCGGGGGGATCCGGTTTCCGATCTCGGGCGGAACCTATCTGCGGCAACTTCCGCAGGCATTCATGCAGCGGCAGATCGAACGATGGCGCAAACAAGCACCAGGTCCCTGGCTTATCTACTTCCAGGTTGCCGAACTCGACCAAGACCAGCCGCGCATTAGCGCTCTTTCCTGGCTGCGGGAAGTCCAAAAGTATCGAAATATCCCACAGATGAGAGATCGCGTACTCCACCACCTCGAAAGGAGTGACTTCTCCTCGATCAGCAGACACCTCGACCTGAAAGTCCGGCCGACCGATGCGGCGCATCCCGCTCTGCCCCAAACCGCCGAGAGCACAGACAGTGGCCTGGCCAGGGATCGTCGACCGATCACCATCGTCGTGCCCTGCTATCAGGAGGAGGACGCGATTCCCTACCTTGGCAATGCCTTGCAGATCTTCGAGACCAACCATGCCCGAGACTTTGACGTCTCCTATGTTTTCGTCGACGACGGCAGCCGTGACCGGACCCATGAGAGATTAAGCGAGATATTCGGAAGCAATCGGTCTGCAATCATCCTGCGGCACTCGACAAACCAGGGCGTGGCCGCGGCGATGCTGACCGGGATCCGCAATGCACCGACAGAGACTGTCTGCGTGATCGATTGCGACTGCAGCTACGACCCCGAAACGCTTGCGGCGATGGTGCCGAAGCTTCGTGACAATGTCGCTCTGGTGACGGCGTCGCCTTATCACAAGGAAGGGGCGGTGGTAAACGTACCCGGCTGGCGTTTGCTCTTGTCCCGCGGGCTGTCACTCATCTATCAGCAGTTGCTGTCGACCCGTCTCGCGACCTACACGTCCTGTTGCCGTGTTTACCGCCAAAGCACCGTGGTTGACCTGGATCTCGAACATGGCGATTTCCTGGGCGTCACCGAAATCATCGTACGCCTGGACGAGCGCGGCGAGAAGATGGTTGAAGTTCCCGCTGTTCTAGAAGCGCGGATCTTCGGTGTTTCCAAGATGAAAACGGTCCGAACGATCATCGCTCACACCAGATCGCTGATCTCTCTCGTCGCGCGAAGACTGTCCGGGCGATTGAGCGTCTCCCGAGCGACGAACACCTGATCGCGCGCTCCCGGCGGTCACGTCTTTATGCGATCCGCAAGCGGCGTGCCGGACCGCGCGCCCGGATCGCCGCCGCGTGGTCTCCCATGGGTACCAACGTGAAGCGACGTTCCAGGTGATCGAAGAATCCGCTCATCCAGCTCAGCTTGGTTGTCGAATCGCTTGTCATTCCTGGAAAGAATGACAAGTCGGCGACATCTTCCGAGCCGAGAAAATCCAGCGGATGCATGAGTATCGATGGCTCTGTCCGGGTCAGACGGCACAGCGCGGTCGCGAGGCCCAGGTAGAGCCGCGCGAGCGCCGGCGATTTTTGTGCCAGATAGATCAGGTAGCTGAAGTGAAAGGGCGCTCGAAGCAAGGGTATCGTGGTGACGGGAATCTCCAGTAGCGCTTCTTCGCCCAGTTGCCATTGGTAGGGTTTGTTGGGACGGAACACTTCGTTGATGCTGCCAAAGAGTTCGCCGCGCTTCTTCCGTTCCTCCGGCGCGAGTCCCGCTGTTCTGAAATAGTAGGCTCGGGCCAGGGGGCCAATGAAGCTCGGAAAGGTCGAGGCATCATAGTCGTAACCACGCTCGGCCAGCGACTCCAGAACCTGAGGCGAGAAGGAGAAACCAGGGCCTCGAAATCCTGAAGGCCTCTTGCCCGTTGCCGCTTCGATGGCCTCTTCGGATGCCGTCAACTCCCGTTCGACCTCTTCACGAGAATAGAGATGGAGCCAGGGTTCGTGTTGGTGGGAGTGGTTGCAGATTTCGTGACCAGCATCAGCAATCATCCTCAACCAGCGACGGTTGGATTCGATCGCCGCGTCCCTCCCGACGATGAACACCGAGATCCGGAGATTGCGCTCGTCAAGGAAGCCCAGAAGGCGTGGAACGAAGACGTCGAGGTACGAGGGGTAGTCGGCCCACGCCTCGTCGCCGTGGACCTTGAGGTAGCTCCAGAGGTTGTCGAGGTCGAGCGACAGGCTGCAGATTGGCTTCATGGCGCTGTAATCTCGGAATAGGCTCGGTTTGCGAGGCCAACGGTTTCGTTCACGTTGAGCGTCCCGTTCACTATCTGAGAGGAGTTCACCAGAAAGAGTCCCGGCACCGAGGTGGTGAAGGACGAGACCTTCTGCGAATAGTCCACCGTCGGGATCGGCATGACGTTACGGACGCGGGAGATCCGGAATGCCAAGACCTCTTCGTCCCTGAGGTCCGGGAAGACCCGGCGAAGACCCGCGAGAAAGACGTCTCGGATGTCGTCGTCGGACTTGCTGGCGAAGCTGTCGTCTGGCGCCAGATAGCGGGGCAGGTAAACCAGTCGATGGCCATTCAACTCATCCGGGGAAACCAAGGCCGTCATCTCAATGATCCCGGTGAAGGGAAAGCCGTTGTCGACCAGGTTTGTCACGTAGTATCCGCCGAGAGGCCGGGTCAGGAGAAGCGATGCGCAGACGATACCGAGATAATCCACACTCTCCAGCCTGTTCCGCTCTTCCTCGCTTAGTGTCGGACACAGTGCCGAGGCGATGTCGGGCGTGGTCGTTACGATGACACGATCGAAGCGTTCGACTGCGCCATCCTCCCGCGTGATTTCGAGATTCTGGGCCGCCGGGTGGATCGAGTGGATTCGCGCGCCAGCGACGAGCGTGACACCCTGATGGCGCAGTCGCTCCGTCATCCGCCCCACGACGCGCGCGTAGCCTCCCTTCACGTATCCGAACTTCTCTTCCTTGAGCCCGCTGCGCCGCGCCGCGTAGAGGCGCTGGATCGTCGCCCAGATGAACGCGGCCGACGTGTGCTCGTGCGCTTTGCCCAGCTTCGAGAGTAGCAGCGGCAACCAGAACCGCTCGTAGGTCCGCTTGCCTGACCAGCGCCGGAGCCACCGTTCCACGGTGATCTTCTCCAAGGCCCGCCAGTTCCGAATCTGCGCGGCGCGCAGAATGGTTAGCGCCAGCCGCGCCTTGTCGACCATGCCGAGCAATGGAAAGCGGAAGAACTCCAGGGTGTTCGAAAGTGACATAAGCCGGCCGTCGCCGAAGCACCCGGTCTTAGTTATGGCCCATTTGATCTCGTCATCGAGCGTCATGTCGCGAAGCAAGGCCCGCAGGTTGCCGTCGGACAAGAGTGTCACGTGATAATGCCGGTCCCAGGTGACGTCGCCCAGGGACCAGGCGCCGGCAAGGCCGCCGAAGTCCGGCGCCGCCTCGAAGACCGAGACCTCGTGCCCCGATTCACGAAGCCGGAGCGCGAGTGTCAGGCCCAGCATTCCGCCGCCCACGATCGCATAGGACTCGGCCTTCTCCATGGCCCTAGCGCGCCGCGGCGAGGCTGTCGACAACGCACCCTTCCACCATCTCGTAGCGGTAGCCGTCGGAACAGATGTGAGACAGGTGCGAGGGCGGCGTCGTAAAGCGGGCGAAAGGTCGTCCGGCCCGATCGACATAACCCACGAGCCGCGCGGGGTGCCCAACCATGAGCGCGAAGTCCGGTACCGCTTTGGTCACCACAGAACCCATACCGATCATGGCGAACCGGCCGATCTCGAGATCGCAACCGATCAGGCAACCGGCGCCGATGGTTGCGCCTTCCCGCACCCAAGTGGGGCGGGTCGAGTCATCGGGCTCCGACGGCCGGAGCCGGCGCAGATCCGGCGTCGCAGCGCGCGGGAAGACGTCATTGGTGAATATGGTGCCAGCCGAGACCATGACGCCATCCTCGATCACCACGGCGGCGCAGACGTAGACGTTGGCATTGAGCTTTACCCGGCTTCCGATGCTCACACCCGCCGCGATATAGGTCTTGCCGCCGACGATGCAGGAATCGCCGATCGTCGTGCCGGGCCCTCGAATGTGGGCGTTATCCCAGACCGAGGTGCCGTCGCCGATGCTTACGCCCGCCTCGACCAGCGCCGTATCGTGTATGCGGACACTCAAGTTGCGGGTTCCGCTAGGCAGCCCGCTCGCTAACCCCGATCCAGCTGTCCCGACGCATGGATTCATAGGCTGTTTCCACGACCCTGACCGAAGCGAGGGCGTCTTCCGAGGTGATCAGGAGCCGGTCCTGCCCCCGTATGGCGCGGCAAAGATTGAGCAGTTGGCTCGAGAAGGCCTGAACCTTGTCGTAGCCGCTCCCGAAGGCGATCCAGTCCTGACTTGATGCCTGCCGGTAGCGTGACTCGCGCCAGCCGACATGCACGGTCCCTCGCGAACCGTAAATGTCGATGTAGTTGTCCAGCTCCTTGTTGATGCTCCACGACAGGTCGATGGTCCCCATGACCCCGTCCCGGGAATGCACGAACATTTGCACTGTGTCCTCGACCGCATCGCTTTGCAGGCGTTTGCCCTCGACCACGTGGACATCTCGGATCGGCCCAAGGAAGTAGCGAATGATGTCGACCGAGTGGGTGCCGTTGTCGATCAGGACACCGCCGCCGCTGATTTCCGGCGTCGTGTTCCAGCGCTTCGACATGTCGACCCACGAGGTAAAAGCGTTCTCGAACAGGATGATCTCGCCGAGAATGCCCGAGTTGACGATCGCTTTGGCCTTGATGACGTCCTCTACAAAGCGAAACTTCGAGGCCATGGTCAGAAGCACGCCCTGCTTTTCGGCCAGCTCGATCATGCTTTCGGCCTTCGCCGAGGTGATCGCCAGCGGTTTCTCGCAGAGCATGTGCACGCCCGCGGCGAGGAAGTTTTCCGCGACGTCAGGGTGCGTGCTGGGCGGCGTGCACACGATCACCGCCTCGCATTCGCCGTCATCCAACATCGCTTCGGGATTGGTAAAGGCCTTGCACTTCATCTGCTCCGCCGCGGATTGCGCCGCGGCGGCCCGCAGGTCGGCGACGGCAACAAGCGACGCCTCCTCGACCTTGTCAAAGGCGGAGAAATAGCTCTGAGCGACCGATCCGGCACCGATCAGGCCAAATTTCACAGGTTCGTTCTTCATCTTCGCTCCCCCAAAGTTTGGGCATTTTACTTCAAGCTCGCCGCAGCTTCGCGAATGCAGCCGGCAATGTATTCCACGTGTTCGCTTCGGTAGGCCTCGTTCCAGGGTAAGACCAGAATGTCGCGCAGCCCTTTGAGGGTTCCGGGAAACCTCTCCTCGCTGTAGTCCAGCGCCTCGGGGCGCGCGAGCGTAAAGGGGTAACGGCTCTGTCCAAAAGTGACCTGATCGGCGAAGACCTTGCATCGGAAGGCCGGCTTCTGGATATAGCGTGGCGCCGAGGCGATGCCGCGTTCGCGAAGAAAGGCCGCCATCGCTGGTGCGCTACCGGGGATCTCGTCTTCATCAATTCGGATGCAGTACTTCCAGAAGACGTGCTTCCCGCGTTCGGGTGTGACGGGCACCCCGACGCCTGCGATGTCCGCGATCTTGGCGGTGAGCATTTCAGCGGTCGAAACCCGGGTGTCTACGCTCGTCTTCAACTTCTCGAGCTGGGCCACGGCGACTGCGGATTGCAGTTCGCACATCCGGTAGTTCAAGGCGAGAAAGTAATGATCGGGGTTCTCGTCGCCATAGCCCCAGGCCTTGTTGATGAAGAGAAAGATGCGACGGGCCAGGTCCTTGTCGTTGGTCGTGACGAGGCCGCCTTCGCCGGTCGTGATGTGCTTGCCCTGTTGCAGGCTGAAGCAGCCGATCGCCCCCTCCGTGCCGACATTCTTGCCGTCGTAGGTTGACAAAAAGGCCTGGGCGCAATCCTCGATGATTGGAATACCGCGGGCTCCCGCCAGTTCCCGGATCGGACCCATCTCGCAGGGATTGCCGAATAGATGAGTGACCATTATCGCCTTCGTTCGCTCGCTCAGGCAGGGTTCGATCGTCTCGGCGGTCACGTTGCAGGTCGCCGGGTCGACGTCGGCGAACACCGGGATCGCCGTCTGGTAAAGGATCGGGCTCAGTGCACCCATATCGGTGATGCTGGTCGTGACGATCTCGTCGCCCGGCTCGGGATCGATGGCGGCAATGGCGACATGGAGCGCCGCTGTTCCCGAACTACAGGCATAGGCGTGGTCGCAGCCGATCGTCTCGGCGAACGCGCGTTCGAGTTGCTTGGTGAAGCTGCCTTTCGTGCTGGTAAGCGTGCCGCTGAGGATAGCCTGGGATACGAGCTCGATCTCCTCGGCACCCAGTGTGCGCCCCGTGCTGTTCTGATCCGAAGGGAGGGGAAGCGATTCAACACAAATGGTATCGGCTGTCATCTAGCTCTCCTGTCTAGGCGCGTCGCTGCCTCTGATCGCCAGGGAGTGACACCTGGCGATGGGCCAATGGAACCTTGTTCGGTCTGGTTCAATTCTTGCTCGGACCTGCGCCGCCGATGGTGCGAGCCGCTGAGATGGCGAGATACCTGCTCTGCAATCCGCTCACCAGCATGGCCGTCTCCGAAGGGGTTGCCGATTTTACGGACCTGCGTGATCCAGGAACCGGGCTGCGCGGCCTCGGCGAGTTCCGCGGCCAAGGCCTCGGGACTGCCAACGAGCCGCGCCACGCCGGCCGCTATACCCTCAGGACGCTCGGTGACGCTGCGCAAGACCAGCAGCGCCTTGCCGAGAGATGGCGCCTCTTCCTGCACGCCGCCGGAGTCCGACACGATGAGCCAAGCCTCCGACAAGAGCTGCAGAAAATCCGTGTGGTTCAACGGGTCGAGCAGGACCACCTTGGGCTCGTCCCCGAAGGCCGCCTCGGCGGCTTTCCTGACTGCCGGATTCGGGTGAACCGGGAAGAGGAGAACGTGGTCGTCGGAGGCGGATACGAACCGCTTCAAGACGTCGAGATAGCCGCGCATCGTATCGCCGAAGTTTTCCCGACGGTGGGTCGTCAGGACGATCCGCTTCTTCCCTGCGCAGCAGGCGATCAGGTCCCTAATGGCGGTGGAGACCTCGCCCTGCGCGCGGATGAAATGCAGGGCGTCGACCACGGGGTTGCCCGTCACCGAGATCAGCGTCGGATCAATGCCGTTCTCGAGGAGGTTTCGCCGGTTGGACTCCGTGGCCGCGAAATGCAGTGTCGCCGCCTGGCTGATCAGGCGCCGGTTCAATTCCTCTGGAAACGGCAAGTCCGGATCGCCCGACCGAAGCCCGGCCTCGATGTGTCCGACTGGAACCCCGCGGTTCATTGCGGCCAGCGCTCCGGCCAGGGCTGTCGTTGTGTCCCCCTGAACCAGTACAAGGTCGGGCTTGAACCGGGTGATCTCCACGTCGAGTCTGCCGACGACAAGGCTCAAGACGTCGTTAGGATGCTGGTTGGGGCGCATCACCTCCAAGTCGGCGTCTATGGAGATGCCGAAAAGGTCGATGAAAGGCTTGAGAAGGTCACTGTGCTGGGAGGAGATGATGTTGAAGATCGTGAGTTCCGGGCGGGAGGACATGGCCCGAATGACCGGGGCAAACTTGATCGCCTCCGGCCGGGTGCCGAATACCGACATCACTCTGTGGGGAATAGGCGTCATACGGGTATCGAAATCTACTTCTACGATTTCAAATAGAGTACAGAAAAATCGACTACACTTGAGTCAATTTATACCGAGAGAGTTTTCTTTGTCATGACAAATCGTGGCGTAGTTTTTTCTTGAATGCAGTGCGGATCAATCCACGGTTGAATTGACGCATGAGGCGTCGGGATAGGAAGTGCTCAAGACTGGGCAATCTTCAACCGGCGTATAGAATGATGCCGGCAACGATCATGGTCATGGCAACAGCATGGTGCCTGGTAAGCGCCTCCCGCAGAACATGGCGGGACAGGAACAAGACCAGGATCTGCGTGAGGGCCGTGCTCAGGTAGACGACGCCGACACGCAGGTCCATCAGGGCTAAGAAAAAGCAGATCTGGGCTATCACGAAGCAGCCCAACGCGATCGCCAGGTTGAGCCGAGAAGACCGCAAGGCGTAGAGCTTGAAATTGAGTTGGCCAAAGGCTGCCAGGGTCAGGGCCGCGCCCAAGGCCAAGTAAGCAATCATCAGCCTGCCCTGCGATTGAGCCAAATGACGCCGAGTGTAATCAGCGTTGCGCCGAGGATCTGGCGCGCCTCGATCGGATCACCGAATGCGAAGGCGACGAGCAACATGGCCGGAAAGAAGAGACTCGAGAGCGGGAAGGTGGTGCTCAAGGGAAACCTGCGATGCGCGTAGCCCCATACCAGTAAGCGCAGCAGGTTGAGCACAATGACCCCGCCCACACCGGCAACTATCCAAACAGTGATGGTGACATGAACCTGGTCTGCCAGGACCTTCAGCAATATGGCCCCAAGAACTTGTAGCGCGACGGCGCCCAGCATCACCGTGAGAGCGGTGACGCGGCCCTGTCCGTCGTCAGCCGGCTTCTTGACCATCGTCAAGGAGCGCTTCCGCGGCTACGGGAACGCCGAGAGATCGCAGACCGCTAGCGAGTGCTTCGAATGTTGCGGCGGAAACGCGGCGCCGGTTGTGGATTGGGATTGGTGGCAATGACCGCTGCAGGTCGCCCAAGTTTGCTTCGAGGCCGAGAACCCCGGTCGCAACGCTATGAACCAGCGCCCCTGGCTCTCGGCAAAACTCTTCATAGGACAGTGTCCAAAAGCGGTCCGCACCGAGGGATTCCAGCTGTCCCTGCCTCGCCTTTTCGTAGAACCAGACCTGCCGACAGACGTCCTTGACAGGGTCTTGGTCTCTCGAGGATCCCTGCAGCCCATAAGGAACCCGAGGGTCGCCGTGGATTTGACTCCGGGCGAGCAGCAGAGATTGGGCCAAGTAGATCGGTTCGCGCCTGAGGCATAGAAAACGGACGTTTGGTAGGTATTCCGCGACCGAACTGGCGAATGCCACCAGGCTATTGTTCTTCGAAACGATTGGCCTGCTGCACTGCTCCTGTAGCGCCGCCCAGAATCGGCCCATCTCGCGCCCGGCATTGGGCGAGAGGACTGGTTCAGGGTTGGTCCGATCCTGCCCGAGCCATCGATCCCAAAGGAATAGCCCGTCGTTTTGGGACCCGAGGCCACGGCTCCGGCCATAGTAGGTCTTCAGCCCGACCCGGTTGTTATTTGGTCCGATACCGAACAACCGACTCGCCATGAGCGGCGAGCGCGGAAACAGAGCCATGAAATTGTTGATGTAGCCCACCGGGAGAGAGCGGATTATTGCAGCCGTCACGACGCTGGTGCCGGATCGGGATGGGCCACATACCAGAACCATAGGGCGCCGAGGCTCCGTGTAACGCCGATAAATCCTGCGCTCGAAAGGCTGCAAAGCGAGGTCGAGCGGTGCCGCGATCAAACCGAGTGGTACCGACAGGAGCGCAAATCGCCCCTCGGGGCCTCCTGATCGAGCGACCCGCCATGCGAGCCCAACAGGATTTCGAAAATGCGCTGGAACAAATCTAGATAACACAGTTCTTATCTTCTGCCATGCTTGCACTGACGAAGACGTGCCCGCAATCGAACGCCGGCGGGTCTCAAGGCGCGACGAACCGGTAGAGGGTGACGTCATCCGTAACGAGGAGCGGTGCCAGGAACTTTGGGTCTTCATCCAAGAGGCGCAGCACGAAATCCTGGTCCCTTCCTGGACCAATCCGATGAAAAATCACCAGATACTCGACACCGAACCTGGCTGCCAGCTCGCGGATATCCTCCGCTGTCCAGGGCTCTTTCACCATCCACGCCCAGGGTGCGCCGACTGTCGGCTTTCGCAGCACTGTGTAGAGATCTTGGGACTGGTTCGACAGAATGGGTGAGGACAGTGATGATACGTCGGACAGAAACGCTCGCAGCGAACCAAGCCGATAGGAGGTCTCAAGGACCGTTTCGATCCGTCCGGGAGCCGCTTTGTTCTCTAGCCATTGGACATGATACCGGGCGTTTATGGCCAGCACGACCGTGAAAGCGACGACGCAGACGGCTTGGAGGACGTTGATGACGCGAGAAACTCCGTCGCGAAGCGATTTCCGCGCAGGCGCAAACGCCATGGCGGCGATCAGTAGCAAGGGAATGGAGGGGAGAAGGAAGCGGGCCGGCAGAAAGCAACA
>JAAUYK010148060.1_pt1 | contig 12498 bp, 11 predicted proteins | sample 7278021 | NCBI WGS metagenome assembly JAAUYK01 (sample SAMN14350223, study PRJNA611818) | marine sediment metagenome | isolation source: surface marine sediment (1.8m) | place: French Polynesia: Moorea | collected 2018-08
GGTAATGATTCTATCTGCACCAGGAGACCATCTTCTGAAAGTGCTATTGCTAGGTAATAAAGCCTGAATAGGTGGAGAATCTCCCGTATAAGTGTAATAAGTGGAAGAAGTCGAAGAAGTAGATGTGCCTCCAATTGTGCTATTACTAGCAGTCTCGTCATTTTCTTTAGTTCCCTCGAGGCTACAAGGAGGGCAAAGGCATTTAACATTTTCACTAACAAAAAGGGGCTGTTTACTATTCTGATCTGAGGTTAAGGTGTAAACCATATTTTTTATCTTTGTTTTTTAGCAGTTATAATGTATTGAAATACACAAATAGTTAAGGCAGAATACAATCATCAAACTTGTTAATTTAACTATTTACATTTTTAAAGTTTATTATTTGTTATTTCTAAAATAAAATGTAAAACTTACGTAAATTTCTATTATTTTTGATTTTAATAATTTATTATTACTGACACAAAAAATATTTAAAAAATAATACTGATCAAAACAATTTAGACCTTAAAAATACTTAAATGATGGCAATAAAGTATCTGAAACTAGAAGATTACTATCTCATAAAAGTAGTTTTACATAAGTAAAATATCGAGTTACTATTTTTGTTCTAATCTTTACAACCTGAGAAAATTTTTATGTTATTCTTACAAAAATAAAACAGTAAAAAAATATATAGGTAAATGCAATTTCAGTGAAAATATGAATAAATTAAACAAAATTATCGAACTAATTCAGAGAGATTTCCCTTAGTTAATTGGGTAATAATATCTAAAGAATAGTCCTGGGAACCGCGATCGCAACGCAACCATGCGAGGTATTCCTTATTACCAGCAGGTCCAGTGATGGGGGAAGCGGTTAACCCACAACAGAACCAACCCAAAATGTAAGCAGTGTGTAAAACTTGATAAATCGCTTGACTGCGATCCTGCGGATCTCGAACCACCCCTTTTTTGCCAACACGCGATCGCCCTACTTCAAATTGGGGTTTGATCAATAAAATAACTTCCCTCGGTTCTACTAAAAGATTCCATAAGGGTTCTAAAACTTTGGTTAAGGAGATAAAGGAAACGTCCATCACTCCTAAATCTGCCGGGGGATTATCTTGATATAATTTTTCAGGAGTAAGATAACGAAAGTTAGTCCGTTCTTTTAAGATCACGCGCGGATCTTGACGTAATGACCAAGCAACTTGGCCGTAACCCACATCTACTCCGTAAATTTTTTTAGCCCCTGCTTGCAATAGACAATCGGTAAACCCTCCAGTAGAAATTCCACCATCGAGACATATACGGTCTTTTACAGCAATTTTAAAGAGTTTTAGGGCTTTTTCGACCTTAAGACCTCCACGGGAGACATAAGGGGGTTTTGCTTTGAGTTCAATGTCTGCTGTAGTCTGGACTTCTGTTCCTGGTTTATCAATGATTCTCTGATTAACTTTAACTTCTCCGGCCCGAATACAACGTTGCGCTTGTTGACGGGAGGAACAAAGATTACGTTCTACTAAAAGGAGGTCCAGACGTAGTTTAGACAAGGAACATACAGCAGATAGAGCAATTTAATTATAAATTTACTCAAGTTGAAAGGCAACAATTAGAATTTAGAATTACTAATGATTTTTTGGGTCAACATTAACTAACCTGTTCTAAATATTGTCCTAAATCTTCGATAATACGAGTTAATTCTGCTTCTGTGGTCAATCTTATCTTATCATCTCGTACTGTTAATAAAACCTTAGCAGCAAAAGGACTGGGATAGATATTTGGATTACAAAAAACTTCTAAAAATATCTCTCCTGTATAACGATATTCCATCGGTTTTTCGGGTTGTGGCCGTCCCCCAGTTCCCGCATTATTGGCCACTGTTTTCAAGCGTTGCATTAATTGGTCAATTTCTGATTTAAGTGACGTTGCAGCTTCAGCAGAAAAATTAAACCGAACCGATCCTTGTACTAAATTAAGAGTAAGCTGAGTCATTAGTAAACACTATAATGGAATTAACATCTTCATTATCTCAATGATTGGTGAACCTTGTACAATTTATCTCAATATTGTGACAAAAGATAATCGTTCTCAAGTTCGTCGAGTATTGCTAATAACCCTATTACTCAACTTGTTTGTGATGGGTTTAAAAGCATTTGTTGGTTTCATTACTGGTTCTTTAAGTTTACAAGCAGACGCGCTTCATAGTGTTACTGATAGTGCTAATAATGTCTTAGGTTTAGTGGCCAGTAATTTTTCTTCTCCACTTCCCGATCGCCGTCATCCTTATGGACACCAAAAATATGAAGGAGTAGCAGCGTTAGGTATTGCTGCTTTTTTGACCATTGCTTGTTTTGAAATTATACAGGGTGCCATTGAAAAAATTTTGCATGGTGGCGATCCTGTTAATATTTCTGGGGGACAATTATGGATTTTATTAATTGTTTTAGGTATTAATATTTTTGTTGCTTTCTATGAGAGAAAAATCGGAAAAGAGGTAGATAGTGCTATTTTAATTGCCGATGCTTATCACACCATGAGTGATATTTGGGTTACTATTATGGTGTTATTAGGGTTAATTGGTATTTGGCAAGGACAACAATTTAATTTACCTCAATTACAATGGTTAGATGTTATTTTTGCTTTTCCTGTTGCTATTTTAGTCTTTTATAGTGGTTGGGAAGTGGTGCGCTCTAATTTACCTTGGTTAGTTGATGAAGTTGCTATTGCACCTGAGAAAATTCATGAAATTGTTATGCAAGTTCCTGGTGTTATTAACTGTCATGATATTGCTTCACGGGGGGTAGTAGGAAGACAAGTTTTTTTAGAAATGCACTTAATTGTAGCAGCAAAAGATGTGAAAACTTCTCATGAAATCACTGAAGAAATTGAACTAATTTTAGAACAAAAATTCTCTCCTATTCGGATTCTTATTCATGTAGAACCACCCAATTATGAATCATCTAATATTAGTTTTGATTCAGAAAATGGTAATCCCAATAAAACTGACGTAGAATAACAGAAAGAAGAAAATGGTAGAATCGGTCTCTATATCTAATCAAGCTAATACACCCTACAACCTAATTTTTGTACGTTATGAATAAAAATTAGGATCATTCTCAATTAAATTATATCATCGGATTTATGGGACTTATTTATTTTTTCGATACGTTCTTGAATCGCTTTTTTCATGATGTTAATATTTTCTTCAATAGGAATTCCATCTTTAACAAGGGGTGGATAGGGTTTATTTTTTCCATCAGACTGACGACGACTAAATAGTTGACGAATCGCTTCCATATCATCTCTATGGGTTAAAACATAAGCTTTAAGTTCTTGTTTGCTCATTTTACTAAAATCAGGTTTCATAAAAAATACCAATCTCCGTCTGGGGGAACAATAATTTCGATAGTTAATCAAAATTTTTCTACTTAACCCCACTAACACACTTTGCGGACTTTTTTAGCGATCGCCTGAAATTTCTTAACATAAATTAATACAGTGCTGTTTACTTATGTCCGACTACTTAAAATATTGATATTTTTTGAGAATTTATAGGTGGGGACTTCTGCAAACATTTTGTTAAAATGGCAAAGGTAGCACCAGCAATTGATAAGCTAGGCTTTACCCCCCCCGAAAATTGATAAGTTTTGCTAAACTAGATATGGTATAATTCCTAAAAAAAGTTGACGGTTTTTAGTATAACTTTGATGTTAATTTTTGGGTACAATCACGAAAAAATAAGAAAATTTAGATATCATTTTCATCAACTCGAACTACAAATGTCGATTAATGATAAATTAGAGTAAAATAATATACTGAAGAGTTAGCAAGAACAATATGAGTGCTATATCATTTCAAGAGATTATTGATTCCATTGAAAATTTATCCATTGAAGATCAAGATTATGTACTTGACTTAATACACAAAAGAAGAATTGATAATCGAGGAGAGGAAATTGCTAAAAATGGACAAGAGAGTCTAAAAAACTTATCCTTCGGCAAAGGGAAAAAAGAAACAGATCAAGAAATAAAACCTTATTTGTTAGAAAATGAGGAACAATGAAACTTTTAAGGACAAGCTGTTTTTAATTATTAATTCTTAATTGCAGAAGATCAAGTTTATTAATTCCCTAGCTATTTCTTGTCAAATGCACATAAACTTTATTTTGTCAAGATAAAGAATAAAGAAGATAAAAAGAATACATTTCGTAACAAAACTACTCAGAAAGCCCGAAACAGTTTAATCTAGAGGCTGATTAACTTTTTAAAGATACAACCTTATCGCCTTGGGAAGCAGGGCGACTGCCTGCGGAGGCTTTGTAAGACCAAAACTAGACTAGATAAGTCTTGTAGAGGCAATAGCTAATGAAGCGGGAAGCTCCAAAGACGAATAAAACCGTCCTAAGCTTTTGTCAGTTGGAAGTCCCAACTACAACAAAGTTTAGTTGGGGTACTTCACGAAACATCTGGTTTTAATTAAGATGTTGCAAAGATATAAACTCCGATAAAGGAGTAGAATAGCAATTTTTTTCATGGGAGATAGTTGAAGTCCAATGAGTGTAAAAGCAAGTGGTGGAAGCTCGTCAGCCAACCCCCAACTGTATCAAACCGTTCCCGTCTCAGCCATCAGTCAAGCTGAGCAACAGGATCGCTTTTTAGGAAAGACAGAACTCAATCAATTAGTTACCTATTTCCAGTCTGGACAGAAGAGACTGGCGATCGCCCAAATCATAACAGCCAACTCAGACTTAATTGTGTCACGGGCAGCTAACCGGATCTTCACTGGGGGATCGCCCATGGCGTATCTAGAAAAACCCCCAGTGGAAGCCCCCAGAGAAATGGCCATGGCTGGAGCAACCCCAACAGTGCAACCAGGAGCCGTTACCTACGTAGAAAGCGGTAGCGGTGGTGGTGGAGTTTTCGGCGGTTTACGCTCCCTGTTCACCTCCAGTGGTCCCATTCCTCCAGGGTTTCGCCCCATTAATATTTCTCGTTATGGACCAAGCAATATGCAGAAGTCTTTACGGGATATGTCTTGGTTTTTGCGCTATGTAACCTATGCCATTGTAGCTGGAGATCCTAGCATCATCGTGGTTAATACCCGTGGTTTAAAACAAGTCCTAGAAAGAGCTTGTTCCATTGATGCGACCATCGTAGCACTGCAAGAAATGCGGGCTGCTTGTCGGGAATATTTCCGCCAAGATGCAGAAGCAGAAGCCATTGTTACCGAATACTTTGACATTCTCATCACAGAAATCAAAGCACCAACCCCTGGTAACAAGTTGCGTCAACGTTCTTCTAGTGATCTACAAGGGTTAGAACTGCCCCAAAGCTACTTCAACGCCGCTTTAACCCGTCAAAAATTCGTGATGAAGCCCGGCTTATCCGAATCTGAGAAAGGGGAAATCATCAGAGCAGCTTATCGTCAACTCTTCGAGAGAGATATTACCAAAGCTTACAGTCAATCTGTATCTTACCTAGAATCTCAGGTGAGAAATGGGGACATCTCTATGAAAGAGTTTGTCCGTCGCCTCTGTAAGTCTCCTCTCTACCGTAAGCAGTTCTTTGAACCCTTCATCAACAGTCGGGCTTTAGAATTGGCTTTCCGTCATATTTTAGGGCGCGGTCCTAGTTCTCGCGAAGAAGTGCAGAACTACTTTTCCATCGTTTCTAACGGTGGACTTCCTGCCTTAGTGGATGCCTTAGTAGACTCTCAAGAATACGCTGATTATTTTGGAGAAGAAACCGTTCCTTATATACGCGGTTTAGGGCAAGAAGCCCAAGAATGTCGTAACTGGGGAATGCAGCAAGACCTATTTAACTATAGTGCGCCTTTCCGTAAGATTCCTCAATTCATCACCACTTTTGCCAAATATAATCAGCCCTTACCAGATCAGCACGTTTATGGTTCTGGAAATGATCCCCTAGAAATTCAATTTGGGGCAATTTTCCCGAAAGAAACCCGTGACCCTAGTAAGAGTCCTGCTCCCTTTAACAAAGATACCAAACGCATCTTAATTCACCGTGGCCCTGGTATCAATAACCAAAACAGTAACCCTGCGGCGCGGCCTGAGTTACCTGGTAGTTTAGGGGCGAAAGTCTTCCGTCTAAATAACGAACTACCCGGTAGCAGTAACGGAGTCAGTGTTAAATTTGGTGAGACTGCTACACAAACAGTTATTCGCGCTGCCTACCGTCAAGTGTTTGGCCGCGATGTCTATGACGGACAACGGTTAACAGTAGCGGAAAATCAACTAGAAAACGGTGATATTACCCTACGGGAGTTTATCAAAGCCTTAGCTAAGTCTGAAGTTTTCCTCAAAACCTACTGGGCCCCTTTCTATGTAGTCAAAGCGATCGAATACATCCACCGTCGTCTCTTGGGTCGTCCTACCTACGGTCGCCAAGAAATGAACCCTTACTTTGATTTGGCTTCTAAGAAAGGGTTTTATGCCTTAGTGGATGCCATGATCGATAGTCAGGAATATACCGAAGCCTTTGGAGAAGATACAGTACCCTATGAACGGTATTTGACCCCGGCTGGAATGAAGTTACGCATGGGTCGTCCTGGTAGTCTTCGCGAAGATATTGGTCAACGGGTTGATAAGGAAGTTACCCCAAGGTTTGTGGAACTGGGTCAAGTTTCTACTAATCGCACCGCACCGGACATCAACTTACGAGTCAACCAAGGGGTTAGCACCCAGCGTCAACAAACAAAAATCTTTAAGTTGTTGACAACAACCGATCAAGTAGCCTTAGAAAATGTCATTCGTGCTGCTTATCGTCAGATTTTTGAGCGGGATCTCGAGCCTTATGTTATTCAAGCTGAATTCACCAGTCTTGAAAGTAGGTTAGGTAACGAAGAAATCACCGTTAAAGAGTTTATTGAAGGTTTAGGTTGTTCTGATCTCTATATCAAAGAGTTCTACGCGCCTTATCCCAATACTAAGGTGATCGAACTGGGAACTAAACATTTCTTAGGTCGTGCGCCTTTGACTCAAAAAGAGATTCAAAAATACAATCAAATTTTAGCCACTCAGGGCATTCGTGGCTTTATTGGGTCAATGGTAGACAGTATGGAATATCTCCAATTATTCGGAGAAGATACGGTTCCCTATCGTCGTTTCCCCACCCTTCCTGCTGCGAACTTCCCCAACACGGAACGCTTGTATAACAAGTTAACTAAACAGGATCAGGAGTTGGTTGTTCCTAGTTTTGAACCTGTGGTTAAAGTTGGTGGTTAATTTAATGATCATTTCCTAAATTTTCATAAAAAAAGGCGCGATTTATCGCGTCTTTTTTATAATAAAAATGAATAAAATCTTAGGAGCAAAAAATGCCTAAACTTCGTAATATGTTAATTGGTGCTGGTATTGCTGTGGTGGGTGGTATTGGGACTAAAATGGCTGTGGATTATTTTCGCAATCGTGATAAGGAAGAGGAAGTGCCTGAAACTGAGGAAGATGTGGAACCTGGATCTGAAGAAGAAGTTGCTTATGCAACGGTAGAAGATAGTACGATTCAAGAATTTCTTGATAATAGTTTTGGTGATCCTGGCCGTTATGTTCCTAGTCGTGCGCCCAAAATATTTGAGTATCAAGGATTTCAATGTATGGTCATTTGGGCCTACGATAATAAGAACGAAAAAAATCAATTATTGGCTTTTAAATATACAGATGAAGGTCGTGAAATGATCGCTAGTGTTGGTTATACTGGCGATTTAACTGACTATAATCTTAGTTTAGAAGAGACACCTTTTGCCATTGAAGTTAATGGGGAACAAATCAATTCTGGTCAAGGAGAAACCGATGGAACCGATGAAGTCGATCTGGTTCCTGCTGGTAGTTAATTAGCATTCTACCTAAGAAAAAAAATTATTCAATAAGAGAGGGCAATCTTAGACCCTCTCTTATTTCATTTATCATTGAAATATTTATTTTGAATCTTTATCTATTTTTTCCGATGATTCTACAGAGTTATTATTATCTTTATGGTGATAATTTTGAGTATTTATTTGGTTTTGCTCTGATAAATTAACAGGTTTTTTAACCCAAGAAAAACGACTGGGAATAGGGGAACGAGGAACAGCTTGTAATCCTTGTAACATCTCTGATAAATGGAGTCCTTCTGGTTTAGCTTCTTTCAATTTGTGCCACACAGAACGAGACATTAATAAAGTATTTTCAATGGGATTTGCTCCTAATTTTTCCAGATATTCTTCCCGTTCGTGTTGATAATCTGCTGACAGTAACTCTAAACCTTGACAGGGAAATTTTTGGACTATTTGTGCCATTTGTGCCAATAATTTGGGATATAACCAAGTGTAGGCAGGGTGGACAATTAACTGTGCCTGATGGGGTTGAGAACCATCTTTAGAGAGGTTTAGTTTAAAATAGCCGATCGCTGCTTTTCTTTGGGGTTCAAAAACATAGCCTTGGGCGACTTCTTTCTGATTAAGCCACCTTTGCCATTTTGAACATAATCCCTTTAAAAAATGAGTTTTAAAATCTTGTGAGTTGCGATCAAAAACTTGCCTTAATAAAGGAGGCATAGAAACACAATCTAACTGATATAGTAAATGAGCATCCGCATTACTAACTGGCAATAAATTAGGTAACTCTACATATTGTTGGGCTAAAGTTTGTAATAAAGTAGGTTCTAACAACCAATAGGTTAATTGGGCTAAGGGTTGAAAGCCATTTTGACGATATAAGGCCAGGGTATTTTTTTCATTAATATTAACTTCTAAGACCCAAGTTCTTGCTTCCCAAACGTTTTCTAAACAATGGCGTAAGAGTTGAGAGGCAACACCTTTAGGATTAGTCAATAACTCGGGTTCTCCTTGGTCACAAGCCACCATAACCTTTTCTACACGCCAGGTACTCCGTCCTATGTTGAAAGGGGAAATATGGATAAACCCTTTTAATCTTTTCAATCGTGGGTCAGATGCTTGGGGTAACTCTGCCACATAGACACGAAAATGATCTTGAAGACTATTTGGGAACCAGCTAAGAAACTTGAGAACCCCAAACCAACGTTTGGCTTGTTGTAGTTTTCCTTGAAAAGATACTGAATTTTGGGCTATCTGGTTATTTTCACTGGTGATACCTTCTAACCAGTCAAGATCCCTATATTGGACGGGACGGATCAAAGCTTTAGGATAATTATCAGGGGATGCTGTCATGAATCGCACCGGGAAATGGGTGGCCTATTGTCTATTTTAACCATTTTTCGGTATTTCTTGTCTAATTCAGCCTAGGCTAATGACAACTAAAGAATTTCTTGACCTTTAGGATTAATTGAGTTTGAATGAAGATTATTAGTTAACGCTTAATTTAAATCCCGTTGTTAACGATGGGGTCTCATAAATCTGTTTACTTTATCTTAATTTTAACCATCAGGATATGCGCATCCTCATTTACTCGTATAATTATCATCCCGAACCGATTGGTATTGCCCCTTTGATGACAGAATTAGCAGAAGGCTTAGTCAAAAAAGGACATGATGTGCGAGTTATTACCGCTATGCCTTGGTATCCTAATAGTGAAATTGCGCCAGAGTATGAAGGAAAATTATATTTAACCGAAAATATTAATGGCGTAAAAATTCAACGGAGTTTTGTCTGGATATCTCGTGAACGAAGTTTCAAGAATCGGGCTTTGTTCGAGATTAGTTTTGTTATTTTGAGTTTTTTCCAGGCTTTAAATGGTTCTCGTCCTGATGTTATTTTTCTCACCATTCCTGGTTTACCTGTGTGTGTTCCAGCAGCTATTCTTAGCTGGTTATATCGAACGCCTATTGTTTTGAATTTACAAGATATTTTACCCGATGCTGCGGTTCATGTGGGCTTAATTCGTAATCCTAAAATGATTCGTTTGTTTACATGGTTAGAAAATTTTGCTTACAAAACAGCCAGAAAAATTAGTGTTATTAGTGATGGGTTTACAGAAAATCTTTTAGAGAAGGAAGTTGGTAAAGAGAAGATTGTAGAAATTCCTAATTGGGTAGATATTAACTTTATTAAACCTCTGGAACAAGAAAATAATTACTTTCGCAAAGAAAATAATTTAGAAGGTAAATTTGTGGTTCTTTATTCAGGTAATATTGCCCTGACTCAACCGTTAGAGATTCTAATCGATGCAGCAGTTAAGTTAAATCATATTGATGATTTAGCTATTGTTATTGTGAGTAAACAGGAAGCATTAGAAAAATTAGAAAGATACTGTGAGCGAAAAAAGGCAACCAATGTTATTTTAAGATCCTTTCAACCTAGACATAAATTACCCGAAATGTTAGCAGCCGCTAATGTGGGTATGGTTATGCAGAAATCTAACGTAATTTCTTTTAATATGCCCTCAAAAATACAAGTATTATTGGCTAGTGGAAGAGCAATTATTGCCTCGGTTCCTAGTAATGGAACCGCAGCTAGAGCAGTTGAAAAAAGTTGTGGAGGTTTAGTGGTTCCTCCAGAAGATCCCGAAGCTTTAGCCTCAGCAATCGAACATTTGTATAAAAATCCTCAGTTAGTTCAATCTCTAGGAAAAAGGGGTCGAGAATATGCTAAAAAAGTTTATAATTTTGAGTTTATTTTGGATAAGTACGAAGAATTATTGATGTCAATGAAAAAGCCGACAAATAAACTCGATAAACTGGGATAGAGTTGATTATTCAATATTATCTTGAGTTGTTCCCTTGAACTACCCCAGATACTTTGTAAGTTCTTAGGGTATCACAAGATGTCTAAATCGGTTTAATTAAATCTTCAATGAGAATTTTACTACCAATAAAAATCAATGTTATACCCCCAATTATCTCAATTTTTTGATTAAAAATACTACCAAATTTATGACCAATAAAAACACCAATAAACGACAAGCAAAATGTAATTAATCCAATCAAGATACAAGGAAATAAAATAGACGTTTTTAATAAGGATAATCCTAATCCTGCGGCTAGGGCATCAATACTGGTGGCAATAGCTAAAGCAAATAAGGTGTAAGTATCTAAGGGATTAAATTTTTCATCTTCATCCATGTTTTTGTAAGCTTCATAGATCATTTTACTCCCTATTACCAATAAGAGTATAAATGCAATCCAATGATCAATATTAGTGATAAACTCCCGAAAAGATAAACCCATTAGCCAACCAATAAATGGCATAATTGCTTGAAAAATACCAAAAAATAGGGCAATTTTTAGGGCTTTATTAAGTTTTATTCGTTGAATGACAAACCCACTGCTTAAAGACACAGCAAAGGCATCAGCAGCTAATCCTAAACCTAAAAAAGTTGTATTAACTAATTCCATTATTCTACAATTAAAATTTATTAGATATTAGATACTTTAACCTATTTCATATTATTATGTTGTCATATTTATTTCATGATTATTTCATATTTTATTCATTTTTTAAATATATAATTTATAAACCTTAAGTTACCATCTTTTACTATTAATCATAATAAACTTTATAAGATCTTAACTCCTGATCAGAAATCTCTTGATTAGGAACTAAAAGATAATGTTTTTCATCAACGACTCTGATTGTTTCATCTTCTGAAATTAATTCAAAAATTGCAATTAGATTAGTATCTAGAAATTGTGCTGATATAGGACGACAAATTAATTCAGGAAATTTTTGACAACAATAAATAATATCTTGTTGAGTTTGAACAACTCCTAACTGATCAGATCCTCCTTTAGCTTGTACTGGAATTATAAATTGATTACCATGTCTATTAACACCAACATAAATTTCATCTATTTCAATTTGTCCAATTCCTTCGACAGTTGTTCTTAGATGATTTTGCAAAGAATAGGCAGTAACTCCTAAGAAAATATCAATAATTCTATTATAACGAACTTTTGTTAAAAGAGCCTGTTCATCACCTGATGTATATTTAGAAATAATTTCAGGAGTAGCATCAGGAATTTTTATTTTTCTCAAGTCATTTCTAGGTATAATTCGATTAATTTTTCCCAGTGTAAAACAATAATTAGCTCTCCCTGATAATTCAATTCTCCATTCATACTCAGGAGGTGCTGTTGATCTTATTTCATCAGGAAGAGGTCGACGAAATCTAAATGAATAGATTAAATCACCATAATTTTTAGGTAATTCAATGTTAAGTTCCTTAGCAACTTCTTCAATTTCTGAACGCTGAAAGTAAAGGCGATCCGCATCAGGAGTATAATGTCTCCTAAAAATCTCTCGAATTATTCTACTATATATATGCGATTTTTTCATGATTTTTTCCTAGTATCTTCTTTTCTAATTCTTTTCCCGATAACATCAGGACTTACATTATAATATTTAGCTGCTTGAGTCATATTCAAGCTTAATAATTCTTCGCTTTCTAATTTATATGTGGTCGTTGGTTTAATGGGTAAAATATCAAGAACTTTCATAATTTCCTGAGCAACTGCTTTTGCTAATAAAGGAGGAACTGAATTCCCAATTTGTCGAAAACCATGCCATTTTGTGACATGAAATCGAAACCAATCAGGGTATGAATGCA
>JAAUYK010084880.1_pt1 | contig 12497 bp, 10 predicted proteins | sample 7278021 | NCBI WGS metagenome assembly JAAUYK01 (sample SAMN14350223, study PRJNA611818) | marine sediment metagenome | isolation source: surface marine sediment (1.8m) | place: French Polynesia: Moorea | collected 2018-08
CCCGGAGATGCTGGTCGTCGGCAGCCCGGACCTGCTGAGCGTCGGGCCCTCGATCGACGAGCCCGCGGACAGCATCGCCTACCATCTGCTGCAGGCGGAGGGCTGCCCCTACTGGACGCTGTGGTTGAGGTCGCACGGGATCACCAACGCGGAGACCCTGCGGCTCGCCGCCAGCGGCCCCAGCTATCCGCGCAACCGGGATCTCCTCGAAGCGGCTGCCAAGGGTCTGGGCCTGGCCCTGGTCGAGGCCTCCCTCGCCCGGCCCGAGATCGAGGCCGGTCGGCTGGCGACGGCGGCCAAGACGATCTGGCCGGAGAGCTTCGCCTACTACCTCGTCGGCAAGCCCGCGACCTTCAAGACTCCCGCCGCCGCCGCCTTCCGGGACTGGATCGTCACCGAAGCCCGGAGCTGATCCGCGCGGGCCGGGACGATGCGGCACTATAGTTCAGGCCTCGGAAGCCGACCGGCAGGATAATGCCGCTTCGGGCCCGGACGCCCGAAGGGCTCCGCTTAGGTTGCATAGGCCGCAAAGGCCCGAAGTTTGTCCTTTTGCCCAGAGCCGAGATCCCAAGACCGGCCGGGCTGCCTTCCGGCCGCAGCGGACTTTAGGTCCAAGAAATATAAATTATAAAACAATTATTTAGGTAGAGTTATCCACGGCCACGGCGGGTTCATTGCCGGCCGTTTACAGCGCATTAACATTACCCGGGCAAGCTTCTGCCACAACCATGACGGGGCCATTTTAAGCGGCCCGACGGACCGCGTGACGGCAAGCACCCCCTCGGCCGGAGCCCCGCGCCGCCACTTCAGGCGGCTTCGACCGACCCGCCGGTGTGCGGCCGTCCCGACCCAGGCAAAAGATCACCGACCCCGAAACGGGGCGGCCTCTGGCCTTCACGACCGAGCAGGCCAAGCAACGAAAGTTGCACACGGCTCATCTGTTGCGCCGACGCAACGGCGTAGTCTGAATTTCGCTCCTTGGGAGAGATTCTTTGCAGAGGAACAACACCACAAGGTCTAGTCTGCCTCTCGTCGGTGTCTCGATCCACGGGGAGGCAAGGGAAAGTGCATCGACCTGCCTGGCGGCAGTTTTCCATCGCTCCCGGCGCTCGGAGAACTGCACCACGATGATAAGATCGAAACGGGTTGGCTTTTTCCTATCGCGCGGTCTGACGGCGGTCAGGCCGTCCCATGCGGCCGCGGCCCTGGCCCTGCTCGCGCTGCCCGCCTGCACCGGGGTCTCGGCGGTCGAGGACTACGAACTGCAGCGGACCTGGGACAACGCCATGGTCCTGATGAAGGACGAGAATCTCGGCGTCGTCACCGGCCGGATGAACAACCGCGGCATGCGTTGGGCCCTGGATCGTCTCGAGGCGGACGACAATCGGCCGGTTTTGATCTACCTGCACGGCTGCGACGGTCTGCACTGGAACAACGGTCCCGAGGCTTTCCGCAAGCTTGCCGAGCGCGGCTACATCATCGTCGCCCCGGACAGCTTCGCCCGCGACTACCGGCCCGAGCAGTGCGGCGCCCAGAACCGCTGGACCGCCGCCGCACGCTTCGGCGAGATCCGCCACGCGCGCCAACAGCTGAGCCAGCTTTCCTGGGTCGACCAGCGCAACGTCTTCCTCGCCGGCGGCAGCGAGGGCGGCTTTTACGCCGGCGCCTACAATGGCTCTGGGTTCCGGGGCCGGATCGTCATGAGCGCGCCCTGCTGGTTCGGGATCGGCGACATGCCGAACACCCTCGCGGTCTGGTCGAAGCGCGATCCCTGGATGCGCGGCTATCACTGCGCCCAGGCCAACCACAAGGTCGTCCTCGACAGCGAAGAGCACAACGTCCTGATGTTCGGGGAGACCGCCGACGCGATCCGGAGCTTTCTCGACGGCTATACCGCGGCCGACTCCTCCTGAGACCCGGACCCGCGGGTTGATCGAAGGCGACGCTCTGACGATCAGGCCGCGGTCATGGCAGAGCGCGCCAGCTTGATATCGAAGGCCTCGCGGAGCTTGGCATCGGTCGCCGCGTCGATGTGCCCGGGGTAGTGGCGGGCCAGGATCTCCCGGGTCTTGTCCCGCGCCCGCTCGACGACGTCGCTTGAGCCCGCCTCGGCCCATTCCTTCGGGCTGCTGCGGTCGCCGACCTCCGGATAGACGTACTCGGCCTGCATCAGGCCCAGGGTCTGCTCGTGGCCGAGGAAGTGGCCCGGACCCTGGGTGCAGACCTGGCGCATGGTCTCGACCGAAAGGCTGTCATCGGTCACCTCGATGCCCCGGATGGTGCGCAGGATCGAACCGATCATATCGTTGTCGATCACCAGGCTCTCGAAGCAGAAGCCGAGCAGGCTGGCATGCATGCCGGCGGCCTCGTAGATCAGGTTGGAACCCGAGAGCCCGAGCAGGGCCTCGGTGTAGCCCTTCTCGTAGCCCGACTGGGCGTCCGGCAGCTTGGAATCGGTCATGCCCGCGGGGACCCCGGTCGGCAGGTCGTAGAACTGGCCCATCTGGGCGCAGGCCGCCGACAGCAGACCCTGCTCGCCGCTGCCGCCGCTCATGGCGCCGGTCCGCAGGTCCGAGACGAAGGGCCAGGGCCCGAAGATCGCCGGCGCGCCCGGGCTGATCGCGTTGACGTAGACCAAGCCGCCCAGGACCTCGGCGACCTCCTGGACCACCGCGCCGGCCAAGGCCGCCGGCGAGGTCGCGCCGGCCTGCCCGGCGGCCAGCAGGAGCACCGGCATGCCGCCACGCACCGCCGCCTCGAGGCAGCGGCAGGCGTCCTCGGCGAAGGTCATGGGCGGCACCACGAAGCAGCAGGACATGGACACGAAGGGCCGGGCCCGCCAGGCCGCCTCGCCGCCCGCGATGGCGTGCAACAGGGCCAGCGACTCCTCGACGTGGGCCGGCTCGACGAAGCTGGTGCCGACGTGCTTGCGGGTGCCGGCGACGCTGGCATAGCAGGTGTTGAGGTCGAGATCGCGCGGCGCGACCATGTCCCGGGCGACCACCGGGCGCTGGAAGAAGTGGATGTGCTCCAGCGCGTCGGCCAGCCGCGCCATGTCGTAGAGGTCCTCCAGGGTCGAGTCGCGATAGACGCCGGTCTGGGGATCCACGACGTGGACCGCCGCGCCCGCGGTGCCGAAGTGGACTCGTGTCCCGCTGAGCTCCATGTCGTGCGCGGGGTCGGCGGCATGCAGTACGATGTTGCGGGCCGCCTGGGCGATAGTGTCCTCGACCAGGGCCCGCGGGACCACCAGACGGCCCTCGGCGGTCAGCTCCGCCCCGGCGGCGGTCATCAGCTCGACGCAGCTGGGGATCGGGTTGGCGAAGCCGATCTGCTCCAGCACGTCGAGGGCGGCGCCGTGTATCCGGCTGACTTCCGTATCGGTCAGGGGATGATAGCGGCCGCCGGCCAGGCCCGGGCGCACCGGCCGCGCGGACTCCGGAATCGGGGCCGCGCGCAGCTCGCGCCGCGCAGCCCGGCCGCCCCGTCGGCGGGAAGAGACTTCGGCTTCGCCCATCGCCGCCTCCGGAGCGGAAGATGCCAGTCGCAGGACCCCGGAATTGCGCACGACTCGGCCGGCTTCGTCAATTCTCAGATGCGGCAATACTTTGTTATTCGCGCCCCTGGGTCTACCGAGTGAAATATCCCACATAGTTGTATTGAAATCACAAGGTCACTACTATGTCGGGAACCCCTGGCCAAGAAAGGGAAGGTATTCATGATTGAAAATCGGGCAGGATTGTCCACCCCAGGGTCAAAGGCGGCACAGGGACCGCTGCCTTCGATGACGGGCCACATCTTCTTCTGGACCACTCAGATCTTCATCACCACCTACCTGGCCCATAGCCTGACGAGAGACCTCGGAGCCCTGGTGGCGGCCGCGGCGGTCTTCGGCCTTTGCCTGGGCCTTACATCGCTCGCGGTGCTCGTTAACTGGCTACAGTCACAGCGCTTGGAAGGGCGGGCGGATGACCGTTTGCGGGTTTCCGGCTTCCGGCCGTCCGCGATCGCCGGGCTGCTGGTCTTTCCCACCCTGATGGTGGCGGGCTGCGGCTTCGCCCTGTTCTACGGCGTCCACTACATGTTCTTTGAGGGATTCGGGCAAGTCGAGAGCGACTTCCTCCTGGTCTCGATCCCGGCAACGCTTTTGCTCAGCGGCGCGGCCACCGTGATGTGGCTCCAGGATCACGATCTGGATTGACGTGCATCATCCCCGGGCCCGCCGCTTCCAGGTTAGGGTTGTTCCCGGCCGAAGCTTAGGGAGCGGCGCATGACCCAGCGGATGCAGGCCATGGTTTTGGAGCGCGCCCGGACGCCCCTGGTCCTCAGGGAGCTGACCCTGGCGGAGCCGGGACCGGGAGAGGTGCTGGTCGAGGTCGCAGCCTGTGGGGTCTGCCGCACCGATCTCCACGTCGTCGACGGCGAGCTCACCCAACCGGCCTTGCCGCTGGTTCCGGGCCACGAGGTGGTCGGCCGGATCGCGGTGCTCGGCCCGGAGGTCGAGCGCTTCGAGACCGGCCAGCGGGTCGGGGTTCCCTGGCTCGGCTGGACCTGCGGTGTCTGCGACTACTGCCGCCGCGGCCGGGAGAACCTCTGTCCCGAGGCCCGCTTCACCGGCTACACCCTGAACGGCGGCTACGGCCGCTACCTCCTGGCCGACGCACGCTACTGCTTTCCGATCCACGGCGACTACAGCGACGCCGAGGCGGCACCCCTGCTCTGCGCCGGCCTGATCGGCTACCGCTCGCTGGTCATGGCCGGCGAGGCCCGGCGCCTCGGGCTCTACGGCTTCGGCGCGGCGGCCCACATCGTCGCCCAGGTCGCCCGGCACCAAGGCCGCGAGGTCTACGCCCTGGTCCGGCCCGGCGACGAGCCGGCCAAGGCCTTCGCCCGGGAGCTGGGCGCGGTCTGGGCCGGCGATGCCGACCAGGCCCCGCCCGAAGAGCTCGATGCCGCGATCCTCTACGCCCCGGTCGGCGGCCTGGTGCCGGCGGCCCTGAAGGCGGTCCGGCCCGGCGGCACCGTGGTCTGCGCCGGCATCTACATGAGCGACATCCCGAGCTTCCCCTACGAGCTGCTGTGGCGCGAGCGAAAGGTGATCTCGGTCGCCAATCTGACCCGGAGGGACGGCGAGGACTTCCTCGCCCTCGCCCCGCAGGTGCCGGTCCGGACCACCGTCCAGCGCTTCCCGCTCTCCGAGGCCAACGAGGCCCTCGCCCGCCTGCGCGACGGCCGCCTGACCGGCGCGGCGGTCCTGGAGATCGGTGCCTAGCCGCGCCGCACCGGCGAACCATCGAGCGGCCACGGTTCAGACGGGCAATTCTCACACACCCCCGCAGCCGCACTCTGCCAAATTGGGCGTTCATCGAGAACGCGGGTCGCGAAAGCCCGCTCCAACCAGGGGAGATTCAACTTGTCGAACTCGCTTTATCAGCGCCTTGGCGGGGCCTCCGCGGTCAAGGCCGCGGTCGACGTGTTCTACGGGAAGGTCCTGGCCGACCCGCAGATCAGCCATTTCTTCGAGGGCACCGACATGGCGGTCCAGCGGGCCAAGCAGACGGCCTTTCTGACCATGGTCTTCGGCGGTGCCGCGCGCTACCAGGGAAAGGACTTGCGCCGCGCCCACGCGCCGCTGGTCGAACGTGGCCTGAATGACAGCCATTTCGACGCGGTGGCCGCGCACCTGCGGGCGACCCTCGAGGAGCTGGGCGTGGACAGAGACCTCACAGCCGAGGTGATGTTGACCGCCGCCAGCACCCGCGACGACGTCCTGAACCGCTGAGCCCAACGCGCCCCGAATCGCGATCGCCGAGCGCTTGGCCCGCAGAGAGGCCGCTTGCGATAGGTCAATGCCGTCAAGCGGCCGACAGGTCCATGCTGGCGAAAACGAACAGCCTGCGGGAGGCCAAGGGCCATGTCGGAGATCATCGAGGCGCTGAAGGAAGAGCACGCCAGCATGCGCAATCTGCTCGATCTGATCGAGCACGAGGTCAAGCGGCCGGACCAGCCGGACTACGGCCTGTTGCACGAGATTATGGCCTACTGCCAGACCTACCCGGACCAGTTCCACCACCCGAAGGAGGACCTCATCTATCGCGCGATCTGCCGCCACGACCCGCGGGCGACGCCGGCGATCGACGACCTGGAGGCCGAGCACGAGGAGCTGGCCATCGCCAGCCGGGAGTTCGCCGACCTGGTCGAACAGGGCCTGGCCACTGGCGCGCGGCCGCCGGGCTTCAACGAGATCGGCCTAGCCTTCGTCGCCCAATACCGCCAGCACATCGCCAAGGAAGACCGCGAGTTCTTCCCCAGCGCGGTCCAGATCCTGAGCCAGGAGGAATGGCAGGAGCTGAGCGACCAGATCAGCCATCCGGGCGATCCGCTGTTCTACCAGACCGCCGGCGACCGGCTTCAGGCGCTGCTGTCCCGAAAATTCGACCCGGCCCGGTAACGCCCCCGGGGCGCGCCGAAGCCCTGGTCGGACGCTAACGATCTCTTCGGCCGACCCCGCGCAAGACCCGGATTCCGATCTTCCCGTCCTGACGCTTGCTTAAGGTTTTCCCGGCAGGATGGCGCAGCCCGGGACCGAAGGGTCCCCGGCCACGCTCGGACTTGAGGACGGACCCATGAAGACCTGCCGCAGCTGCCATTACTGGGATAACCACGAGATCGAACTCGACCGCGACGATCCCGAGATGATGGGTCACAAGGCTGAGCAGGGTTCCTGCCGGCGCTACGCGCCCAAGCCCTATTCGGTCGAGCTGGACGCGCAGGGTAACGAGCCGAAGTACGTGACCCGCTGGCCCCCTGCGGCCTCGGACGACGGCTGCGGGCAGTGGGAACCGAAAGTCGACTGACCTCTCCTTCCGGCACGAGCCGCTGCCGCGCTCGGGACCGGAAAGCCTGAGCATCGAATCCCCATTCGGGCCGCCGTAGCCCGACGGCGAGCAGATCCGACGGACGAGAACGCCGGCTCCGCCCCGCCAAGCAACGCCGCAGCTATGTGTTTGGCCCCTGGAATTTTGGGGTCGTTTCCCCGGACCTGCCTCCCTAAAATGCCGCCTGCCGCGGGGTCGAGGCCCCGAACCAAGCAGAAAAATCGGCGCACGGGGGAGACAGGCGATCTCGATGAAGATCAACGGCAAAACCGTCTTGGTCTGCGACTGCGAGGCGACCATGCCGCTGGAGGGTGCCGGGCTGGCCAAGGCCTGCGCGGCCGCCGGGGCCGAGGGCGCGCCGGAGCTGGAGACCCAGCTCTGCCGGGCCCAGCTCGGCAACTTCCAGCGGGCGATCCTGGGCGAAGACCCGGTCCTGGTCTCCTGCACCCAGGAGGCGCCGCTGTTCACCGAGGTCGCCGCCGAGGACAACCCGCAGGCCCAGGTGGCCTTCACCAACATCCGCGAGCGCGCCGGCTGGTCCGCGGAGGCCGAGGCCGCCGCTCCGAAGATCGCCGCCCTCCTGGCCGAGGCCGCGCTCGAGGTCACCCCGACTCCCAGCGTCGCCTTCGAATCCGCCGGCGTCTGCCTGGTCTACGGCCGCGACGAGCAGGCCATCGAGGCGGCCAAGCAGCTGGCCGGAAGGCTGGAGGTGACGGTCCTGCTGAGCCAGCCGGAGGAGGTTGCCGCACCGCGGGTCATGGACGTCCCGGTGTTCCGGGGCAGCATCGCCCAGGCCAAGGGCCACCTGGGCAAGTTCGGGATCACCGTGAACGGCTACGCCCCGGCCAAGGCCGCCTCGCGCCAGCACCTCGAGTTCGAGGCGCCGCGCGACAACGCCTTCTCGGAGTGCGACCTGATCCTCGACCTGACCGGCGGCACGCCGCTGTTCCAGTCCCACGCCCGCCACGACGGCTACCTGCGGCCCGATCCCGGCAACCCGGCGGCGGTGCAAAAGGCGGTCTTCGAGATCGCCGACCTGGTCGGCGAGTTCGACAAGCCCCGCTACATCGACTACGACGCCGCGATCTGCGCCCACGGTCGCAGCCGCAAGACCGGCTGCACCCGCTGCCTGGACCTTTGCCCGGTCGGCGCGATCACGCCGGACGGCGACAGCGTCGCCATCGATCCCTTCGTCTGCGGCGGCTGCGGCGCCTGCGCCAGCGTCTGCCCGACCGGGGCCGCCACCTACCAGCTGCCGCCGGTCGAGAGCCTGTTCCAGCGCCTCAAGACCCTGCTGTCCGCCTATCGGGCGGCCGGCGGGGCGAACCCGGTGCTGCTGGTCCACGACGGCCGCCACGGCGAAGAGCTGATCTCGCTGATGTCTCGCTTCGGGCGCGGCCTACCGGCCCGGGTCCTGCCCTTCGCGGTCAACGAGGTGACCCTGCTCGGCTTCGATGCCCTGGCGGCGGCCCTGGCCTACGGCGCCGAGCAGGTCGCGCTGCTGGTCGGCCCGGACAAGACCGGGGAGCTGACCGGGCTGGCCCAGCAGATCGGCCTGGCGGAGACGGTGCTGGCCGGCCTCGGCTACGGCGGCGGCCGGATCCACCTGATCGACCAGCCGGACCCGGAAGCAGTCGAGGCCCTGCTCTACGGCCTGGAGACCCGCAGCGAGACGCCGGCGGGGAGCTTCCTGCCCCTCGGCGGCAAGCGCACGCGCACTCTGCTGGCCCTGCGCCAGCTCCACGACGAGGCGCCGGAGCCGGTCGAGATCCTGCCACTGCCAGAGGGCGCGCCCTTCGGGTCGATCGAGGTCGACACCCAGGGCTGCACGCTCTGCCTGGCCTGCGTCGGATCCTGCCCGACCGGCGCCCTGCTGGACGACCCCGAGCGGCCCTGGCTGGGCTTCAACGAATCGGCCTGCGTCCAGTGCGGGATCTGCCGCAACACCTGCCCCGAGAGCGTGGTTGCGCTGAAGCCGCAGATCAACTTCACCGGCGAGGCCCAGGGCGCGGTCACCCTCAACGAGGCCGAGCCCTTCCACTGCATCCGTTGCGGCAAGCCCTTCGGCGTCGCCAGCTCGATCGAGCGGATCGTCGAGCGCCTGGCCGGCCAGCATTCGATGTTCCTCGAGGGCGACCAGGTGGAGCGCATCATGATGTGCGAGGACTGCCGCGTGGTGGTCCAGTTCGACTCGCCCGACGCGCCCTTCAAGGGGGCGGAGCGCCCGCGGCCGCGGACCACCGACGACTACCTCCGCGAGCGCGAGATCGAGGAGGCCCGGGCCGAGGTGCTGGCGGAGCGAAAGAAGGCAGAAGGGCCGGGCGAAGACAACGGCCGCTAGGTCTTCCCGCTCTCACCATGGTAGAGTGGTGGTAGAGAAAATCGATCAGTCGATACAGCACCTCTGCTCGAGGCCGGCCGGCAAGCGCAGCTATCGTGGCGTTGCTGAGCGGCGCCAGTGACCGTGGCGGATTGCCGACCTCGGACCGGGTTTTCCGGGGCCGCCGGCAGGTGAAGCGACTGACATCCGGGGGAAAATAGCGACTCGGGATCGAACCTGCCCTGCGGACGTGGGAGGGTCTCGTGCGCCTCGAACCTGACGAAGAACGGTTGGATCGCCTGGTCAAGTCGATCTACGCGACCCTCGGGGGCGGCGATCCCTGGCCTGACGTCCTGGACGAGCTCTGCGACGTCTTCGACGGCCGCGGCGCCACGCTGACCGATCACAATTTCGGGAGCCGCCGCGGCGCCATCCGTTTCAAGTGTGATCACTTCGACGACGCCGTGCCCGAGACCTACAAGAGACGGATGTGCAGTCGGAACCCCTGGCTGCACTCCGACCTTCCCTACCGGCCGCGCTCCGTGATCCTCGGGACCGAGATCCTGCCCGACGCCGAACTCACGCGCACCGAGTTCTACCAGGAGTATCTGCATCCCCTGGGGCTGAAGCATCGGCTATGCGGCGTCGTGCATCGCGACGGCCTGGGCATCCGCTTTCTCGCCATCCTCCGCGCGCCGCGGCAGCCTGCCTTCGAGGAATCGGACAAGGCGCGCCTGCGACGGCTGCTGCCCCACTTCCAGCAAAGCTTCGACCTGCGCCGTCATCTGCTGCAGGAACGAAGCGAGCGCGAAGCCCTGCTGGAGGTCCTGGACCATATCCCGGTGGCCTGCATGCTGGTCAACCAGGGCGCCACGCTGCACTTCGTCAACAACGCGGCGACGCGTCTGCTCGAGCGCCGCGACGGCCTGCTGCTGCGCGCCGGCGGCCTGGCCGCAAGCTCCAGCCGGCTTTCGACGCAGCTCAGATCGGCGATCGCCAAGGTGGCCAGCCTCCATCCGGCGCAGGGCGAGAACCGGGGCGAGCACTTCGTGGTATCCCGGCCTTCCGGCCGGCCGCCGCTGCTGCTTTCGCTTCAGCCGGTCCATCAGAGCCAGGTCGGAGGCGCCGCGGAACCCGAGGCGCTGGTCGCGATCCTGACCAAGGATCCGGACGGCGAGCAGCTTGAGTCGGTCGAGACCTTCGCCGAAGCCTACGGCCTCACCGAAGCCGAGGCCCGCCTGATCGGCCTGCTCGCCGAGGGCAGCAGCCTTTTCGAGGCGGCTGCGACCCTGGGCGTCTCCAAGAACACCGCCCGCACTCACATGCGGCATATCTACGCCAAGGTCGGCGCCCATCGACAGGCCGACCTGATCCGCCTGCTGGCCAAGCTGGGATCGGCCTGAGGCCGCCACCTCTTCTGCATCGCGACGACGTGAGCCGAGCCTCCGGCACCGGCCCGCCTCACCCCTAGGGGTGAGGCATGTTGCATTCGCATCACCTTCTAAGATGATAGAGCGACACTTTCGCCTCATGCCGCGGTAGCACGGCAAAACGCCAACACCTCCTTCCGCCGAGCGATGCCGAGGCCGGGCGCCGGGGCCTAGACTCCTGGTCACGGTCGGGCGCCCAGAGAGCCAAGGCAGCGCCGGCCGACAGCCGCAGAACAATCCTGTGCCGATCGCGCCAGCCGCGGGTCCGCCGCGGCGCGCAACCGATCTTTAGGGAGGCAAGAGACGTGGCAAAGACAGCTTTCTCAGTCGATTTCAACAAGTGGCCCGAAGAGCAGGAGATCAAGACCCACAACCGCTGGCATCCGGACATCCCGATCGTCGAATGGTTCAAGCCCGGCGACGAGTTCCGGGTCGAGTGCTACGACTGGACCGGCGGGCAGATCCACAACGACGACAGCGCGAATGACGTGCGCGACGTCGACCTGACCAAGGTCCATTACCTGAGCGGCCCCTTCGGTGTCGAAGGCGCGGAGCCGGGCGACCTGATGGTCGTCGACCTGCTCGACGTCGGAGCCCTGCCGGCCTCGGCCTGGGGCTTCACGGGAATCTTCGCGCGCGAGAACGGCGGCGGTTTCCTGACCGAGCACTTCCCTTCCGCCTGTAAGGCCTGCTGGGATTTCCATGGCATCTACACCACCTCACGCCACGTGCCGAACGTGCGCTGGGCCGGCATCATCCATCCCGGCCTGATCGGCTGCCTGCCCTCGCAGGACCTGCTGGACCGCGCCAACAAACGCGAAATGGCGCTCTACGACACCGACCCGGAACGGGTGCCGCCGCTGCTGGCGCCGCCCTTCGCCGACACCGCGCTGATGGGCCAGATGCCGGCCGACAAGGCCAAGCGCGCGGCCGAGGAGGCCTGGCGCACCGTGCCGCCGCGCGAGCACGGCGGCAACTGCGACATCAAGAACCTGTCGCGCGGCTCGCGGATCTACTTCCCGGTCTACGTCGACGGCGGCGGACTATCGATGGGCGATATCCACTGGTCGCAGGGCGATGGCGAGATCACCTTCTGCGGCGCCATCGAGATGGCCGGCTGGATCGACATCGGCGTCGACATCATCAAGGACGGCGTGTCGAAGTACGGCATCACCAACCCGATCTTCAAGCCGAGCCCGGTCGAGCCGCACTACTCGGACTACCTGATCTTCGAGGGTGTCTGCGTCGACGAGCACACCGGCGAACAGCACTACCTCGATGCCACGGTGGCCTATCGCCGGGCCTGCCTGAATGCCGTGGAGTACCTCAAGAAGTTCGGCTATACGGGCGAGCAGGCCTACATGATCCTGGGCACCGCCCCGGTCGAGGGACGGGTCAGCGGGATCGTCGACATTCCCAACGCCTGCTGCACCCTGGCGCTGCCGACGGAGATCTTCGACTTCGACATCCGGCCCAACGCACAGGGCCCGTCCAAGCAGGTCTCCGGAGCCGACGCCGCGGCCTGCAGTTGAGGTCGGTCGAGGGGGCATGGTCCGGCCATGCCCCCGCCTGCCGTAACGCAAGACGCTCCCGCCGCGGTCGCTGCCGGCGCACCGCGCCGCTGCGGCCGGCGGGACGCCCTGAAGCTCGGAGGACAAGACCATGTTGTTGGGTTTAGCTCTGCTCTACGTGGGCGCCGTGCTGTTCCTGAACGGCATCTGGGTCATGGGCTATATCGAGGACCGTGAGATCTCGGTGATCAACGTCTTCGTCGGGACGCTGACGCTATTGGTTTCCCTGTTCCTGGCCTTTGGCCCCGGCGCGGATGCGGCCTCCATCAAGGCCGCGGCCTTCACGCTGCTCTTCACC
>JAAUYK010201800.1_pt1 | contig 12496 bp, 6 predicted proteins | sample 7278021 | NCBI WGS metagenome assembly JAAUYK01 (sample SAMN14350223, study PRJNA611818) | marine sediment metagenome | isolation source: surface marine sediment (1.8m) | place: French Polynesia: Moorea | collected 2018-08
TCGCCGTCTGCGCTGCACCGGCGGCAGCTGTGACTTGACGGGGGCCTCCTTCAGCGGTCGTCGTTGTTGCGCCCCTCGCTTGCTGGGTTGCCGGCGCCGAAGCCGTCGTCTTCTGTCCAGCGGTCGGAGCCGTTGCTGTAGCTGTAGTAGCAGGCGGAGCTGTAGCTGTAGTTGCAGCCGGTGCTGTCGCTGTAGGTGGAGCCGGAGGAGCTGTAGTTTTGGCCGGCGCTGCAGCTGTAGCTGGAGCCGTACCTGCTGCTTGAGCAGGACCTGTAGCCGTCGTTCTGGGGATGATGGTTGGAGCCGCAGGCACAGTTGTGGTCGCGGTGACGACAGCGACCGGAGCTACCTGCGGAGGGATGCCTGTCGTCCTTGGCGCCGTCGGCGCGACCGCGGGGATGACGTGCAGACCCTGCGTCGCCGGCGGTACTTGCATGGAGGGGTGGATGGCGGCAGTTGCCGGCGGGACGTGCGCCATCATCGGCTGGAGCATGGGATTCGGCACAAACATGGGCATGTATCCACTCTGCATTGCCTGCATGGCTTGCATCTGTTGCTGCTGATGCAGGGACACGTCGGCCGGGTTGTAGTACTGTCCGCCGGGTAGGAATGAGGCCGGGGTAGGGAAGTCAAGCGGGTGGCCGGAGCGCGTCTGCGGTTCGAGGTTCGGGTTACGGTAGACACCAGGGCGGACAAACTGAAGCCCCAACTGGCTGAACGCGGCCGGATCCGTGGCCAGCGCGCCCGTCGTGGTGTGGCCCGTGGCAGTGGCCGAGTACTCGACCTTCACGGTCTCATCGACCTGAGCTCGAACCTGCCTCTCGGCGGTCTGTCCGCCATGAACGGCAAGGATTTGCGGCCGGGCAACGTCTCCCTCCTCACGCTCCGGAAGTGGGTCGAGTACGTCGACGATGTGGAGTTCGTCGCCAACTTCCTCGACGTGCAGACCTGGGTCGCGCGCGGCCGGAGTTGGATCCCCGGGGTTCTCCTCGCCCTCCTGAGGGCGGGGGGGAGGCGGGGCGTCCGCCATGTCCGCGATGTCGGCGAGATTCTCGGGATTCAACTTCGGGCACGTCCGTTCACTCACGAATTCTTTACTAAATGTGAAAAGCTCAACTGGGAATTAAGGAAGGATTATCAGCAAAGTTCCTGAATTCGGGACTGGCTGCAGGCGTACCGACAGGCAGATGGGGCCGGCGAGTCCTTGGCACACTTGCGGGTTGTTAGCGGCGGCAAATTTGAATTCCACCAATCATTGCTCGAGGGCAAGCGGCGCCGGCTTCAGTCTGTGCATGGCGACCAATGCCAGGAAGAGGGCAAGCGGCGATGTAATTAGGCGGGAAATAGAAGCCAATAAGAATACGAGGGCGGGCGGGGAAGGCTTTTGGCGGGAACTGTCATCCAATAATCTAGCGAAGGCAAGCGTCATAAACGCGGTGACTGATCACGAAAGGAATATATTGACGGATTTATGTATTTAGGATGAGGGTTTATTTCCCTTGGCGATAACTTTTTTCTTTTGACCAGTAGATTAGCTGTGGCATAATGATTCCGAGCGGATCCTGTTCAGCACTCTATCCATTATCCACGTACGAATCGTATTAATACTCTTTATCTTCTATCTTCGCGGGCGCATGACCTGTCCACGGCCGGAGGACGAGAAGTGTACACATATCTTTCACATATCTATGTATATATATGTAATTGCAACTAGTTCGCTAGCTCAGTTCTCCTACCTACCCTATAGAACTACGTATGTTCTAGGTAGCTAGCTGTAATTAGATACGAAGTTTTCTGCATTTTATCTCCTCTAGCTCTGCCTTGAAGCTTTCGAGAACTCCTGCCTTGTTCTCGTCGCGCCCTGCTGCCGCCATAGCTGTGCGAACGCTCTCGATCACGTTCCGGGCGTGGTTGTCCACGGGTTCGTCTTCGTAGGCGGCGATGAAATCTTGAAGGAGGTCATCGAGTTCGTCGACTGACTGAGGCGTGTAAATGACGTTGAGTATGGCCTGATAAAGCGTCTGCTCGGAGTTGTCGTCGGTGTCGTCCGCAGTGTTGACGGGGTCGGTGAGCTTGCCGTTATTGTCGAACACGTACGAGACGGACTTCGTCGCTGTTTTCGTCCTCTTGCTGGCCGACTTTTCGGCGGGCGTTCCAAGGTAGTTAACCATCCTCTGTGACAGGACGAGCTGCCTCTTGCGGACGTTCCGCTTCGTGTTGTAAAGTGCCTCCCGCATGCCGTTAGCGAAGGCCTTCTCGTCGAACTCGCTGTCGTCGTTGATGTGGTGCATGTTGTGCGCTGCGTATGCGACACGGATGAAGAGAAGTTCAATGACTCGAGGGACAATCTCGGCATCGTCGGGGATGGCTTGCTTGCCTTTGCTGTTGACCTTTCCACTCCAGTACAAGGAGTGCTGCAGTTGCGGGGTGAACACAGTGTACAACAGCTTCATGATGAAGTGTTGGTCGTAAGCGACGTACGTCAGGAGGAAGGTGAGCAACTTCTCAATCCGAGGCCTGGATTTGCAGAACTCCATCATGCTGCTTACGTCGTTGAAAGGGAGCGCTTGGAGGTCGGCGTCTGAGGCCAGCAGCGTCGCCTTCGTTGCCTCCTTCAGGAGCCGTTCGACGTCCTCCCCCATGCCGGCCTGGCCGGCGATCAAATCACGCGTGGTTTTACCCACGTTGATGGAGTGCAGGAGGGCCAAGGAGTGGAGGTGTTGGATCCTCGTCATGAGAGTTAGGCTGTTAAGAATTTTGTAGTTCTGCTCCACGGCCACCTTGGCCAGGGCCTTGGCCACGTTGGCGTTCGCAGCTGCATTGTCCGCCCGCACGCGGTCGTCCTCTATGATGACCTCTGTTTCGCCGCTGCAGACGGAGACGCTGCGGAGCCTGTCTGGAAGGATTGCCTGCTCCAAATTCCTTTCGTGTAGCAAATCTTCGTAGGAGGTGATGAAGCCGTTAGCCGCAAATTGCTTTCTTTCTTCGTCGGCGCGACGCTTACTTGCGAGTGACTCAAGGGCAACGTCTTCGTCCGCATCGGGGACGATGTCGCCTGACTGGACGCGGTAGTCCATGATGAAGGCTGCGATGTTGTATGCCGCGGTCGCCACTGCGTCGGGCCTGAGCTTGGCTCGTTTCTCGTCCAAGGCTGAAACGATAGCGGAAATGTCGTAGAAAGGAAGGTCACCAGCTAATGTTGTAGGTTTTAGGTGGGCTGTAAGTCTTTGTAAATGCTCGTCTTCTTTACCTGCCGCCTCCTTCGCCTTCCTCTTCTTTCTCTTGCCGACTTTCTCCTTCTGCCCGCGAGTCGCGGCGGCTTCTTGGGGTGCAGCGCTGGCGCCTCCTCCCACCTGGACTTGCCCGTCGCGCAGGATGGCTTCATCGCGATCCGCGCGCTTGGCTCGACGGGACGCCATTTCACCTTCCCTCTCTTTTTCGACCGTGTTCATGTACAGCCTGTACCTCTCCTTGAGGTCCGAGATGTCCTTCAAGTACTGCGCCTGCCGAATGCGCCGTTCCTTCTCGCGAATCCTGTCCTCCGCCGGCATGGCCACGGGAGGCGAGACGCCCTGCTCCATCAAATCCTTAAGTCTCTCCCTGTCAAGTTCCATGTTGCGCTCCTCGTTCTCCTCCCGCTCACGAGCGGCGGCCTCCTGAATGGCTTCTTGCTTCTGCAGGTCGTTGATCAATTTCTCCGACTGCCGGCGACGCTTCTGAATCCTCTTCTCGACGAGTTCGATGCGGAAGTCGATTTCGGCATCCTTCTTCTGGGCCTCCTTCTCCTTCGAGGTGAGCAGGGAGTCGAGCCCGGCGATGTACGTCTCCCGCGCTAGTTCTTGGCGTGGATTTTTGGCCTCGGGTGCGGATAGGACGCGCTGACCAACGTCGATCCGCGAAGCATGGACTTTTGCAAGTACTTTAGCCTTCTTCTTCTCCAAGCTCGTCTTCATGCGCTTCACCAGGTTCTCCTGCCTCTCGAGGTCGACCTTGTCCGCCGCGGCGATGTCCTTCACTTCCTGCAGGAATTGGGAGAGTAGGGCATCGTAGCTTCCGCCGCACGAGTCGCTGGAGGTGTCAGACGACGACAAATCCTTGCGCGCGCCGCCGTCTCGAGTCTCGATGCTCGAATCGGTCTCCGTCTCCCAGTCGGCCATGCTCACGTGGGCGACCGATGACTTGTGATAAAGGAGCACGATGTCTGGGGCCGGAAGGGGAAGATGACAGCTGATTGTTGTGTTTGAGGACGATCTTCACAGCGCCGCAGTCGTTTTAGCCTTGGACGGTTACAACAGCTGAATTGTGTCAGCTGACGCAGTCAAACCTCCAACATTTGAAATGTGAAGACGGAGAAGATTCCCTCACACAAGACGCACTTCCCCACGATCGTGTTGAGCGCGAGCGTCACCTCGTCCCACATCTCCTCGTTGACATCCGCCGCCTTGAAGCACCAGACGTCTGTCAGGTCGACTCCCGCCCCGACGAAGAGTCCAGGAGCCACAGGCACAACGCGGCCAGTCAACGCCTCGTCGCCATCAACCGCAGTAAGTTTTATGATTCTTTTTTCGCTCGTGAATACGTAACGATCCTCTACCCGTTCCGTTGACATGAGGGAGACCGCCTTCGGCCTTTTGCAGGAGTGTTTGTACATCTTAGCGAGGTTCAGATTTTGTAACGCTTGCATTCCCGTCGACGCCGTGCCGGGCCTGTAGCTCCGCTTCAGTATGTTGTAATGGTCTTCATAGCGCACTGCCGAAAGCTCCATCAAGTCGTCGACCTCGCTCACGATGTCCATGTGCGAAAAGACGTGTACATTATATGAGCAGTGATCCCGTCCGAACGCGTGCTCAAATTCTTCGTACCAGAATCGAAGCGTCCGATGCAAGTCTACGTTCTGTTGAAGTTCGTTTAAGGTCCCTCTAGGTAGGTTATACGCACGGGACAGGTACACCGTGAGGATCCAAGTGGTGACGGTCTTGGTCGGCAATGCATTGAGAAACGCGGGCCAGAACCCCAGTATCACGTTGCGAAACTCCTCGGCCTTGTAGTTCGCAATGTCTAGACGGCGTGTACGGCGCGAGAATTCCGGCAGACTTTTCGTTCGTAGCAAGGCGGCGTTGACCCCGTCGTCGTTCGAGCGCTTGAACTTGACGTCCTTGGCCTTGGACGAGCCGCTGGCGAAGGACAGGTTCAGTATGCGCCTCACTATCCCCAGATGGATGAGGTGCATGGGCTCGCAGGGAATGTCGCGGATAAGGTCGAGGTATTCCAGCCTGGCCAACGGGCTCGTCTTCTTTATTCCCCGACATATTTCTTCCTTGTCTTCGTCCGACGAGAAGTCGTCGGCGTCGACGCGTGAGGCGATGGCTCGAAGTTCACTGTCCGTTCTCAGCTCCGCTCCAAAGGTGCGAGCAGGGAAAACGCCCTTGTCCTTGGAGGCTTTACAGTACGGACAGCTGTACTTAGCACTGTGCTGCTTCAAACCTCGGAGAGCTGCACGTTTCGGCGCGTCGGCAATAACGCGCCGCACAGTAAGACCACTAACGTCGAGATCTTCAAGGAAGTGTTCCAGAACAACTTCTTCTCCTAGGCCAAGCCCACGACGCATAGGTTGGAGTACGGCTAGGGAGTAGATGCTGCGACAGCCCAGAAAACGGACGGACAATATGTCTATGCTCCGCCCGCCCGACTTGCTTTCAGGCACTCCGTCGACGGATAGGTCGAGCGCTGTCGGCTGGTCGCTGTCGGTGTGCAACTTGCAATGCAGGGCGACGACGTCAGCTAGGCTGATGTAGTACAACGTGTACAAGTGGTTGGCTCCGCGCTTTGCCATGGCAGCCTTTGGGAACGCTTTCATTCCCCTGTCTTTGTACACAACACCGTCTTTGGAATAGCATATGTCCAGCTTCACTGTTGGCCCTCGCCGCAACGCTTGCTGCCGCATCGCTCTGAACGTGGGCAGCGTTCCATCCACCAGGGCGTTGGCCACAACCTCGGAATTGGCCCGCATGTACTCCACGACGTCGCGCATCACCTTGTCCGGCACACCTCGCCTACTTTGAATGGCAACGAAGAAGTCGGAGATGTCCTGCACACCGGCGCAAGTTGGAGCCGTTCTTTCCTCTTGTCTTCGGCTTGCGATCACCCCCATCTCGTCGTCGGACTCGCACCCGACGAATGACCGAAGGTCGTCGGCTAAAGCCAGTGCATCATTGCCATTCCCTTCACAACGGGCAGCTGGTTTATCGGGAACTAATTCATTGCTCAATTGGTCCTCATCCACAGTTATGTCAGCCACATCGTTGTCACGCCACTCGCCAACGTCGCATGGGTCATCGATGCCGCAGTTGAAGCCGGCGGCAGAGTCGACAACGGAGCCGCCAGCGGCAGCGACGGCCAACCCTGGGGGGGAACTCGGACTACCTGCCTCAACTTCATCGGAATCCCACGCACTCGTTGGTATTTCATGGTCGTCAAGTAAAGTCCTTTTCCACTTTGTTAGCTGCTGTGCCTTCCTTTTCTTATGACGGGTCGCAGGATGGCGGTTCATTGTCTTGTGGGCGATGCAGAAACTTAGAGCTAGACTTTAATAATGAATTTCTTGCGTGTGCAGCTCCCAATTAATGCCTCTACATCGGCGTATGCTTGTTTTTTGTTGTTCTTTTCCTTCCATCTTCAGCTGACGTCCGCCTATATTAACCTTTCAAGATGCCGGGGCCCAGAAGGCGCGTGACGTACGACCATCTTATTCTATTCGACTTCACCCCCATCCCCCCCTTTCAACACGTGTCGTGCATGCCCATCGGCAAGAGCGGCCTCGACGCGGAGACGGCTAACAACCTCCTGCTCACGCGCCAAGTACGACTCCTGCAGCGTCGGCTGCGGATCTACGAGGACCAACACAACTACCTAATCCTTGCAAAGACTGACGCGGACTGCGACAATGTCGATCGCGGCCGCGCCGTAAGCGTCATCAACGACTTCGTCTACACCAAGTTGAAGGACGGTGTTCGGATCGACCAGCTTCCTGAGCTGTTGGTCGACACGTTTGACAGCCGCGTCATCAAGCTGGTTCCCTACGTTCCGAAGTACGAGCAGGAGACGTCAATTCCGAGGACGGGGTACACCGCGAGGAAGAGGCCTATCTTCTCCTCCGACCACGAGGAAGTGACGGCGAAAGCCCCACCAAAGAAGACGACCCGCGTGCCGCCGAAGGTCGCCAAACAGAAGAAAGTAATGACTGTTCCCGTTTCCGATAGCGGCGCCCTTCCTCCGGCCGGAGCACGCGTCATCGCCGATGGCGGGTCCATCACTCGTGAGGTCAAGATGAGTCAGGGGCTGACCCCTGTGTTCGTACAAGAAGAGGCAGGCGACAAAGGCGAACCAAACCATACCGGTGCCGCGGAACAGAGGGACCCGCCAGACGTTAGCCCCCTCGTGACCTCGCCCTCCATTCCGGACTCCGGCGACCCGGGGAACAACGGCGGCTTCAACACGCCCAACAACGACGGCTTCAACACGCCAACAGCCATCCGCAGGCACAGGAGTACAAACAGCGGCAAAGACTCACCCCTGCAGACGATACTCATCAGGCTTGACAATGCCGACCAAACGGGAACACGGAGGTACACGAAGTTAGCCGGCGCCCTTAAGTTCCTCACCAACACAGCCGAGACCATGGCCGGCGACATCGCAGAACTGCGGCAGTCCGTCCGCGACTTGCAAGCGAAGGCGGTCGCCAACGAGGCGACGACGCGCGTCCCCTTCCCCCTAAAGTCGAAGCAGGAGGTGTACAACTACGTATCGAATGACCCAACTATGAAGCAAGCCATTGAACGGTACGTACGCGGCAAACAATTTGTTAATATTCCTATACATATATCCTTCAGTTTCATTTAACACCAACTCTGCAATTGACAAACATCCGGCCGTCGGCGTGGCCTTCCAGACTAACGGCGGCAACTATGTAAGGCCAGATGCATTTGTAATTTAGTCTGGAAGAACGCAAAGATGAGGCACGGTTTATCTACAACTTTAGATAACCCTGATAATTGTAATCGACTGCTGGACTAACGCCTTCCGATTCCTGATCTGCAATTAGTCCAACAGAACGACATTCAATTGTCACGACAAGTAAATGCGACATATTTGCGACAATGACAACGGCTGCTTGAGGATCAAGTTTCACGAGCACATCTTTGAGTACGTGACGCTTCTCCTGTCATTCTTTGACGTCGATCATTCTCGTCTGCAGCTCACAACGTGGCATCGCGCTGACGCAGAGAATGACAGGGCAATGTCTTTACCACTTGCAATTTAATCGATTCCCAAGCAGACGACCTTACTTACTTGCTTTTCCCCCCATCTATCTATCTTATATCTATCTGTACATTCATACGCATGAGCATCTCTGCCCGCCCGTCTCTCTCCTCTTTTCAGCCTCGCCCAGGTCCCGTATCATGTCAGGGACTACCCCACGGACTCCTTGAAGGCCATCATGGAGGAGCACGTCTTCGCCTGCGAGTTCACGTGGTACTCTAAGCACAACACGTCGTCCAAGAAGGACAAGCTCCCTAAGGTCCTCCAAGACGCTATCATGCACGTCGCGCGAGCGGCCAGCAAGGGGACGCCCGGCGTCAACGAGAAGACTCTGGATCAGCAGTACCGCAACCGCTTCTCCAGCTACTACAGGAACAAAAAGAAAAGAGTAAGCAGGCCGTGCACAAGTCATTCTCTAACATATGATCCTAACCTGTGCTTCCGTCTTCTTCATGCAGGATAAACACCTGGAGAAACAGGTCAATGAGCCAACCGACGACGGGGCTAAGGAGGACGACACCGACCACGGGTATGGTCATGAGCAACGACTGGCCGCTGCCTCGTCCGTCGTGCCCGGCGAGCAGAATGACGCGAACCCGCTCGCAACACCGCCAAACACCTCCACCTGTCCACGATCGGCCGCCGGTCGTCCATCGTCCGCGGCCAACAACAGCGGCGGGAACCAGCCCGGCACCTCGGCGATGTCCCTGGCCCGCACGTTGCCCACGAGCCTGGTTGACAAGGTCATCTCCGACGACGAACAAGAAGACAAAGGGGAAGAGCAGGAGGGAGAAAAGTACTATTCCAACGACGAAGACGAAGGAAGTGACAAGAATGAGTCTGCTTTGTCCGCTATCCTAGACTTTGAGATTTCGGACGACGACTAGTGCGGCAGACACGTGCGGTATACGCGTCTTTTACCGCGTTCTGTCCCCAACATTCCTATGAGGGACAGCCTTACTTATTAACGACAAAAACCCTTTCATGGCGAGTTGTCTACAGCTCGTGAGCAGTATATGTATAGCCCCTATTGTCTCTCCCGCACTGGGATACATGTATGTAAGACCAAGATTCCCTACATCCCACCCCCCAAACTGCAGACGAACCTATTCCTCTCTGGGTCACGAGCCATCTACAAAATTTACACTACTACTTAAACAGCGATTGTTTCCAAGCCTTTACCCTTGCCGTTCATCTCAGATTTTTTCTTGTCTACCACTCGTCGATAGCTCGTGACTCTCGTTTGACGAGACCCAGAGTACATAAAACCCTAATTGTACAAAGGCATTAGTATTCAGTACACGTGTATATATGATCCTGTATACAAGTCGTCCATGACTCGTGAATAGAATTCGACATAAAAACCCACGCTTTTCAGCCCTAAACCCCCGTACTATAGTATGGGGGTTTCCATTATTCACAGGCGCCGTTTACCAGGCGCCGCTAGCCCGTGAACCGGGCCCGCAGGGGCCGCGTTTAGGTTCCTAATGCGAGTATATTGCTAGTACTCGCAATTCACTCTCCATACAGTATAGCATAGGGTTTTGCAAGGATTTTGCGTGTGCCGTAAAGTAAGTTGCGAGTGGTTTGCCTCCGTCATTGTGCGTGCCGGCCTGCCCAGCTGGCCGGGCGGCGCCCCTCACGTTTAGGGCGTGCTCCCTAAGCTGCAGCACTAGGCAAAGTATCAGCCCCGTATATAGTGAAACGCATAGCATTTGCCTGACGGTTGGCAGGATTCAGGTTCGTAGGGACGCGTCTTCTCCGCCGGTGGACAGGTCCGGTCTCCTTCAGAAATGTGGAGCGGCGGCGTTCAAACAGTGGCAAAAAAGTGTCGCGTGTCGGGATTATCGTTTTTTGCTCGATCGGATTCGCCCGCCTTAATTCAGATAGTGTTGTAGCTCGTAACAGAATAGCTGCTGTCTGATTTCCAATATTTGCCAATCAGCTAGTCGGTGGACGGGGACAAAAAAACGTGCTCGCATAGAACGAGAGAGACGGCGACGCAAATGTTGACATAGTAGGGGCAGAGAAGGAAAGGGCTGACCTGTTGCCGCCGCCGAGAAATCGAGGTCGATGCATTTGTGAAATGCGTACCTGCAATACTATATTCGCTCCTTACTGAAAGAACCTTTTGTAGTCCCGACGGTGGGGGCTGCATCATCGTGTGTACCGTCTATCGGTGTGTGCTTTGGGCCCCGTCCGTCGGTCGATCGCGGCCAAATTGATCGCAAATCGAAGTCCAGTCGGTCGTTCCGAAGAAAAGAAGAAGAAGACGATAATGACGAAGCGATTTCCATTTGCTTCAGAAATTCGACTGTTTGTCTCCCGATGATCGATTCTGCTCCCGGACGGGCGGGCGGGCGGAATCGGGAGCTCTGTGAACGTTTCTACCTTGGCATGCGAGAAGAATTCGGCCTTGACACTGACTGCTGTCTGAAGGCGAAACTGGAGCTTTCGGCTTTTTTAGCCGTCCAACGTCTTATAACACGCATCTGAGAGAAGGAGTGAGTGAGATGCCAGTACTTTTTATTAGAGCTGGCAGGCAGGCCGGCCGCCACGCAGATGTCGTCTTAAGACAGAGCTAGGGGCCATTATTGTACATACTATGTTTTACTATCAATTTTCGTAGATTTCAGTATACAATATGAGCCAAATCGATCGATGTATTAAGATCCTACATTTGTAAAACATATTAAGGCCTCTAAACCCTAAATATTTGTCGCGTGAGTTGCTATACCTCCCGCGCCGCGCCGCGCCGTACAGTCGAGCGAGCCGAAAGGGTGTCGGAGATAATTACTGCCTACGCGGTTCTAAGAAAAAAAGTAGCCACGTCTAGCAAATAAAATTTGTCTATACTTAGGCGCGTGTCTAACAAAATAGATTAATTCGCTCGATTACAGATGCTGAAGTCATACTTTGATGGGATCGAGCCGGCAACAGATTGCGGATGGCGTCGGACGGTTCTCTCGATTTCGTTCTGCTTGTCCCACTAATTTCGTGCCACTTTTTGCCCCCTGTTTGGATCTTAGCTACCTGTCTGAAAGAAGCCATACTTCTTCTCCTCTAATGATCGCCAACTGACCTTGAGACGTCCACGGATCGGGGCAGCAGGAGGAGCAAAGACATCATTTTAGGCCGGGGCTCGATCGCCGCGCCGACGCCGCTGTGACATTTCCAGAATTCTGTTCAAATATGCCCCGTGATCGGAAAATTGGCATTCTTTTTCGGAATTTAAATGCCCGCCAGCTAAGGTGGGAGCTAGGGCCGGTCCACATGTGTAGCTCCGTCTGGCTTAAATACTGCACTCAATGCTTGACATCCATGTAGGTCTAAACTTTATTTTAGTTTTTCTATTGCTATAGGAACACCAATAATAGGTAGACACCTGCCCGGCATTTAAACGACGCAAAGTTCGTCTCCGAGGTCGAGATTAGTCGTGGAAACGAAGGAAAAAACACTTTAAACTCTGATTTCGCGTCGAGGACCATATATGGATGCAATGAGGCCAGAGATCGTGAGACATAGGGAGAACAATGAGCTTTAAAAGCTCTGCTTTTTGGCGTCTGGCTAGCTTTCCGATTAAAGCGACCAGAATTCCGATCGCCGCATGGGACAGTCAGGTCGAACAAAGGCGGCGGCGACTTCGGCGGTCATTGATTTCAACGATTCATTAGGGCTGATCGACCTGTGTGGTCAACTGGTAAAAGGGCGCCGGGTATGAGCGGTGAGGTCAGACAAAAGGATTTTCTCGGGATCGTTCGTGTCCCTATATTGGAAATTTAATATCTGGCATGATTGGCGGTCGGACAAAAGGGTCGCGATAGGGTCCGTAATAAATGAGTGGTGAGATTCCCGATAAATCGATCGGGCGGCATTCCCCCACTGACGAAAAATTTCGGGTAGAAAAACTTGATAACGAAGTGCCCTAGGGTGGATCAGAATGAACTCCGAACTGAAATTATACAGAATGTAGCTAGAGACAGTTATTTCCACTTATCAATTCAATATCCGGTCAAGGCGTCGCTCTTCAAACTGCCGGATATGCCGTTGTTGAAAATGCGAAAAAGAAATGTCCGCCCAGAAAACTGCACTGAACGAGCATTAGATACGTACCCGTACGCGTTCTCTTCACATTGAATAATTCGCCTACATTATACGTAAAATTAAGTTTTCCTCA
>JAAUYK010217569.1_pt1 | contig 12494 bp, 8 predicted proteins | sample 7278021 | NCBI WGS metagenome assembly JAAUYK01 (sample SAMN14350223, study PRJNA611818) | marine sediment metagenome | isolation source: surface marine sediment (1.8m) | place: French Polynesia: Moorea | collected 2018-08
AGTATCAGCGTCACGGTTGCTCCGGTCAACGATGCTCCTGAAGCTAAAGGTACAGTTAGCATCAATCAGGAATCAGAAGATAATGATGCTCCTAGTAGCACCGAAATTAATAGCTTGATTACTAATGCCAATTATTCTGATGTCACTGACGATCAATCCATTGCCATTGGCAATGATAATGACACACCTTTAAGTAATATCGCTGTGATCGGGAGTACCGATTATGTAGCAGAACAAGGTAGTTGGCAATATAGTAATGGTCTTGGTGGTTGGATAGATATTCCCGTGAGTGGGTTATCTGATACCTCGGCTTTGATTATTCCGGCGGGGCGTGAATTACGCTTTGTGCCAGCGGATGACTTCTTTGGTACGCCGGGCAGTTTAAACATTCGTTTAGCTGACAGCAGTGTTGATTTAAGCTCCAGTGTCAGCAACAGTTCAAGTGATACCAAAGATTTGAACAGTAATGGCGCTATTGGTGGCACAGGTGCTTGGTCCAGTGGTACTGTCACCATTAACAGCAATGGGATTACCAATATTAATGATGCACCTAAGATCAACGAGCCGGCCACTCCGGCAAGTTTAGCTGCTGTCAACGAAGATACCCCTGAGCCTTCTGGAGCAACGGTAACTAGTCTGTTGGGCAGGAAATACAATGACAGCATTGACGATCAATCTGCCATTCAGGGAGGTGGAGATGAGGATACTCCTCTAGCAGGAATTGCCATTACAGGGAATGGTGCTGATGCGGTTAACCAAGGTAGTTGGCAATACTCTTTAGATAATGGCAATAGTTGGCTTGATGTTCCCACCAGTGGATTAAGTGATAGTGCTGCCCTAGTTCTACCTGCCACAGCCGAATTACGATTTTTGCCTAGTGAAAACTTTAACGGGACACCGGGTCAGTTAACCGTTAAGTTATCTGATGGCACGGGATTCAGTGCTAGTGCTAATAATACTGATTTGAAAGACTTGAGGGGCAATATTGGGTTAACCGGGGGCTGGACAGCTGATAATACCCAGTTAACAACTACAATAACCCCAGTCAACGATGCTCCTAGTTTTACCAAAGGAGCAAACCAAACAGTCAACGAAGATGCCGGGGCGCAAACAGTCAACGGGTGGGCAACCAATCTCAGTAAAGGACCAAGCAATGAAAACTCTCAGAACTTAACCTTTATCGTCAACAATGACAATAATAGTCTCTTTAGCCAACAACCTACCATTGATGCCAATGGAAATTTAGTCTATACACCAGCAGCCAATGCCCATGGCACAGCGACAGTAAGCGTACAACTGCAAGATGATGGAGGCACCGACAATGGAGGAGTAGATAGCAGTGCCATAGAAACCTTCACCATTACGGTTAACTCGGTCAACGATGCCCTGGCGGGGACAGATAAGACTGTAACTACTAATACAGATGTAAAAGACCGTGGCAAGTGTTGCCTACCCTGTGACCGGAATAATCCCAACGATATTCTCGCCCTCGAAGGTGAAGTCGAAGCCGTCCTGCTTAAATTCACCCTCACCGGGAGCAACGCTAACTTTGTCAATGAAGTTGGGGTCTTCAAAGTCGATGATGACTTGGGTAGCATCAATGACATTTTCCCTGGTGAGGCTGGCTATCTCCAAGCGGCTCTTGGTGAGGGGCAAGTACTTTTTTCTGCCCTCAGCCAAACCCCCGACTTGTTTGGTCAAGACCCGAACCGCATCTTAGAAGGATTTAAGGGCACTGACCGCCTGGGCTTCTATCTAGTCCAAAACAGCACTACTGATACAGTTTTGGCTGACCTAGCGGCAGGGAACACCCCCGCTAATGTCTTCTTTGCCACTAATGCAGCCAATGGGGATGCTCAGGACCATTTGCAGGTCTCTGACCTGGGGGGCAGCAGCTTTAGCCTCCGTTGGGAAGATGCCTTGGGTGGGGGGGATACAGACTTTAATGACCTGGAACTGAACGTAGAAGTTACTAACGAACCAGCACCTTTGGGTAACACTGTCCAAGGAAAACAGTTTCAGGAATTGCTAGATTTGAGTTCCGTCGCTGGTCAGCAGGTGCGAGCTGAGTTCTTGGTTCAGGGCAATTCCCAATTCGACAATCTCGGCGGTCTCTATAAACTCGCTGATGCTTCGGGAGCGGTGCGAGACTCCTTTGGCGCTCTCATTGCTCCTGGCCAAGAGGGTTATACTGAGGCTGCTCTCGCCCAGAGTGTAGTGCAGTTCGACGAGAATGATAATGGTTTAACGGTGGCACTCGAGGGGGGAGCGCTCTATGCGCCTTACCTCCTGGCAGATGGTCAAGATGAAAATGCCTACTTCCCCTTCCTGGAAGCGAAAACTGATGGGGTTGACCACCTCCGCCTGCTTGGGGACAACACCTTTGGTTTTGAGGATTTAGCCAACGGAGGCGACTTCTCCTATGACGATTTTGTCTTCCAAGTGAATTTAACTTCCTTGTGACCTCTCCCGAAGCTCATCCTACGGATGAGCGCGGGCTTCCATACTTGACTAAAATCAAGCAAATAGAACCCCAAAACCCCATCTCACCTCTGGCGATCGCCCCTTATCTTTCTTTTACACTACATTGTTTTATCGGGAAAGCTCAGGGATAATTTCGTCTTTCTCTCCCGCTGCCCAATTAGCAAAATGCCTAGCTAAGGGTGGGGCGAACACAAAAGTACTGGTAAATCCGCAGAAGAGATAGATTCCAGCAAGGTTGTCAATCGCGCCAACTAGAGGAAGAGAATTACTGGCAAAAGTGACTAGACAGTGATGCCAAGTACCTGGTAAATTTTCTAATGAAGGTAGTATTCTACCTATACCCGTGCGGATTTGCGCCTCACTCGCTGCCGGCTCTATCTCAGCTTCAGGATCGGTGAGGATTTGACTGAGCTGACCGATACACAAACTACCGTCGAGGAACTGAATTGCACCGGGTTCGAGAACTCCTGACACTAGATTACCACTCGGTCGATCCCATAATTGCTCCATTTGTGGCTGAGTCGCTTCGGCTTCCAGCGCTAACCGCTTTTGAATAGCTGGCATGACCAAAGTACGCAGCTTGATATCTACTGGTGGGGTTCTAATCAATTGCGCGTGGGTAAAGTAGAGTTGGACGTTGATTCGAGCTTCCTTGAGCAGAGAACGGCTTAAACCTCCAGCACAAACTACTATATTGGCTGCATAATAGTTTTGCTTGAGAGTGGTGACTCCCTCAAAACTATTTCCCTTGCGTAATAGTTTTATCGCTCGATTAATTAGTATTTCACCTCCAGCACGGCGGAAGGCTTGTTGATAGCCTTGAACCGTCTTTTCTGGGTGGACGTGACCGTGAGGCAGTCTCAGGACAGCGGCGATCGCTTTTGGATTGAGTAGTGGTTCGAGTTGACAGGCTTGCTCAACACTGAGAAGGCGAGGGGGAATAGCGAACTGGGAATAGCTTGCTGCTACAGCTTGAGGGTCGTCCTCAGGATCGATAGTTAGCACTAAATCCAATTCCCTAAACTCGGTATCCGCCTCTAATTCCTCAGCTAAATTGCGGTGAATTTCTCTTCCTTCTTGACATAGTTGGCGAGTTAATTCTGTAGTACCAGACCAGTAGGCAAGTCCGCCGTAACTGTAGCGAGTGGCATTTTCTGGGATGGCATCTTTTTCTAATAACAGGACGCTAAAGCCTTTTTTTACCAGTTCGTAACCCAAGGCAGCTCCCGTAATCCCACCACCGATAACAATCCAATCGTAGGTTTTCATTGATTTTTTAGTCCTTTGTCAATTTTGATTGGTCTCTCTAGGGATAGAACTAGGATAGCGATCGCTTTTTTTTAATTCCAAAAAGTTTTTAACCCCTTCTTTACTACCTTTAAAAGAACCGAATTTTTCCAATTTTAATGATGTCATAGCTGCGGCAAATCTTCCCGATTCTTTAACATCATGAGATTGTAGTCTTTGGTCAATATATCCAGCTATATAAGTATCACCGCATCCAGTAACATCTACTATCTTTCTTGGGGGAAAAGATGGAATAGAATAGAATTTTTTTTGATAGTAAATTAAAGACCCTTTACTTCCAAGTGTGATAATAATTTCATCAATACCATAGGCGGAAAGTTTGACTGCTGCTTTTTTGATATTATCCTCTTCTGACAGGATCTTTGCTTCCATTTCATCTGCTTTAAGTATGTTTATATAAGCCAATCCCTTATCCTTATCTTCCCAGTCAATGCTCTTAACTTTACTATTTTCAATCTTTCTTAAGAAACCTTGTATATCCAAGGATATTTTCCCTTTTTTTGAAATATATTTAATAAGTTCTAGAGGAATATCTTCCTTGGTAAGAGGACCAAGATGATAAATTTGTGCAGAAATATTTGGTATATCCTCCAGGGTAAACGGTTGCGCAACACAATGCACATTTTGGCTTCTAAAATCCCTATTTTCTAAATAAATATTTTCAAATACTGTTGTCTGTTGACTCCCTTGACAAAAAACACTGATATTGTCTTTAATTAAATCATTCAATAAGTCTTTATCTTTCTCACCACATTTTGTAATTAAAGAAATATTTGAACCTAAACTCTTCAATGCTATTGAGGAATAATATGCCACCCCACCTGGCATCGTTTTTTCTAAAGTCTTAGTTCTTACTATATCCTTGGTTATGTGTCCAATAACGCAGACATCAAACATTGAAAAAATGATCCTGGATATCAGTCACCATTAAAGCTTCCTTCTCACTCGCGTCATTTTTAAAAACATTTTCACTGATTAATGATATCTAATCCTGGTAAATACAGCCTGCATGAGCAGGCTAAAATACTCACCTAACCCACAGACTTAATCGTCACGTTTGCCAGCAATAAAGTCTTCTGTCATCCTGTAGGCTTTTTCATCCGTAAACTGCTGCGGAGGATGTTTCATGAAATAGGCAGAAGGGGAATATAGAATACCACCCTTGTTTGCATTTAGTGCCAGCTTACAGCAACGGATTGCATCAATAGCTACCCCAGCAGAGTTAGGTGAATCTTCCACAGAAAGGCGCAATTCAATATTCATCGGTACATCGCCAAACAGTTTGCCCTCTAAGCGCAAGAAACAAACCTTGTTATCTTTTTGCCAGGGAACGTAATCGCTAGGACCAATATGAATATTTTCTGAATCCAATCGTTCGCTGAGAATTGATTGAACCGCCTCCGTTTTTGATTCTTTTTTCAAGGAAAGTCGGCTACGATTGAGCATATTGAGAAAGTCCGTATTGCCCCCTGTATTGAGCTGATAAGTTCTCTCTATTTTTACACCTCTTTTGTTAAACAAATCCGATAGGATTCTGTGAGTAATTGTTGCTCCGAGTTGAGCCTTAATATCATCTCCGATAATCGGGATATTCCTTCGTTTAAATTTTTCTGCCCATAGAGAATTACTTGCTATAAATACAGGAATGCAATTGATAAATGCTACTCCAGCATCAATAGCACACTCCGCATAGAAACCTGTTGCTTCCTCAGAACCTACAGGAAGATAATTTAAGAGAATTTCAGTCCCTGATTCTTTCAGAATCTTGACAACATCTTCCTTGGATGGTTCCGGTTCATCACTGAGAGCAAATGTATATTTGTCTTCATAATTTTTCATGTGCTCCGAGAAGCCATCGAGCAACTTGCCCATCCGCACCGTGACACTAGTTTTAGGCAGGTTATCGCAAAATACTGTCGTGCAGTTGGGCGGAGCAAAAATTGCTTGGGCGACATCCTTGCCAACTTTTCTCTTGTCAATATCGAAGGCTGCTACTATTTCGATATCGCAAGGCTTGTAGCCGCCAATATCCCAGTGCATTAATCCGATAGCCTCTTGGGCATCTTTTCCTTTGTAATACTCAATCCCTTGGATTAGGGAACTTGCACAGTTACCAACTCCTGCGATCGCTATTTTGATTTTTTCTCCCAAAATAACCTCCTCAATTGAATTTTTGTTGGGAAATTCTCAGTTTTTTTGACAAGTTCACTCGGCGAATTTAAAGCGGGAAAGCGATTGCTACGAGTTTTTCAGACAGGAAAATCAAATAATCCTAGCTTTGCAGTTTAATCACTCTGATTGGACTTGGATTTAACTTGGATTTAACATTAAGTCCCAAGTCAGCCTGATGTCAAGTGGGAAGCCTCAAGATGTGAAATAACCGGAAATTTAGAGAGGACAGAGATTCGAGTACCTTGCGATGCTGAATTCCTGCTTTTTAGATTCTTAGCTAGACTAATGTTACCAGCCATCCCCGCCAGACCATCTCCGCAGACATTTTGTTCCATGCTATGCCCTAGGGTAGCTCTAAATATGCAGAGGGAGCAGAGGGAGAAGGAGGAGTAAGGGGAGTAGGGGAGCAGGGGAGCAGGGGAGCAGGGGAGCAGGGGAGACAAGGGAGGAACGACGACACGGCGGTTTTAACCGCCTGCCATAGAGGCGGCAAGCTATACATCCATATTCAAGTCAAAAAGGGAGCTAAACGACTCCTGAAACGGCTATCCGGCAGGGAGTTGCGATATCAAACCTGGCTCAACCACAATATCAGTAAACAGATAATTGCTCGCGCCATTGAAACAGAGTCTATTGTGGCGATTGAAGACTTGAGGGGTATTCGAGAGCGAACCAATCAACAACCCAGAAACAAAACCGAACGTAGACGGGCAAATTCCTGGACATTCTATTTTGGATTTAGACTGCGTCCCTGCTCCCGCAGCGGGATTTAGACTATCGTCGCTGCTACGCAGATGGATTTTGGAGAATTGTCCTATCCCTCATTTCAAAATTGACAGACCAATACTATCGTTATTGTAGTACTATTAATTTCATCCAAGATTACTTGCGCCAACAGTATCGATTACGATTGAAGTAACTTTTTCCTGTTTATCTAGATAGTAATGGTCATTCTGGCTGTCGGAGGTTCAAATTCCTCCGCGCTCGTTGATGTAAAATACCAAAGTGATATGATACCTTAAAATAAGATTGTAACGCGGATGTGGTGGAATTGGTAGACACGCACGCTTGAGGGGCGTGTGGCTTGCGCTGTGCGAGTTCGAGTCTCGCCATCCGCATTGTGAAAAGGATTCGTTTTTTGTTATTGGTTACTTGTGGCCAGCTCGATCCTCACCGCCCAACCCTAAAGAGGTGGGATGAATTAAGAATCGATAAAACTGAGAAATTGAGCCAAAAAGGCATAAGCAGAGGGAAAACCGCCTCTGCCTTTTCTTTCTTTGATTGTCTCTTTTGAATATACCCCCAAGGGAATTCGAATCCCTGTCGCCTCCGTGAAAGGGAGGTGTCCTAGGCCTCTAGACGATGGGGGCTTGTTTACTAGACCGTTTTTAACTCTATCGCAGATTTTTATTTGTGTCAACAATTGAAGCGAAAAAATTCTTCAATGTTTTCCCTGTTGCAATTGTCTCAGGCGCTGTTGAACTTTAGCATCGAGGGAATTGAATAAAAAACGACCCCGCACTTGTTTTTGGGGTCGATACTTCCGCCTCACCTGACTCGCTGCTACTTCTACCTCGCTGACTAGCCTCTGTGCTGACATCCATTCCGCTCCGTAGCCAAGTACAGTTAGCTGCTGCGCTCGATCTGAGGTGGCAACAATTAGGCGTGGATACTTTGAAGAAAATTGACCCTCGAAAGAAGCACAAACTTTTTCAATGTAGGTATCTGCGGTCTGGGCAAAAGCCGTATAGTAAACCGATAAAATTGGAGTGTGATTTTCTTTAGAACTGGGCGTGTTCTGGTAATGGGCATCAAAGACAATTTGGGTCTCAAATCCCTGATGGACAGTGTAATTAATTAAAGCTTCTACTAATTCTCGCCGAGCTGACTCCAATCCCTGGCGATCGCAGAGTTTTTTCAAGTAAGACCAAGCGCCGATGATGTTGTAGCCATCCACGAGTAACAGAGCTTGGGGTGAAGAAGAGGGCATGGTTCTTAGCGAAAGTTAGATCGCTTGGCGTCACTGTCCATTTTTGTTATTCCCCTATTATTCCCTAATTTTAACAAAAATTTAAAGTTTCCTTTCCTCTGCGAGCAAGAGTCGTTCTCTGAGATGGGTTGGCTCCCCCCGCTCGACAACCTGACCGCCCTCTAGCAAAAAAGCACCATCGCAATAATTTAACTCGTCTAGTCGGTGCGTCACCCACAAGGCTGTCAAACTGCGACTTTTAACCAAACTCTGTACCTGTGCCACCAGCTCAAGCTGAGTATCTGGATCGAGCAGGGCTGTGGGTTCGTCCAGGAGTAAGACTTCGCAGTGACGAGCGATCGCTCCGGCAATAGCAATTCGCTGCTTTTGCCCTCCACTGAGGGCGTAAATTGGACGCCGTTCTAAATCTAGAAGATTGACGGCAGCAAGGGCTTCTGCTACCCTTGAGCGAACCTCAACAGTAGAAAGATTTTCTTCCACCAGCCCAAAGGCCACATCAGCGCCCACCGTAGGCATCACTAGCTGATGATCGGGATTTTGGAAGACAAAGCCCACTGGCTGCGCCACCTCGATTTTACCGGATTGGGGGGATAAAATGCCTGCTAGCAATCGCAGCAAAGTTGACTTGCCGCTTCCATTTGTCCCCAATAGCATCCAAAATTCCCCCTTGGGGACATCCAGAGAGCAGGAGTGCAGCACAGGAGTGTCCGAATGCCAGCTAAAGTCCAAATCCTGAACCCTAATCGCTGGCGGAACCACAACTCGATCGCTGTCGGGTAATTGATTCATTCAGTTTCAGCGGGAGTAAAGAAACCAGGAGCCCGACCAGAGGCTGTCGCACCGGATTTCTGAGACAGGATCACGGCGCTGATCTGATCGCTGAGAACCGCTACTTTTTTCTCCGGCTGTTTTTCGCAGGTGAGTTCCAAGAGGCTGGGGCTTTGGGTTTGCATCGCTTTGATAATTTTCTGGTAAACAGCTTCTGCACCCTCAGCCTCCTTCCGCTGCACTGAAAGGGGCATCGGCGTATTCTTCAAAGTCAAGTCAATGGTGAACATGGGCGCTCCAATAACAAACTTCTCTATAATCGACGATCTTGACGATCTTGTAGAACTGTTCCAATCCTCAGTCCGGCAATTGGGTTGATTTTTAGCTTTTGTTAAGAATTGGGTTGAAAAACCGGACCAGTTTCCTTTAATATATTGTAAGTTAAGAAAAGTAAACTTTTTTCATATTTCGTCCAATCTTCTGCTTATAGGTAGAAGTCGATCGGTCGAACTGGGGAAAAAGTGGATTTTTGTCCTCATACTATATCTGGAGATTTGCGTCATGACCATTGCAGTCGGACGCGCCCCAGCCCAAAGAGGGTGGTTTGACATCCTCGATGACTGGCTCAAGCGCGATCGCTTTGTTTTTGTCGGTTGGTCCGGCATTCTGCTGTTCCCCTGTGCCTACTTGGCTCTGGGCGGCTGGCTCACCGGCACCACCTTCGTCACTTCTTGGTACACCCACGGTCTAGCCAGTTCCTATCTGGAAGGCTGTAACTTCCTCACCGTCGCCGTTTCTAGCCCAGCCGATAGCATGGGACACTCCCTGCTGTTCCTCTGGGGTCCAGAAGCTCAATGGGACTTCACCCGCTGGTGTCAAATCGGCGGCTTGTGGTCCTTCGTCGCCCTCCACGGCGCTTTTGGTCTGATTGGCTTCATGCTGCGCCAATTTGAAATTGCGCGCCTGATCGGTATTCGTCCTTACAATGCCATTGCCTTCAGTGCTCCCATTGCGGTGTTCGTCAGCGTCTTCCTGATGTACCCCCTGGGACAGCATAGCTGGTTCTTTGCCCCCAGCTTCGGCGTTGCTGGCATTTTCCGTTTCATTCTCTTCCTACAAGGCTTCCACAACTGGACCCTCAACCCCTTCCACATGATGGGAGTAGCTGGGGTGTTAGGAGGAGCCTTACTGTGCGCCATTCACGGAGCGACGGTGGAAAATACCCTGTTTGAAGACAGCGACCAAGCTGACACCTTCAGGGCTTTTGAACCCACCCAAGCAGAAGAGACCTACTCGATGGTCACTGCCAACCGCTTCTGGTCTCAGATTTTCGGCATTGCCTTTTCCAACAAGCGCTGGCTGCACTTCTTCATGTTGTTTGTGCCGGTGACTGGTCTGTGGATGTCGAGCGTGGGCATCGTCGGTTTAGCGTTGAACCTGCGGGCATATGATTTTGTCTCACAGGAACTGCGCGCCGCTGAAGACCCAGAGTTTGAGACTTTCTACACCAAGAACATTCTACTTAATGAGGGTCTGCGAGCCTGGATGTCACCGCAGGATCAGCCCCACCAGAACTTTGTATTCCCTGAGGAGGTACTGCCGCGTGGTAACGCTCTCTAATATTCCGGCTGGCAGCGGTCGGGACATAGACTCAACAGGTTTTGCCTGGTGGTCTGGTAACGCCCGTTTGATCAACCTTTCCGGTAGGCTTTTGGGCGCTCACGTCGCTCACGCTGGTCTGATTGTCTTCTGGACCGGCGCGATGACTCTGTTCGAGGTCTCCCACTTCATCCCAGAAAAGCCCATGTACGAACAGGGCTTGATTCTTCTGCCCCACCTTGCCACTTTAGGCTGGGGTGTCGGTCCCGGTGGAGAGATAATTGACACCTTCCCCTACTTTGTAGTCGGTGTTCTACACCTGATTTCCTCTGCCGTTCTCGGTCTGGGCGGTATCTATCACGCCATTCGCGGTCCCGAAACCTTAGAAGAATATTCTTCTTTCTTCGGTTATGACTGGAAAGACAAGAACCAGATGACCAACATCATCGGCTATCACCTGATCCTGCTCGGATGCGGTGCGCTGCTGCTGGTGTTCAAAGCCATGTTTTTCGGGGGAGTTTATGACACCTGGGCTCCCGGTGGCGGGGATGTCCGCGTGATCACCAATCCCACCCTCAATCCCGCTGTGATCTTCGGCTATCTAGTTAAGGCTCCCTTCGGCGGAGAAGGCTGGATCATCAGCGTCAACAACATGGAGGATGTGATCGGCGGTCACATCTGGATTGGTTTAATCTGCATTGGCGGCGGAATTTGGCACATACTCACCAAGCCCTTTGGTTGGGCTCGCCGCGCCTTCATCTGGTCCGGTGAGGCTTACCTCTCCTACAGCTTGGGCGCTCTGTCCATGATGGGCTTCATTGCTTCTACTTTTGTCTGGTTCAACAACACTGCTTATCCCAGTGAGTTTTTCGGACCGACTGGTATGGAAGCATCCCAAGCCCAGGCTTTTACCTTTTTGGTTCGCGACCAGCGTTTGGGTGCCAATGTCGGTTCTGCTCAAGGTCCAACTGGTCTGGGTAAATACTTGATGCGCTCTCCCACTGGCGAAATCATCTTCGGTGGTGAAACCATGCGCTTCTGGGATTTCCGCGGTCCTTGGCTGGAGCCAATGCGGGGTCCAAATGGTCTCGACCTCGACAAACTCAGAAATGACATTCAGCCTTGGCAAGTTCGTCGTGCGGCTGAGTACATGACCCATGCGCCTCTGGGTTCTCTGAACTCTGTGGGCGGGGTGATCACAGACGTTAACTCCTTTAACTATGTATCTCCCCGTGCTTGGCTAGCTACGTCTCACTTTTTCTTAGCCTTCTTCTTATTAATCGGTCACCTGTGGCATGCTGGTCGTGCTCGGGCGGCTGCGGCTGGATTTGAGAAAGGCATTGACCGTGAGACTGAGCCAGTGCTGTCGATGCCTGAGCTTGACTAGTTTTCCGGTCTAAATCAGAGACTTAAATTAACTCATCCCCCTCCCCAAGGGTGGGGGATTCCTTGTTGATGTTAACTTCTGCGATCGCGGGGACTTTCCTTCAAGCGATCGCTGGCAAGGGGACAGTTTTCCCTAGGAATTGAGGCACTAAAGCGATTCGTCATTAACGTGAGTTCGACGAAATGCGAAAAGGACAGTTTTCGGCAAATACTCGTCTGTCGAAACCCTCATTCTTTCGTTGCAAAATTCTTAACTCCGAACTCCGAACTTCGAACTCACGTTGGATTAGGGCAACTCGCGGTAAAAAAGAAGCTTACGCGCCGCCACCCACATTCCGCCGGTTCTCGTTAGAGTTTACAGTATTTTAAAAGGCAGGCAGAATAAGGGTTATGAGGATTTAGTCAATTTTTCATCAGGTTGAGAGAGTCCCTCGTTTTTGACTGATTGACTGCCTTCGGTTTCCTGGTTGCACTTAGCAATCATTCCTAAGTCGGCGATCGCCCACAATAAATTTTTGACCAGTCAAGACGTTCAATAGCCTACTAAACGCCATAATCAGCAAGGACAAGAGTTAGCGATCGCTGCTTGGACAAAAAATGGTAAAATGCTTACATCACAAAGATTCTAGCCTCTTAAATAAAAGACCTCAGCAGCACTGTCAACCTGGGGAATGTAGGCATAGAATAGCCAGATAAAATTAGTCCTACAAGCGTGGTAAGTTCGCTCTCATCCACCGCCTGTTTAGAGGTGGTGGAGTTCCCGCTCACCCCGTTAAAAAGGAATATC